>MCHG01000229.1_pt1 | contig 24537 bp, 20 predicted proteins | sample 787351 | NCBI WGS metagenome assembly MCHG01 (sample SAMN05430296, study PRJNA330682) | permafrost metagenome | biome: Cold desert; feature: permafrost; material: soil; isolation source: enrichment culture inoculated with soil incubated with H2/CO2 at 20 degrees... ... | reverse complement strand
GATGTTTTTTGTAAAACAACTACCAACCAGAATTAACCGAACCGACAAAATCCTCGTCAGACAGGAAAAAACTCCTGTCTCCATTAAAAGATGAGTATTGATCACTGCATGAATAATGCAGGAAGTTATATTTATGCATCCATAGTATTTAAAAGCATCGATCATCTCAGATTGAGAAGAATTTCAACCAAATTACTATGATTTAACCGCCCAGCAGGATTCGCATCCACGCAGGGAACTTAAGTACATCGTACTTAGTATATAAATCTTATTATCCAGGCGACATCCTGAAAAAAACAAACTCGATATTACATGAAAATTTGCTTTATCTGGTCCCTGAATTCCACCCTTGAACTTATTATTCGAGAGCGGTACGCGCTTGCTTTGTGCGTGAAGACATACAAAGACAAAGTTGATATATATAGTTGTCGCCTGGGGTAAAACTTGGAAAATAATAGGAAAAAGAGAGTAATAAAAGAGGAAAGAAAAACGCAGCATTGAAATAATAACAACAAGTTGAAAGCTGCGGAACGAATAACCTTAAAGCCCGAAAAAAGATATATAACGATAATAAGAGCCTAAAAATAAAAAGCATAATAAACAACAGATAACGAGGTATCGCACTGGCAGACTTAAACAAACCTACATCCAAAGCCAAGCCTGAAACAGAAGAGACAGTTACAAGAGTACGTACACCTCGTAGGGATGATAATGAGATCCTAGCGACAGTAGAGAGCCTTCTTGGTGCAAACCGATTGAGGCTCCGTTGCATAGATGGGGTCGTTCGTATGGGAAGAATCCCAGGTTCAATGAAGAAAAAAACCTGGATAAGAGAAGGAGATGTTGTCATTGTTGTGCCCTGGGACTTTCAGAATGAAAAGGCAGACGTGATATGGAAGTACACAAGGCCACAGGTAGAATGGCTTGAGAGGAAAGGATACCTGAAAGGATAACATGGGAATGGACCAGGACGAGAAAATAAGGCGCATTGATAGCGCTACAGATAAGTCGCGTGCTAGAGAGAAAGACTCAGAGCGGCTGAGGGTAGAAGAAAATGTATTCGATGTACCTACCCTTAAACTCCTTTATACCATCGCCAATAAGGGCATAATAAAGGCATTGGGGGGATCCATCAGTACTGGAAAGGAAGCAAATGTATTTTATGCGGAAGGCCAGGAAAAAGAACTGGCAGTAAAAATATATAGAATTTCCAGCAGTACTTTCAGGGCCATGGACATCTATATCATGAAGGACCCTCGCTTCACAAACATCCGAAATAACAAGCGGGATATAATTTTTGCATGGACACGCAAGGAGTTCCAGAACCTTAAGCGTGCAAAAAGCGCAGGGGTCCGGGTCCCGGAACCGATATTTGCCGAGAAAAACATTCTAATCATGGAGTTTATGGGAGAAAAAGAGGTACCCTACCCTCTCCTGAAGAACACGCCTCTTGAAAACGATGAACCAAAACGTGTTTTTGACACGATCGTCGAATACATGCGCCTCCTTTATAAAGAAGCAAACCTTGTACATGCAGATCTGAGCGAATACAACATCTTGATTGATCCAAATAATGTGACTCCTATATTCATTGATATGGGACAGTCTGTGACCCTAGAACATCCTAACGCCCGAGAGTTTCTCTACAGGGACGTACAAAATATACTCAGGTTCTTCAGCCGCTATGGGATAAAAGAAACACCTGAAGAGCTGTTTACAAAAATACAGGCGGAATAACATGACCCAGTATGTCAAAATCCCCAAAGAAAGAGTCGGAGCAGTTATAGGCCCGAAAGGAGAAACAAAGAAGTTTATCGAAGAAAAAACCGCATGTCAACTGGACATTGACAGCGACAGCGGAAAAATAGATGTCACCTGTGAAGGAGATTCGTTAAAAGAATTCAGGATTCTTGAAACCCTCAAAGCGATAGGAAGAGGATTTAGTCCCGAAAAAGCCCTTGAACTTTTGGGAAACGACATGCTTATGCTTGAGGTTATTGACCTCTCAGATGTTGCCACTACTCCAAAAGAACTCCAGCGCGTAAAGGGCCGGATAATAGGAAGGAATGGGAGAACCAGAGAGCTTGCAGAAACTCTGATAAATGTCAAGATCTCAGTATACGGAAAAACCGTATCCATTCTTGGGTATCCTGAACAAAACACCATAATCAGGACAGCCATAAAGATGCTACTTGACGGGGCTACCCACGGTGCAGTCTACAAGTTCCTGGAAAAAAAGCATCAAGAGCTTATGCAGTCCCAACTAGACTCAATTGACTTTTACTGAGGAGGGAAAGCCAATCTCCGGGGACGCATTTGTTTCTTCAGGAAATTGATTTTCATTATGTACCTAAATAAATTTAAATCCGGTTCAATGATTACTTCAAATTGCTTCTGTTAAACAGTTATTATTTTCTGTTTAACCTTCAAAATCCTTTTTTTCAACCCGATTTTCACTCGGTTTCTTCAAGATCTTCTTCTGATTTTTTTCCATTGCCTTGCAGGAAATTACCCCTTCCGGGCCTTGCGTCAATAGACTCCTCCGTCCATATAACCTCACCTCTGGACAAAGTGTACTTAGGGAAGACCACATCCATGCCTTCAAAAGGCGTCCAGCCCGCTTTACTATGCAACATCTCAGCCTTAAGAGGTTGAAGAGCGCGAGGATCTACAATTATAAGATCGGCATCAAAACCTACCTCAAGCCTGCCTTTGGCCTGAAGATCCAGCCCGAAAGCCTTTGCCGGATTCCAGCTTGTGAGCATTATCATCTGTGCAAGGGGCAGTATATTTTTCCTGACTGCGGCAAGCATAAGAGGCATAAGAGTCTCGACTCCGGGCACCCCTGAGGGAGCAAACTTTAGATCAGTGTCCTTCTCGGATTCCAGATGCGGGGCATGATCCGAAGCCACCATATCAATAGTTCCATCGTTTATCCCATTTACAAGGGCTTTGATACTGTGGCTTCCCCGAAGAGGCGGATTCATTTTGCCAAAAGATCTGAGTCTCTCCCAGTCTCGTGTCGAGAGAAAAAGATGATGAGGAGTAACTTCACAGGTAAAAAGAGGTGTTTTGTTTTCCCTTCTTGTAAGGTATTTTTCCTTTCTGATCAGACCTATAGCTTCAAGAGTGCTTATGTGGCAGAAATGCGTCCGAACTTTCATTTTGGAAATCAGCTCAAGGGCTTTTTGAACAGCAGCCGCTTCGCATGCATTGGGACGCACTTTTGAGTGATAGTCAGAAGAAATATACCCTTTCAAAAGCTCTTCCAGCTCAAGACGCATCTTTTCGTCTTCCGCATGGATGGTCGCAATGGCTCCGAGGCGTTTAATCTCGACAAGAGCTTCTTCAAAAGTTTCTTCGTTGATATTTAATCCGCCTGTAGACTCAGCCATGAAAATCTCCCCAAAGGCAGTGACCCCTAATTTCCAGAGTTCTTCTAACTTCTCTATATTGCTTGTTACCCCACCATTGATTCCAAAATCGATAATGGACTTTTTCTTCGCAAGTTTAAGTTTTTGTTCAAAAGATCGCCTGTCAGTTGTTGGAGGGATTGTATTAGGCTGATCGATAACAGTGGTAATTCCGCCTGCAGCTGCTGCGCACGAGCCCGTATACCAGTTCTCCTTTGCAGCCATACCGGGTTCCCTGAAATGAACGTGAACATCAATTCCTGCAGGCAGGGTAAGAGCACCATTAGCATCTATAATCATATCCGAGCTCGATACCCTTAGGTCTTTCCCGATTTTAGTAACCTTACCCCTCTCAATAATGATTTCGGCAGGCTTAAGAGAATTATTGTGATAAATCTTCGTATTTTTGATAAGAATATCAGGCATGGGCGTCTATATGTATATAAATGTACTTAAAACGTGTACATAGACAGATATTAAGAAATATAAGAGAAGAGGAAGTAAAAGAAAACATTCGGGAAAAGCCATCAGAAGCGTTGAGAAAAAAATAAGAAATAAAACTAAAAAGAAAGAGCAGGCTGCTATTCTTTTCAGTTTAGTTTGATCCGCTCAGCTGTAGTAAGATAGACTACACTTTCACAGATATTACAACAGTGATCAGCAATCCTTTCAATATAACGAACTAGGAAAAGTAAATACGTGGCTTTGGAAATAATGCTCGTATCTTTTGCCATCATTTCTATCAACTCGACCCAGACTGCGTAAAAGATCTTGTCTACCTCTTCATCTCGAGCTGCTGTAGCCCTTGCGAGTTCGACGTCTTGGGTCTCGAAAGCTTTGATGGAATTTTCAAGCATATCTGCTGCAATATCTGCCATTTTTTTCGTATCTATAAGAGGTTTTATATGCCCACCTTCGATTCTTCCGGGGATTTTGGCAATATTGATTGATAGTCCCACAATCCTTTTGAGATCAGATGAGATCTTGAGAGTGGATACAATCAGGCGAAGATCGCTAGCCATAGGCTGCTGAAGCGCGAGCAAATCAAAAATGGAAACCTCAATTCCTTCCTCAAGTTTATCAACCTCTGCCTCAAAGGCAAGGGTTCTTTCAGCAAGCTTGACATCAAGATCTATGACTGCAACCATCGAATCTTTGAAGGCCAGTTCAACCATCATTCCAAAAGAAACTACGGATTCCTTGAGCAGATCCAGCTGCTTTATATATCGTTCTCGAGCCATTTTCAATCACCCAAACCTGCCTGTAATGTAATCCTCAGTACTTCTCTCTCGAGGGTTATGAAAAATCTGCCTGGTTTGGCCGAACTCAATCAGTTCCCCCATAAGGAAAAATCCGGTATAGTCTGATACTCTGGCTGCCTGTTGCATATTATGAGTTACAATTACTATGGTATAATCTTTTTTAAGGTCCATAATAAGTTCTTCAATCTTTGAAGTGGAAATGGGGTCAAGAGCACTGCAGGGTTCATCTAAAAGAATGATGCTGGGCTTTACTGCCAGAGTCCTTGCAATACAGAGTCTCTGCTGTTGCCCGCCGCTCAGCGAAAGGGCAGGAGACTTGAGCCGATCTGAGGTTTCACCCCAGAGGGCAGCCGAACGAAGGGAAGCCTCGACAATGCCATCTATATCCTTCTTACTTACACCATGGATACGCGGCCCATATGCAATATTGTCATGAATGGACATAGGGAAAGGGTTTGGTTTTTGGAAAACCATGCCTACCTGTTTCCTGAGGTCAACAACATCCACGCCTGTTCCATAGATATTCTTGCCTTCAATCGAAACTTTACCTTCAACCCTACAGTTCTCGATAAGATCATTCATCCTGTTTAAGCAACGGATGAAAGTGGACTTGCCGCAGCCTGAAGGACCTATAAGAGCAGTTACGCTATTTTTGGGGATCTGCATGGAGATATTCATAAGGGCCTGCTTTTCCCCGTACCATAGATTCAGGTGTTCTACTTCTATATGAGGCTGAGCTATTTTTTGGGACTGGGCTACGTTTAGGACAGTTTCAGTCATTTATGGACCTCAATTTCGTCTATATAATGGACCTGTGCAAAAATACAAAAGAGAATTTCGAAAACCCCAACATTTGGCCAGTTATTTATAAAGAGTATATAAACAGTTCATCGAAATAAGAGGTTTATTGAAAGTCTCAATAAATTTTGTTTCTACATAGATGTGGTTTTGGGTAGTAAGAGTGAATTGTTGATTAGATATAACAAAACGGGCATGTCTACATTTATTGGGCAAATTTAAAAGCAATTATTCTGCATTATTAAGTAACTATTCAGCCCAGGTAAAACAACATCATTAGCCATCTTATTTAAGGTTAATGGGTTAATTTTTGGAGCTCATTCTCTGAAATTGTTGGCTATTGATTGCGTTCTTCAATTTTGCATTGGTTGGTAATTACCCGTTTTTGACAAATCCAAATCAACATCATAAGACTGATTTTGGGTACGCTGAGTAGTTATCGTACTGTTTTCATTAATCACTTCCTATTCTTGCAAGTTATCCTCATCAAATGCATTAAATTTTTAGTTTTTGCCTGTAATGCCTGCGGATCAAGACCGCTATAATGTTCAAGCCCAATACGATCATCAATAAAACCAGAGCCGTTCCGTACTGAAGGGGACGAGTTTTGGCAATGTTCGTTCCGGCAGTGGCCAGCACGAAGAGGTGGTAGGGAAGGGCCATGAACTGGGAATGGATAGAATCAGGCAACTTGGTTAGATAATAAGCGGCGCCTGTAAGAAGAATGGGAGCCGTTTCCCCTGCAACTCTTCCAATACTCAAGATCGAACCGGTTACAATTCCAGGAACAGCCGCAGGTAGTACTACATGCCTGATGGTCTGCCACTTGCTGACGCCAAGTGCAAGGGAGGATTCTCGATACTCATTTGGAACTGCAATCAGGGCTTCTTCGCTGGAACGGATAATAACCGGGATGATCAGAAGAGAAAGCGTAAGGGAGGCCGAAAGTATAGAAGAGCCAAAACCAAAGTACTTGACAAACAGTGCCAGCCCGAAAAGCCCGAAAACCACAGATGGGGTTCCTGCAAGGTTATTAATTGCCATTTCTATAAGCCAGGTGGTCCGGTTTTCTCCTGCGTATTCGTTAAGGTAGATCGCAGCCATAATCCCCATTGGAAGGGCCACAGCCATTGATCCTACAATAAGGATTAAGGTACCCACAATTGCCGGATAGATCCCGCCTTGAGTCATCATACGTTTAGGCATTTCAGTAAGGAATTCAACACTAATTGCACTGTACCCATAGTAAATAATGTAGGCAAGGATCATCAGCACAAACCCTGCTACTATCAATGCTGCAAGGCTGAGCAATGCAAAGGCAATTTTTTCACTCGTTCTTGCATTCAATTTCATGCTCAGGCCGCCGTGAACCTTTATCACTTTATGATCACTTTCATTTGTTTTTGCACTCAATTCCATACTCAGTCCACCTTGAACCTGTATCGCTTTTTAATATAATCCGCAATCAAGTTAATTAGGAAAGTTATGATGAAAAGCACAGACCCAACCGCAAAGAGGGCGTGGAAGTGATCACTTCCCTGAGGAACCTCACCCATTTCAAGTGCTATTGTGGCAGTCATTGTCCTCACGGGATCCAGAATGCCCCCGGGAAAAGAAGGAATTATTGCGGTATTTCCAGTTACCATCATAAGAGTCATTGTCTCCCCTATAGCCCTTCCTATGCCAAGCATTACGGCTGCTGAAATTCCGGAAATTGCTGCGGGGATTACCACCTTGTATATAGTCTGCCATCTTGTGGCTCCGAGAGCAAGCGAACCCTGCTTGAGAGTGCTGGGGACCGAACTGATGGCATCTTCTGAAATGGTGATAATGGTGGGAAGTGCCATAATTCCGAGCATAATAGAACCTGTAAGGGCAGTTTGCCCCGTAGGCAGGTTAAAGCTATTTTGTACAATCGGGACCAGCACAACAAGCCCAAAGAATCCAAATACAACAGAAGGAATGCCTGCAAGAATCTCAACAAAGGGCTTCATTAAATCCGCAACCTTCGGGTGTGCAATCTCGGAAATATATATTGCACAAGCAATCCCCAGAGGCACCGCAAAAAGGATTGCTCCGGCAGTCACGAGAAGGGAGCCAAAAAGCAAAGGCAATAGCCCGAACTGCTTGTTTACGGATGTCGGATACCAGAACTTTCCTGTGAGAAAGCCCAGAAGAGACGTGTCTTTAAAGAGAAGTAGACTATCCCTGAATAAAAAAAGACATATAAGGAGAAGGATTACGACCGTAAGGGCACTGACTGAGAAAAGCACCGATTCGATCGCTTTTTCCTTATGGTTCCTATTAAACATGTTTTTCCCTTGAAGTACCTTTTTCATTTTTTACTTCTTTATCGGGAAGTAGCCGACATCACGCACCAGGTTCTGTCCCTTCTCGCTCATCACAAAATCGGTGAATTCTTTTGTGAGTCCTGAGGGTGCCCCATTGGTATAGAAGTAGAGCGGCCTTGAAAGCGGGTACGCACCACTGATGATGTTTTCAGCAGTTGGAGCTTCAGAGCCGTTTCCTTTGTTCAGGTTTAAGGCCTTTACGGTATTATCGAGGTATGCAACGCCAATGTATCCGATTGCGTTGGGGTTCTGAGAGATCTCACCAACTATTCCCCCTGTGGCTGGCTGGGTAAGGGCGTCAGGCCGGTATTCGTCCCCTAGCAAAACAGCTTCCTTGAAGTATTCATAAGTTCCGGAACTACTGTCCCTGGAAATCACTGCAATCTGCTTGTCCTCCCCACCAACTTCCTTCCAGTTGCTGATGCTGCCATTGTATACGCCGCGCAGCTGGTTAAAGGTGAGTTCGGAAACAGGATTCTTGGGGTTTACAACAACTGTAATGCCGTCATAGGCGATGGTATTCTCCACAGGATTGATTCCTTTTGCTTCAGCGGCTTTGATTTCGTCAGTTTTCATTTCTCTGGATGCGGTAGCAATGTCCACCTCGCCGTCAATGAGAGCCGTAATCCCAACACCGGATCCGCCTCCAGTAACTGATACACTTTTTCCAGGGTATTCACTCATGAATTCTTCAGCTTCCACCTGTGCAAGGGGCAGAACTGTATCGGAGCCTTTCAGAGAAATGCCCCCTGATCCAACTGCAGAAGACTCGTTTATAGGAGTTTTCTCTACAGGAGAAGGGCCTTCACTGTTTTTATTTCCTGTACATCCAATTCCCAGAAACACAAGTCCAATTACCAGTAATGTGAGGATTGTGTAAGTTTTTAATTTATTTACCACGTTAGGAACACTCCTTTAAACAAATCCTAATGATTCAACGCTCTAGATCCATCCAATTTATTTCCCGTATAATGCACAATAAAATGAGAGGAACATATAAACGTTCGCTACATATAATATAGAGAAATACATATTGATATAAAGAGCCTACTAAAATAATAGAATATATAGATTCTATATAAAATATTGATAAGACGGAGAATTTATTCAGAAAGATAAAAAGAAGAGTCGAACACAGGTAAAAGGTTAAGTTATTTCAAACGCCCATAAAACCTTAATTTGACAGAAGCATACATATTGTAATGTATAAATGGGCTTCATGATTCAGTTTTCTTCATAAAGTTAGAATCTATATCGTGTGTTTTTGATTTTCGGCATTTTTCATCTTCTAAAAAAATTATGCCGCTGCAATGAGTTTTTTATTAGGAGATACTGGATTAATTAGTAAGATATGTCAAACGGGGATAAAAAGAAGCATAAAAATTGAAGTTAAAGAGGACGAAAGTATAAAAAGGAGCTGATTGAAGAACAGTGATAGGAAAATTCAGAAATCTAATAGGGAACTCTGCCCTGCACGTCCGTTCTCAGAGCATGAGTCCTTCTCCTGAATTTTCCCTTCCCCCTCCGTTTCACAGAAAAGTTTTTTCTTTTCCTGTTTTTTTGCTTCAGGCTTCTTCGCCTCAAAATCAAACAGCCCTTTCTGCTTTGAATCGAAGTCAAGAGAAGAGATTTTTACTCCGAAGACTCCCAGAATTCGTTCAACGGGGGGCAGAATCTGCTTTTTAATATAATAATCAACATCTATAGGCACATTATGCTCCCTTACATAGTCAGGATCCTCAGCCCGGTCTACGAAGAGGCCTTTTCCTGCAACGATGACAAAAGGAATCCTTGTCCCTATCGAAGGCATTACCCCTGTCCGCCTTTTCAGATTTTCCGCCACAGTCAGATGAGGTTGCTTATTTTTGTAGCTGTCTGCTTTTCGCGTAAGTGTCCGGGTAAGCATCAGACTTTCAATAATTTCTGAGTCTTTATCAGGATCAAGATTACGGACATCGCTAACTACCTTCTGCACATGTTCTACAGCCCTATCAACATCACCTTCTATAAGCACAAGTTCAAGAACCCTGTTAAGAGTCATTGAAGTCAATTCGCACCAATCCCTGCGGACAGTCTCCATTCCTTTGACCTTGATTTTGCTTTCCCAACCTGAATTTTTAGGCTCAAAAAGCCAGAGAGCATAGCGCTTCTTTGCGATAAGGAGAGCACGTTTTGCAATAGATTCAAATTCGAGCTCCATAGGGTCAGGCAGTGAAGCAGAAACGATATCAGAAAGCCTGCCCCCTACAAGGCTAACCTCCTCAAGGGACAAGACGCCTCTGGACGTGCAGTGGACAAAAACACTGTCAGTATCCCCATAGGCAACTGAAAGTTTCACCACCTTATCCAAAGGAGAGAGCTCTCCGGCTTCGTCAACGAGTAATGCTGCCGTATCCCTGAGAATCATTTTACCGATAGTATTATTGATAATATCCCGAGTATTCAGGATATTGTTTCTTCCGAAACTGGTTACGGCATTTGCAAGAGTCAGGCTATAGAGCCTTGCCCTGGCATATCCCGAATAGCCATAAAAACTGTTCAGGAGGATTTTCAAGGCAAGCTGAGTAGCATCAAGTACTCTGTACTCATTTTCATCTGATGCCTTTTTCATTCTTTTCTTTGTCTCGGTCCTCTGATTAAGCAGGTCTTCGAGAATGGAAGGCACAATTCCCCTGCTAACTTCAGGAGGCACGAATTCCCCTCCAGAAGGAGGTTTGATAGTATTCCCTTCCGGCCTGTCCCCGGTAACCACAGTGGTGTAGCATAGGTTATGTGCCATCATAATGGTAGGGTAGAGAGATTTGTAGTCAAGAATCAGCACATTTTCCAGAAGGCCCTTTTTCGGCTCGAGTACTTCACCACCTTTAAGGTCAGAACTCATGTCGTACCTTTCGGCTGAAAGCTCATCTCCGGGCTTTGGAAGAATGACCCTGTCCCTGAGAGCGAATTCCCTGAAAAGCAGAGTCTCGACCATGGAAGTCTGGCCCCCGTCAACAGTTTCCTGGAGCAGGCTCCCACTTACCTGAGCAAGAGCGATATATTTGTCAAGCAGTTTCAGCCTAAGGACAAGCTCAATGGCAAGTTCAGAATCCCTGCGTGAATAATCGACGAATTTTTTGAATTTCTCCCCCGAGTCTGTCCAGTGTTCTTCCATTTCCAGAGGAGCAACATCGAGTTTCTCACGGTTTAAAAGCTCCTTTGAAACAGCTCTCAGGGTGTACTGTTTCAAGCTGAAGGCCCTTCTTACAAGAGGCAGCGCATCCACCACTACCCGCCCCTTGATTTCAGTCCGGGTAATTAGCCCAAACCTCCGGTACCCTATCTGGCTGCCGTCCCTGCCAATAACCGGATTGATCGCCTCCCCTTTTGCAACCAGGGCTTTGACCCTATCTGTAATGTAAGGAATATCGAAATCCTGATGGTTATATCCTACAACTATATCAGGGTCATACTCGCAAAATATCTCGAAAAAACTGTTTAACATTTCAGTTTCGTTCTTGTAGGGCTTGACATCGCCTTCCATATCATCCGCAGGCTTTGCCACCAGAACCAGGGTTTTATGCCCTTTATATTCGGGCTCGAAGGAAAAGCTGATCATGACTATAGGAGAAACATCTGGAGAAGGCATTCCCCCATCAAGAGGCAGGCACTCTATGTCAAAAGAGAGGTATGTAAGAGGAGCAATTGTCAGGCTTTCGACTCTCTTTAGCTTGGATGCAAGGACTGCTGAATCACGCGCAAAATTCTCACAACGGGAATTGCCTGCAGAACCCATCCTGAAGTATCTGGCAGGATCCACGGGCTCGCCTTCCGCAGAAACCCAGACCATGCCTCCAAGACCACTGTCAATTAAAAAACGGTTTCTGAAAAGAATATCGCTTTCATAAACTTCCCATTTGCCTTCGGCCCTCACAACGTCCTGGATCTTCAGAATCTCGTCTCTGATCTCAGGTACGTCTCTTGGCAGGTGGGTAGTAATTTTGAGCATTTCTTTCTTTGATTTCTGGTACCCGATAGGCTCAAATTTTTCAACAATTTCGACCTTTTTAACCTGCCCAAAAGTATCTTTTATAAGCCTGGCTACAGCATGCAGGTCTCCGGAAGCTTTGAGATAAAAATAAGGCTCAAAATCCGGGACAAAGCAGCAAACACTTTTTCCGTCCGCTCCCCTGCCAAAGAGGCGGATTACAGGGCTGCTGTCATTAATGACTGCATAATCTGCATCCAAGATCTGAAAATCCATAGGCATGGTTTAAGGTTTTAGATAACATATAGCTTTTGTTGTATTTTTAAAAAAGAGAACATAAGCATAATTTTAATTATCTCAACGTTTCGAGAAGCAGAACAGAAACTTTAAACAAAGATAAAAAGAAGAAATAAAACAATTAGTAAAGGGCTTTGTGAATTAACAGTTATGCCTCTTCCTTTTATATCTTTATTATCTCAGGTTCAGATCTGCTTTATATTCATGTTGAGTGCAACTTCTGCGATATCGGCGCTATATTCGGCTACTCTCCGAAGGCTCTCCAGAACCATGCTAAGTTCAATGTTACCTGAACCTTCAACATCTCGTGACTCAAGGGAAACTCCGAACTGGGATACTTTTTTGGCTTCCACAACGATTTTGTTTATAGCCTGAAGGTCTTCTTCTGTCATTGAGTCTATCGAGCTTTCGAAAACTTTACGGGAGAGTTCAGACATCTTGAAAATAGGGTCATCAGCGCTGACTCCTGAGCTCATTTTCAGTACATTTCTGGCTATCCTTACTGCGTGGTCCCCTACTCGCTCGATGCTTTTGGTAATGAGCCGGTACCCCAGACATTCTCGTGGATGTCGTATCCCTATCTTTTCAGAGAGTTCGATATCCTCAATTGAAGCTTTGAGCTGACGGACAGAAAGAAGATAGAAACGGTCCACATCGTCATCCCTCTGGATGACATCGTCGGCAATTTCCACATTGTGGTCCCGAAGAGCGGTCATGGAGTCTTCGAGCATGGAAAGTACAAGACCATACATATTTTTGATTACCCGGGCAAGGGGAAGGTCATTGTAATTAAGCAGACACTGGAAGACCAGTTCATTCCTGGATTCTTCCACAAGTTCAAGACCTATCAATTTCTGACGCACTGAGTCCTTGATAAACTTGCGGTCATAAGCACTGAAACCTTTATTGGCAGTCAACCTGATAGTATCATAACCCACAAGATAATGAGAAATAAGAATCCTTAGGTTGTTTTCAGCACTATCTGAGTGAATATAGTCGATCGTAGCATTGAAGGTAGTGTTTTCTCTTGAGCTTGTACTGGAAGAAACAAGCAGAGTTTTGTTAGGCATGGGTGTAAGAGTAAGCGTGTCCCCGGCTTCAAGCCCTATATCCCGTACCCATTTTATGGGAAGGGACACAATATAGGTAGAATTTCCGGTAAACTGAACTTTTCGTTTATCCTTAGTAATAAATAATCCCCCTGAGGGTATCCTAAATAATTTAGTGAGATCTATATAGACAAGGAGAATATATAAAGGTATCTTGGAAGTAGGGGCTAAGATTGAGATAAACCCCGATGACCTTATCTAAGTATAGTATCCTTGTCTAAGTTATAGTATATAGGATTAGTAATTGAATCATAGAAAACATAGAGTTACTTAAAAATGAGATATAAAATCTGGTATAAAATTAGTTTTATGAAAAGCATTTTTTCTGTAAAACCCTTCTTTTTAACCTTAATTTGACAGCATCCACTAATTGATGCTGAATATTTTCTCTCTTTTTTTAACCAAAATACATATTCAAAAATGACAGGGAGAATATTTTTCTCTATAGCATCCAAGGATTTTCAAGATACTCTTCAGGGTTCTTTTATAGAACATTCCAAGGCTTAATCTCAAGAATCTCTATGTGAGCTAAATTAAAAGACTTCTTTTATATTTTCAAAGGATATAGAAATTTAGAATTGCAAGGAAAAAAATATGAAGTCAGAAAAAAGTTTGAAGGGTAGTAGGCATCTAATATTTGGAATGGTTTGGGGGTGTATAGACTGGTTTGGGTAAATTAGAAAAGATATTATCAGATGCCTTGAAACAGAATATCAGCTAATATTATATAAAATTATGGATATAAGTCTATTTTGCCGGATTTTACACTTGGAGCATCAAGAAAGATCGAAAATTTAAGAAATTAGATTGAAAGCGTTTTTTCAAAATCGAGAGATCAAGCCTTAAATATCAAGGTAAGCCATAAGATACTAGAGCAATAGCAGATATCACAAAGTAAAATTTCCGCCTGGATTTTGTTCAATATATGATTTTAACTAAAAAATTAGAGGGTTTTATGTTTTGCAAGAATGACTCAAAGAGCTATAGAGAAGTCCTTCCCGGAATCAGCATGAAAGCAGTGGTTTATGGAGAAAAGACCTTGATGACTGAATTTTTTCTGAAAAGCGGTAGCGCCCTCCCAATCCACACCCATATTCATGAACAGACTGGTTATTTGATTTCAGGTAAGATTCTTCTGACTATTGGAGAAGAGACATTTGAAGTGGAACCTGGAGATTCCTGGAGCATTCCAGGAGGTATAATTCATAGTGCTGCAATTTTGGAAAATTCCATAGCTGTTGAGGTATTTTCACCTAGAAGAGACGAGTACATGGAGTAATAAAGCCTTAATTTAACATATAAGAAAATTTTCTCCATATCGACACAACCTGTTAGATACAGCCGGTTAAATTCAAGCAAGGGACTTATTCTTTCATATGTAGCGAATGATCTTTTTTAGCTGGTTTAACAGCTGATGGACATCTTAAGGTTAAGGCTGAATCTCTCAATTTCCCTTCAAGTTATAGAGCCATACGTATTATACATGTTTTGATTTATCTGTCATGGGGAGTTGAATATGGATAGAGAATACATTCAACCTGGTTTTAAAGACATTCTTGATTTCAAGCTCGTGAATGCACTTTTCGGGAGGGGAGCACGCCGTTTTTTTTATAGGGGCTTCGATCCCGGATGGCTATTTCGAGTATAAATCAAAGCATGACCCTTTGCCTCTTACAGAAAAAGAGCAGATTATAATCCTGTCTGCAGCAGCAAGCTACAGACCAGAGATTGTTCTTCAATAGATGGCTTTGTACCGTGATTTCAATAAAGCCGAGTATTCAGGAAAAATTCTCTGTTAATTTTTTCGCACTTAAAAGGACTTAAAATTCCCTGGAATTCATCAGGATTAAATAGAAAAATAAGACAAGGGAAGAACGAGTTGAAGAAGATTAAACTTCTTTATGAAAACAAGCGTTTCAAGATTCCGAATAAACCTTTGTGAACTCCACGCCAATTGTAATCATAATTGAGGAATAAAAAATTAGAAGAAATAACCCTATAATGGATCCTATTGCTCCAAAGACACTTACAGGATTACTATATACTAAAAAAAGTCCAACCGCATATTTGCCTATTGTTATAAGAATTACTGTTACAAGTGACCCTACAAAAATAGACTTGAGATCAAGACTTGAAACTGGAAGTATTTTATATGCAAACATAAAAAACAGCACAAGAATAAGGAAACTGGCTATGGAACTTGCATAATCAGCAATGAAAGGTGAGAACGGTATAAGTCCCTGGAGAAAACTTGAACCCGAATAAACGATACCCTCAATAATAATGCTCACCACAAGCAGTCCTCCAAAAAATATAACTATAATAGAGGACACGATTGCATCCCTTATAAAATCCTTAATATTACTGGATTCGGCAGGTTCAATATCCCAAGCTCTCTCAAGGAAATTTTTCAATTGCCTGAAAATATTGCTCGCACTCCAGAGAAGTAATAGAAAACCAACTAATGCGCCTATAGACAGGGAATTAATCTCCGGGATGTGTTCGAAAAGTACAGTTATCATATTGATGATACTCTCATCAACGACTCCTTGCAGGTAATTTAGTATTGTATCCTGAAGATTTTGTGATTTTAAAAAGATGCTCCCTACGGATACCGAAAATAACAGGAGAGCGGGAAGACTTAATACAAAATAAAATGCTAGCGCAGCGCTATAAGTTATTGAGTCATCTTCCAGCCATTCCTTTATTGTTCTGGTTACCAGATTTTCGATGTGTCCCCAAATCATAATCTCCCCTATAAGTAATATCTTGCATTTTATTAAATATGTCTTATCAAATTTTTAAAGAATTTATTTTTTCTGAAAAAAAATACTAACCAGGAAAGTAGTAAACTACTGAAAGATAACTCTAATGGACAAAAATAGTAAAGATGGAGATAAAATATAGAAGGAGATGTGAAATAAGAAGTAAGTAAACCAGAAGATAAGAAATTGTAAGTCAGAACACAAGAAATTAAAGTCAGAACTTAAGGAAATTAAAAAAATGGATAAGAAAATCCATAATATGTAATCATATAATATAACCTGCAATACGAACACATAGGGCTTTTACTCTTAGATGAGGCCTCTTTTTGCAGGGATTATTTTTTCATCAACAGCTTTTCCATAAGGACAGGCAAGGTTGCATATTGTGCATTCCATAAAGCCTCTTTCCGTAATTCTTCGGATTCTTTTTTCCCACTTCGGATCTATATCTTTCTCAAGTTCATGGGAGACCACGCACTTTTCATAATTCACTTTTTCACCCGGAGGCACGCCCTGGGAAGGGCCGGGTATTATCGCATTGTAGGGGCAAGCCTTTACACACAGGGAATCTTTCTGGCAGAGAGGTTGTTCTGCACAAAGATTTCTAGTAAAAGGTAGATCAGATTCAAGTTCAGCCGTCGTGAGCATAGCGACCCAGCGCACTCTTGGGCCATATTCAGGAGTTATGACCAGGGTGTTGTGACCTATGAAACCTAATCCTGCAAGATATGCAGCTACTTTTACATGCAGAGAATGTGTGGGAATAGCTTTAATTCCTTTATCTTCCCAGAGCCACTGGGCAATTCTCCATGCTCTTGTCTCGACAGTTTCATAATAGAGATTATAATATTCAGCTTCGCCCCCGCTAAAGTCTCCTGTTCCGGGCGTGCTTATAGCAGCATTCATACCTTCATCCCAGATAACCATACCCATAACTATCAGTGATTTAGCTTCAGGCATTAATTCAGACGGACGGGAAAGCCCACGGCCTGCGGGAAACTCAACTTCCTCCAACTTATTGATGTCAGAAACACCAAAAAGCTGAAATCCCCCAGTAAGGGCCTTAGTTTTAATATCATCTTTCAAAGCCATTTTTTACCTCTCTAAATCTTGCTAGCTGCAAATAGAAAAGAAACTGTGGTGAAAACTATTTGCATCAAAGCCAGATTAATATAAAATTAAATTTTATCTATTTATAGTTTTGTGACGAGAAGATTTGAATTCAGGATGGGATTCCGGAGTTTTTACACAAAAAAATATTAGATGAGAATAGGACTTTAGATGAGAATAGAACTGGGAACTTTTAAAAAATTGCCCCTTCACCTGAATATGTGAAGTACCCTGTTTAAAACTTTATAAAAAATAGAATTGCCGGTATACCTCAAAGAAATGTTAGCCGGCCTTCCTGACCACCCGGGAAGTAAATTATGATGTAAGTGCTTTGAGTGTCTGAGGAATACGAATGTCTATGTTATACCGAAGATACTTTCTTATTTCTTTTATTATGTTTATCTCTGTGTTGTCCAGCACATTTGCATACCGGATGATCACAAAGTAAATGATAACAAAAGCTGCACATTCCCAGTTTGTTCCAGAAAGTAGAAGCGCATCTTTCGCTACTAGCATGGACACAACCATAATGGCACATATGATGCTCAACTTCCTATACATAGGAGTGAATGGATGAATGTTTTGCTTCTTCCAGAGCCTTAAGGCCATTAAGACTTCGATCGATGCAAAAGATATAGCAGATGCGGTCGCTGCACCCACCATACCAAATTGAGGTACGAGTACGAAGTTAAGAAGGGCATTTGTTCCTGCACTTGCTACAGAGCATTTCATCAGGAAGTCAGAATCTCCGGATGCTATTATATTATGATAGCGAAATCCTAAGTACGAGTTTGTCACGAATCCCAGAGAAAGGATACGCAGGACAATAGCGCCGCTTGCATATTCTGCCCCATATATTTTCGTGAGAAGAAACTCAGGATACACAAACATCAATGCAAAGACCGGGAAGGTGAGCATGAAGCACCATTTTGTCATTATCTTGTAGATAGGGCCAATTAAATGAGTCTTGTTTTCTCCCCACAATTTTGATATTACGGGGATGTACACAAAGCCAATAGAGTTTATTATCATGGTCAGAAACCCTACGAGTGGATACACCGCACTGTAAATTCCGACTACTTCAGTTGACTTAAAATAGCCAAGAATTATAGTATCTGTCCAGGTCATGAGGTTTATTAGAGTCGCGCTTATCAAAAGCGGAAACGAATACCTGATTAGCTGTTTGGTTGGCTCGCTGAATTTCAATTTCCATTCAGGTTTGAATGGGGGTTTCTTGACGAAATAAACTGACATTATTCCGAACGTGAATATCATGGAGAGCAGGTCGGAGAGCACTACACCACGCAAGGATACACCCAGAAACACGGCAGTTGAAGCAAATACGAGCAGGGACACCGGTCTTATGATATTATAGAAATACATGTTGACACTCGTGCGGTCAAATCCCCTGTAGATTGCTACTGTCAGGTTCAGGAGTATAGTAAACGGAATTGCAAAGATCAATATCCTGATTACGGACAAGATATTACCTTGTATGTCAAACCCTTTCCCGGCTAAATGTTCAAACAAAACCGGGGAGACTAGCATGGCAAGCACACCGGCAATCAGGCCCATGATTATGGCTGAGATAATTAATTCATGAATCTTTTGTTCCTCATTACTTCCCCTGAAAAATGCAATATACCTGGGCACGCCTTCATTAAGCCCAAGTGTTGCTACGGCGCCTGTGATCGATATTACCGTAAGTGCGAGGGAATATGTTCCGAAATCGCCTGGTGAGAGGTATGATGTGAGAACTCTTTTAATGAGAATATCAAACAGCAGTCCGAGGAAGGTTCCTGCAAGTATTACACCGGAACCCGTAACTATCCGGTTGACCGATTGGTTAACTGACATGTTAACACCGTTTTATTGCCCTTAGTTCCAATCTTCCCGGACTAAAGGACGAAAACAGGATTCTGCTGTCCAGCCAGTGACGACTTGTAAACCAGTTTCAGTCAACTCAAGGTTGAAATTTAGAGAATGCTTCTCTGCAGTTTGCAGAAGATTTAAGCCTGATTCTACAACCTTATACGTATTACCAGATAGGGTACTGGTATTGAATGAGATTAGATATTTCGTTTCCGGGTTTTGGGTTTCAAAGTTAGCTGTCTCAAATTCATTTAAACAGCTGTAAATTTTAAGTGCGTCGATGTGTCTGTCTTTTTGCTCAATTTCTTGTCTTATTGCCGGTATGTAAGCTTTCAAGACAAGGTCTATCTGGGGTTTCTCTTTAACAATCTGCATAATTTCATACGACCGTTTTTATTGGATCGGGTTAGATCTTCGATTGGATCCGGGGTCAGTTTCCAGGTTGGATTTTGGGATGAACCGGATTTTGGGGTGAGCCTTCAGTTGCGTCCTGACTTCGAATCTGGGTATTGGGCTGAGTCCAGGGATTTTGGGGTGAATCTGGAGGACCACTGTTGGATCGCAGGTTGGGATTTTGGGTTGGATCCCGGGTAGGACCCTTGTAGGTTATAAAGTGAATCTTGGGTGAGATTCTGGTGAATTATTGAAGGTGGATCTGGGCTTGACCCACCTGCACCTGTATGTAATTACTATTTACCTTTGCATTCGATAGACTTCAGGAAGCCTATTTTTCGACGCCGATAATCCGTTTTTGCGCTAATATGTCTGCTTACAAAACTCATCGAGTCTCTTTAACTTCACAAGAGCTCGTCATCGATTAGCCACCCAATGGTAGCAGAGCAGAGCAAATCTTGAGTTATATATTTTCTAAAAACTTGAATGAAACCCACTTTTCTCATATCTTATAGAGTTTCCCCAAATTTTCGATGACGTACCTCCTCGACTAGATATAAAAGCGTTTCTGGATAATTATACAACTATCATAATGAGGCAAGATGGATACTAAAAAGAAAATTGATTCAATATGTCTCCTGCCAAAGGCCGGGCTGGATTCCAGTTCTTAGAGTTCACATTTGTTAGCAGAGAGAAAACCCCGAGCAATTAAGAGTCCTAAATTAGGTAAATAAGCCATTAGACAGCTTAGGTATAATTTGAATATACGATTTACCTGCAGCGGATAGTTCCAATGTATTTTAATCAGTAAGAAATAATCCTGATGTAGAGGAGTTTTTTTACTTGGAAATATTCGTTTTCAAGCACGATAGAAAAGTCATTTCCGAAAAAAAGGATAAATGGAAATCAAACTTTCAAAATTCCTTATTGATCATTGCAATAATCTTTCGTTTTTTACAAGAAAATCCTCAAGAGTGCCCCAATGGAATTCTTATATAATGCCACTATATAAACAATTATTCCTCAAAACTAAGTGGGCAAACATATTAGTACCCGAATTTGACAGAAGCATACATTTTATAATGTATAATGGGCTTCATGCTTATGTTTTCTTCATACAATTCAAAGTTCTATCTTGTGTTTTTTGATTTTTGACATTTTTCATTTTTCCGAAAGATTCTGCGCCGATGCAATGCTTTTTCTTAAGAAAATACTGTACTAATTAGTAGAATCTGTCAAATTAAGGTTAGGAATGACAAGAATATAATTTCAAGTATTTCAGTTACCGCTATTGTCTTTGATGATTATTTGGGGAAATAGAATTATAGAGCTATTCACAAAGTGAAAACTTGAAGTTATTTTCTAGCTATTCCTTAGTATACTCTTTTTGTTTAAACCTCTAAAAGATACAAAAAAGAAAATGAAGGTTCGAAACCTTCATTCAAATGTTTTTTATTAAATTATTTCCATCTCTACCCTTACTTAATTCCTGGTTTTATTTCTTCTTATACAAGAATAAAGCAATTAAGGAGATTACTCCGTAAACTGTTTCAAATCCAGGTGATTTCGTACTTGCTCTATTTTCAAGTGCCTGTCCAACCCCTGAGCCCAATGCAGTGACATTACCCTCTTTGCTAAGGTTGCCAGTTTCGAATCCAGATTGTGAAGCAGGTTGTGAAGCAGGTTGCGAATTAGTTACTGCAGTTTCTCCCTTTTTAGCCTTACCTGTTATTGCAAAGGATGAGAATCCAGGAGTTTTAGCTGTAAAATACAAAAACCCGTTATCTTTCCCTGTCAGGTTTACTGGCAGTTGCCCCCATTTTCCATTGTTGTACCTGTTCAAGGTGATAGAAGACTGGTCGATATTTTTACCCTGTATCCAGGATTTTTCAACTTTGAAACATATGACTGCGTTTTCGATATTCTTTGAAGTTCCAAACCCGCCATCTCCGACCCAAATATTAAGTGATTTGTAGACTTCTTCAGAGGGTAGCTCTGAAACCAGGGTGGATTTTCCTCTAAGCATCTCGGCTATAGCCGTTGTCCTGCCAACGGTCTTCTTTGAATCGAAGCTCACATATACAACAGAAGTAGCGTTCTTTGAGAAATCAAACTTTACAGGATTTCCGCTTGCAATGAAGAACTGTGAAATCTCTTTAGCCTCAACATTACTTTGAGGTTCAGGGGATCCGCCACCACCACTGCTTCCCTCACTTTTATGGCTGCTGTGACTGCTACCAGAGCTGCTGCTTCCACTATCTTCAGTCCCATTATCTCCGGTTCCACTGCTTCCGGAGTTATCTCCAATAGTTTGCGTAACAGTTATTATGGCAGTTTTTGAAGCCGCCCCTTTTTCACTGGCAGCAGTGAGATTAACGGTATAAGTCCCAGGACTTTCATACATACGGACCGGATTTTTGTCCGTAGAGTCCACTACGCCGTCGTTTTCAAAGTCCCAACTCAAAGAAACTGTATTTTCCGAATAATCCGTAAACTGGACTGAGAGAGGAGCAGAACCATTAGTAGTACTCATTTCAAAATTTGCTACCGGAATTACTGGTTGCTGCGGGCCGGATGCAGATACAAGAGGCAGTTGATCAGCATAGATACTTTTCTCTAATTTATATCCCGAATCAGCAATGCCGTCTCCATCCCCATCGGCTGCAGTTTGGGAAAATCCGGTACCATCAGGTTTTGCCCAGAAGTTACCTCCAATATATGGTCCAGCGACAATATTAGTGCCTGCACTTTTTGTCGTATTATAGGAATTTCCGGTTCCGTTTTTAATATCTCCGTTAACCGTGTTATTGAAATAGTTGTTGAAAACAACGTTGTTGTCGCTTTTGGGGCAGACATAAAGACCATAAACACTATTTAAAGAAATAGTATTGCCTGAGAGTTTATTGCCGTCAGAAGTGCCAATATGGATGCCACGTTTATTGTTGGAAGCCGTATTGTCTGAGAGAGTATTGCCATTGGCAGTTGAGAATAAGATCCCATAATCCCCATTGTTCGTAACTATATTAGTTAAGAGCGTGTTCCCTGTGGAATTCAGAACATACATCCCATATGAGTTGCCTAAAAGTTTATTGTGATCAATGATGCAGTTATTACATCCGGAGAGATAGATTCCTGCGTAAATATCTTTTGTTCCAGTAATCTCAAGCCCACTAATTTTCACATTATTTGCTTGCAGAAGAGAGATTACATTATCGTTTGAGTTTTCAGCCTTGATTATTGTGTTATCAGGATTCCCGGATTCTGACTTTATTTCGAGATTATTCGTGTTTACTTTGATATTTTCGGTATACGTTCCGGGTTTTAAGATAATTACATCGCCTGAACTTGTTGCATTGTCCACTGCTGCCTGTATAGAATCTCCTGGCTGGACAAAAATCTCAGCTGTCCCAATTCCTGAGCCTAATAAAATAAGAAAAGTTGCCAATAAAATGATTAACTTGTTTATGTTGATTCCCCTATAAATTCAAAGGATGTATGGTTAACACTTCGATTAATTAACTTGGGATACAAACAAAAGAATATAAGTACATTGGTATTGATTAATATTAGAAAACTGATATAATATAACTAACAGAGATGGACTGGTAGCTCAGTATCTAAAGCTATTGATTTAAGTTGAATCAATATAATCAAGGCCAATTTAACAGTTTACTTATTCACTCAATGTAGACATTTTCTACCGCAGTGTGCCTTTGATCAATTAATTTTGAAAGAATGAGTTAACTCTAGGGAAATGATGCCTTGGAATTGATAACTTAGCTTGCATTTGAAAAAAGTTACGGATTAGCTTATCTGAAACTTAAAATTGCTTCTTCGGAAGATGATACTGAACCCCGATTAATAAGAAAGAGAAATAAAGAGAAATAAATTAAATATTAAGTGCCTGACGAACTAATTGTCAGCCATTGCTATATTTTACAAAGTTAACTGACTCTGAATGTGAATTAACTGGATCTGAATATCTGTCTATCCCCCCGATTTATATCCAAAACTTTTAGAGGTTTCTGTCACCTGAAGAAAAACGTGATGATTGCAAGTACGATAAAGATTATGACAAGCCACTTTGCAATCTCCATAGAGAAACCTGCAATCCCCTGTGCGCCCAGTACATAAGCAATCAGTGCTAATATTAGAAAAACTACAGCAAGTCCTATCAAGTCCGCCATATTTTACTCCCCCTATAGCAATTTGACTAATAAATGGTATTAAATTAAAGGTATTTATAATTTAACTTCAAAGTAAGTCACTTTATCATAAATGGACGTTCTTTTTAATTTAGATCCTTGCTTTTAGTGCTACTGATCATTTTCCAGATTCATATCAATCTCATTCCGAAAGTTATCTCGTTTTTAACCAGTAAAAGTTTTTATTACAGCTTTTCTGATCAGGAAATTGATTGATTCTATAAATCCGGAAAAGGAATAACAAAAGAGATCAATCGATGTAAAGTTTTATTTTTTACTAAAAGATATTAATGGTCGTCCACTGATATAGGGTTGGTGTTTTAGGGGGAAATATCGAAAGCTCCTCTTGATGGCGTTTTATGTTATTGCGACACGATAGTTCTAAAAACTCCAAAGTCACGAGAAAAGAATGAGGTTAGACGTTATTTGATTATTGTGGAATAACAACAACTGAATACAAATGGACAACCATATTAATTGGGAGACTTTATTATTTTCTGAATTTTTGATTGATGGCGGCCAATTGCTAGCGGGATCAATGCTAAATATTGATGATCCCACAAAATATCAAAAAGCGTCAACTTTTTCTTTACCAGACATAATTATTCTTAAGCGAAGCAAGGGTACTGGTAAATTTACTATTGAACCTGCATCTTCCTAAATTCGGAACTCCCATTACTTTCTATTTTACAAACTGCATGTCAATAAGATTCCCATAACTTTCGTAAACACAGTCATCACTAACAGGTTAGATATTCTCTTCGAGGATTTCTAAGAGCCTCAGATCAAAATCATTTATAAATAAACTGATAGTTCCATAAGTTAAGGGCTGAGTTTACATCCTGAACGCAAACCTCGATAAACGAAAAAGGGAAATCTAAAGATTTTCCTATAGATAAAAAAAATACTGGAAAGCTGGACTCAGTTCCAAAATCCAGTGATAAAAGTAAGTGTAACACCATTACATAAAATTTATAATTCTATATTTATGTAAT
>MCHG01000228.1_pt1 | contig 24543 bp, 15 predicted proteins | sample 787351 | NCBI WGS metagenome assembly MCHG01 (sample SAMN05430296, study PRJNA330682) | permafrost metagenome | biome: Cold desert; feature: permafrost; material: soil; isolation source: enrichment culture inoculated with soil incubated with H2/CO2 at 20 degrees... ... | reverse complement strand
TTAGTGCTGTGCTAAAGAATCAACGAATTTGCCATTAACAAAGGTCAATTATTATTGGACAGTTGACCCTTTAATAAAAAATAATTTTTATTTTTGGGGACATTTGCGGAATGTCGGGTATATTTTGTTTTCTTCGGCATTCGATATCATTCTATATCATATATGAATCCAGAACATATGACCGATTGCATCGAAGATAAATGCGAAAAAAATACTAAGGAATAGTTAAAAAATAACTTCAAGTTTTCACTTTGGGAATAGCTCTATTATTTCATTTATCAAAATAATAATCAAAGACAATATCGGTAACTAAAATACTCGAAATTATATTTTCGTCATTCCTAAGAAACATATAGGCATTTTTTAGTGTTTGAAGATGACGATTTTATGCCAGGAAGAATAACACGAAAAGAAGAATAAAATGGCTCTTCGCTGTTTTGTGTGGGTTGAAAATCGTTCTCTAATTGGAAAGTGACTAAACCAAAGAGAAATTATCGATTCTGAATATGATTTACCACACAACTGTTTTCAAATATGATCTATTTTGTGTCACATTTAGAAAGTGGCTCTAAATTAGCCACTCGAAATAGCGAAGAGCCAGAATGTTTTCATTAACAGCTACTTTGTACTAGTCATCATCTTCATCCGGCAAGTCATCGATGAATTTATCTAATTCGTCAACAGTACCAACAAAAACCGGTTTTTCCTGATGAATTCTTTCTATTTTTTCGATATACTCAGGCTTCAATTCAGGTTCGAGCATTTCGCTTTCAAACCTAGCTACTACTAATTCAATAGCGGCGCTCTTGTCTTTAAGATTATATTTTGCTTTAACAATATTCAGGACTTGATTGGTTCTGTCAGACATTTTAACTCTAGCTTGTTTCATATGTATACCAAATACACACATTTGCACATAAGATAAATAATTATCATGGTTATTAGCTAGGATATCTGACCAAAAAGTCAAGCACCCCTGTGCCTGTCCAAGGCATATTCAATAAGTTTTTTAGGTTGTTGCAAAAATCACATTATTTTTAAAAGAGGGGTCAGAAGGTAGGTTTTATACAAAATGTTGCCTTCCACAAATACATAGATTTTACCTTAAAACCAGTGCATCAATCGAAACAATAAATCCTGTCTTTTTGTGGTGAAGAAATAGGGTACAGATTCAATTAGAATTTACGATCTGATTTTAAAGCAAACGTCGCCCATTCTCCAATTGTAGAAATGATTTGAATTTTAAGACAACCTCTCTGAGAACTAAGGCCTAAACAACCCAACCCAAATATCCTGGGAATTTCCTTTTAAATATTCGACTATCCGGGTATGCCATAGCCTATCTCACTCTACAAAATAAATCATTTCATTGGGCATGAGAGTTAATTCGTTACTTTCGATTCCTGATTGTACAAGCTTTTCGATTCTTTCCCATGTATTTCTACGCGTAGTTTTTATTCCAAGTACTCTCGAGGTCTGGACAATCAGGTCTTCAAGAGGAGTGGAATACTGGTTGTTTAGGACAAAACGAACGGCTTCTTTTATTTCCTCGTCACAGATCCATTCGATTTTTGCAGATGTGTCCCCATCGCGCCTGCGCAGGAGGCATGCAGGTTCAGACGCTGGCCAGAAAAACTCGCCTTCGATCCGGATCTTTCCGGAACTCTCGGCAAGCTCTACGGCATCAAATATTCGCTGTTTGATTTTCCCGAGCATGCGGATAATTCCTGTATGCGCTTTTATTCGCTGGAGCAGGACTTCTCCATGAATTGGACCTTCACACTCTATTATCCGTATAACTATCTCCTCAAGCTTCTCATCGGAAAGCTCAGAGAGGTCTCCGGATTGCGGAAGCTCTGAGGAAAGGCAGACTCTGTAAAGAGGCACAGCAGCTTCGAGAGATTCATTCTTTCCATACAGACTTTCTGAACTTTTATTTGCAGGATCCGGTACCTCGGCTGCCCTGGAATCAATATTATCAGACAGCAACTCAGAGAAGTTCTCGGAATAGGGTTTATCCACTGGTTTACTTCCTTTTTCAGCCTTTATTGCAGGCAAGGGTTCCAGTTGAGTTTTAAGGTTTTTAACTCCAGGCCTTGCCTCGGAGTTGAGGCTAGTATCGGTTTCAGTGTCGGTTTCAGTATCGGTTTCAGTATCGGTTTCAGGCTCGATTTCAGGTTTCGAATTCCATCCGGTGCCTGAATAATTGTCTTCCTCGAAATCAGGCTCGGAATCAGGCTCGGGATCAAAATAGCCCCCTGAGCCGTAAATATAAGCAAACTCATTAAGTCTTTTTCTTTTCCTTTTCTTTTCGCTACCTGCACTGAAATCTATCTCAGGATATGCCTGGTAAAAACTCCCTTTTTCAGGCTCTGGCTCGGGTATAAGTTCTAATGCATTTCCCTTTTCAAAGCAGGGATCCACATTGAATCTCAGGAGTTTTGATTTTCCTGACCTTCTTACTGGTTTCTTGTGGGAATTTTCATCTGCCAGCAAAGCCATGGACCCGGCTTTTACAGTCATTTCTGGCAGAAAATCCGCACTTGAAGGGGCTGTAAACCCTTCTTCCAGTTTAAGAAACGCACCCGGATAAGACTCTTCATCTTCGGCTTCAAAGGAATCTTCTGCCAGGGATTCAGCTTCAAAGAATTCAGCTTCAAGTTTTTTGTCGGCTTTGCTCTCTATACTCTCTGCAAATGAAAAAGGATATGCAGGCAAATTTACAGATGAAACCGGATCTGCAGGCAAATTTACAGATGAAACCGGATCTGCAGGCAAATTTACAGATGAAACCGGATCCGCATATCGATTGGCCGACTTTTCCACAGGACTTTTGTTTACGGATTCAGCCCAGGCGTAAGGCTCGTTTATAGACAAAACTTCAGGTTCAGGTTCGGATTTTGCTTGCAGCTTTGCCTGCTCTACAGCATCCTTTACAGCTTTAAGCAGCTTTTCTTTGCTTTCTTTCGGATGCAGGTACCAGTCCGTTGACCAGACACGATAAATTTTCCAGCCCAGCCCTTCGAGCACCTGCTGACGCAGGCGGTCGCGGTCCCGCGCAACATGCGAGGAATGATAGCTTTCTCCATCGCACTCGATTCCAAGCACGTATCTCCCTGGGTGGCCGGGATCAGGAATTGCAAGGTCGAGCCTGTACCCAGCACAGCCGATTTGCCTGTGAACTTCACAGCCGTTCTCTGTCATAAAATTAGAGATAGCTTCTTCGAAAGGAGAATCGAAGTCTTCCTTACCACACGCAGGCAAGGGGAGCCTTCCGCTCTCTGCAAACTCAAGGAAAACTTTCAGGGATCGAAGCCCGAAAGATGAGTTTTCATCCAGAACCAGGTCTCTTGATGTAAAGTTTGCAAAGACAACGCATTTTTCTCTGGCCCGAGTAATAAGTACATTCAGACGCCTTTCCCCTCCTTCCCGGTTAAGGGGGCCGAAGTTCAGGGAAAGCTTTCTGCTGCTGTCAAAGCCGAAGCCCACGCTAAGAAGAATAACATCTCTCTCATCACCCTGGATAGTCTCAAGGTTCTTTACAAAGAAATGCTCTCCTCTCTCGTTTCCTGAATTAAGGTCAAATCCGGGGTTTGCTTTAAGAAGAACCTCAATCTCTTCCTGGATGGATTCCTGCTGCTTCACATTAAAAGTCCCGACCCCGAGGCTTTTATCTGGATACCTCCTAAAGTGTTCGAAAACTGCCTTTGCAACAGCCCTTGCTTCTATCCTGTTGGCTCCGCTTTTACCCCTGTCATAAACCGCATCCGGAAGATACACAAACTTCAGCCCAAGGCGTTCATCCTTTTGCATAGGGGAGGGATAAACATATAGGCGGTTGTCATAAAACTCCTGGTTTGAAATCGCAATAAGGGACTCGTGCCTGCTCCTGTAGTGCCAGCGCAGGGTCTTGACCGGGAAACTGCGCTTGCAGACATTCAGGATACTTTCCATATCCCCTACTGCAGCATAATCTTCAGGTTCCCTTTCCGGGGAGTCAACAATAGCATCGAAAAAGTCGGTAGGTGGAAGCTGCTTTGAATCTCCCATTACTACAACCTGCTTTCCGCGCAGCAGAGCTCCCACCGCATCTTCGGGCCTGACCTGGCTGGCTTCGTCAAAGATGATCACGTCAAAGCGGGTGCTCCTCGGGTCAAGATACTGGGCAATAGAAATCGGGCTCATCAAGAAACAGGGCTTAATTTTCTGCACCAGGCCGCCTGCCTTTTTCATGAGAGTACGAATAGGCATGTGGCCCCGTTTCCTGTTGAACTCATTGAGCAGAATTCCGGCTTCTGAAGCCCTTGATGCTCCAGACGTCAGCTTTGGAGCTTCCTCATAAGCAGAATATGTAATCCTTTTTCTGTTTTCCAGAAGGACTTTTTTGTCAAGCTCTGTGAACTTGTTAATTTTACCTTCATGAAGTTCCTGAATAAAAGTAGAAAGTGCTGGTCTTTCCGTGAAGGCGCGGTGCAGAAGAATCTCGGCATAGTTCCCTTCAAAAGCAGGAATCATATCACAGGCTTCGATTTTTCCGGCTTCTATACTTTCCATCATAGGGGCTGCTTTTGTTTCCAGACATGCCTGCCTGTATCCAAGGTACTGGCTCCATAAAACCAGGGATGAAGTTTCTGCATTCCACCTGCTTACACGGGATTTTAACAGATTGAGCTTTGCGGCTTCCAGATCGTTTCCGAACATTTTCCCGAAATTCGCCCCTATGCGAAGGCCAACTTTTTCAAGAGACTTCAAAAATGTCTGCTGTGCTGCCGTTACCTCGCTTACTGCGGATTCAAGAGCAGCCCTGTCAACCCCGCTTTCTATAAGCTTGAAACTCCTGTCAGTGAAAATACTTTCCTTTATGTATTTGCGGAAGGGAGTAATCCACCTGCCGTATTCATCCAGAAGGGCAGGATCACTTTCAAAGCCCTTCCAGTAATCTGAGAAATATTTTTTACCTTTTGCCTCGGCACTTTCTAGCTCCAGCCTGCGGGTTTCACATTCGGAAAGGCAGGCGAGGTCAAGAAGAATCCTATTATTCTGGGGGGGAACCCCTGAAATATAGCAGGATGAAATTTCTTTTTTGAGTTTTCTGTACCTGGGATTTATAGCCTTGAGGAACTTGCTGGACAAGCCTTCAAATTCCGAGGTATCAAGGTCAGAAACCGAAGGGTAAAAGGTTTTGTCCACAAAAGTTTTCAGCTCTCTGTACTGCCTGAGCCTCGAAACAAGAGCCTCGGCTTCGACTCTTGAGGGCTCGGACTCCCACTCCTGATTCTGGAGCATTGTTTCAGGCAGGGGTTTTGAGTTATCGAGGAGTTTTGCGGCATCGATTATGGTTTTGATTCCCTCAAGGGTATTAGGCTTTGAGCTTGCAGAAAGGTCGTTAAGGGTCTTTAGAGATACTTCCAGGGCTTGAAAAGCAGCTGCGCATTCATCTGTAAGAGATTCGATTTCCCCAAGATCCGAAGGCAGTACAAGCCCGGGTTCACAGCCGTACCAGGGGTTTTTCCGGGCAGGCCCGAGAGAGGGAAGTACCTGCCCCATTTTTTCTAAAACAGACTCTGCATCTGTCCAGGTTTCAGATCCCCAGGTTTCAGGCTCCTTAAATTCGTAGCGGGGCATTTTCAAATCTTTTGCTTCAAAATAAGCCCTCGTCTTTTCCCTTACGCCGTAGAGTGTATAAAGGCTAGGATATAGCTTTCCTACAGGTTTTCCAAGAGACAGGGCATATTCGTTAAGTTCATGTTTCAGCTTTTCGAGTTCGTTAATGTCTCTGTCAGGGCTTATGGATGCAGGGGCTGTACGATTCAGGTTTTTTTCCAGTTCTTCAAGCACTGCCTTTTTTCGCGTCTGGTTGCTGTGAATTTCCAGACAGAGTTCTCCTAACCCTGCGGCATCCAATCGGCCTTTTACCACCTGGAGAGCAGCCATTTTTTCACTCACGAAGAGTACGCTTTTCCCGTGGGCAATCAATTCTGCAATTGTGTTTGCAATGGTCTGGGACTTGCCGGTTCCAGGTGGTCCCTCCACAACAAGGTCTTTTCCTGCCTTTGCATCCTCAATGACCGCAATCTGAGAAGAGTCGGCATCCATTATATGATAAGTGTCTTTTGCTGACAGTTTCAGGTCAACCTCTTCTTCCAGGAAGCCGGAAACCTCACACTCGGGATCCTGGGGGTCAAAGATTTTCCGAATCAAGGGATGCTCTGCGGGAGACATATCCTCAGGCCAGGTTGCAGGGTCAAGATCTTTATACATAACAAACTTTCTAAAGTTGAAGAGATCCAGGCAGACTTCAGGGAGAAGTTTCCAGTCGTTTTTTCCACGGATTGCTCCTGATACTACCTCGAAATAGTCTTCAATTCCTGCTGTCTCTTCAGGCATCTCAAAATCCTGAATCTGGATCCCAAATTCCTTCATTTTTGCCTGCAGGGTAATTGAGGTGAATATCTCGTCTCCTGTCCACTGGATACTGAAGTTTCGGCCCTTTCCTATTCTCTTGAGCTCAATAGGAACCAGGAGGAGAGGAGCCTTTGGATTTTTTACGGCAGACTTGCTGTCACTCCACTGCAGGAAACCCACTGCAAGGTAAAGCACAGGATATCCCTGTTCCTCAAAGATGGAATTGGCCTGGTTAAAGACATAAAAAAGTTTTCTATCAAGGGTTTCGCTGTCGTCCGGAGTCTCCAGGAAAGATTCGGAGCGGGAATTTGGGGGTTTACTTTTTTCTTCGGAAACAAGAATTTCCCCTATTGTTCTCAAAAGCCTGCTTTCGTTCTCTGAGGCTTCATCTTCTCTTTCCTCCCCATTTTCTGTTTTATTGCTTTTTCTGGACCTGGTTTTTGCCCTAAACTTCATTGATTTTTCCTGAAGAACGAAAAGCTCATAAATTTCCTCAGGAGTTCTTCCAGCAATTGAGATGGTCCTTCTCTGGGAGGGGCGGTAATTGAGAAGGTTATTTCTAAGGGACAGATCAAGTAAATTCTGCCTTAATGCTTCTAATTCCTTAAGTACGTCTACCATAAAAATATCAGGCCCTTTTCAAATAATGAATAAAATATATTATGGTTTAAAGAATACAGAATATTTACTCATAAATTTTATCATGTTATGCAGGAAATAAAGCTCGAAACGGCTTACAAATACAACCCTGAAAGAGAAGAAACTCCTTTAATGACACCATACATTTTAGAATAATTCATTTTAGAATAATTTCCTTAATATACTGAGAACTATTTCTTTACTATTAGAGTTTTTCTCTACTCTTAGGAATTGTTCCTTTTAACTTTGGTAATTAGAGAGTTAATCTGTTATATAAAAGACGTTTCTCTAATTTTCAGTTTGTCAAGCTGTCATATATACGGTTTACTTACTGCCGTATTCTTTATTTATTCGTTTTTCTTCTTTGCCGCAATTCCTCATAACTTATTCTATTCGCTTCAACCGGTTTTCACATTATTTTTCCCCTATTTTCGGTGAGATCCAACTTTCCGGTTATGCTTTCCTTAAATGAAGCTCCATTTTCGGTTTTGCTTTCATCTTCAAGGCTTACAAGAAGAGAACTCGAAAGAATAAGAATGCAGCCGAGCAAAGTTTCAGCAGAAACAGGGTTTTTTAAAAGGATATATGCAAAAAAGATTGCACTTACCGGTTCAAGAAGGGAAATTATGCTTGCATTCTGGGCTTTGACATGTACTAGCCCTGTAAAGTAAAGGATGGAACCTACAGACGTGATGGTTACTCCGAGAAACAGGAGAACAGGCAGATTCTCAATCAGGGATGCTGTGGATACCTGCCTTACAAAAGGGAGCAATAGCACAAGGGTTACGCAAGTTGAGATAAAAAGTTGTTCAAGACCTGAATATTCATCCCTGAGGTAACGGGAAGTCAGAATAATACAGGCGTAAAAGAAGCCTGAAAATAATCCCATTAGCACCCCAAATATATATCCGGATTCAACTCCTCCAGAGCCGAAAACAAGATTCTCCGGGCCGACCACAATCACCACACCGGCAAGGGAAATGACAAGGGCAGCGAGGCTCTTTACGCTTGGTTTTTCTTTCAGAAGGACAGGGGCAATAAGCAAAACGTAAAAAGGAGCAGTATAAAGCAGAAGCACTGATATTGAGACATTCGTAAAGCTCACAGCTGTATAATAAGAGAGCATCACACCTGCATGCCAGATCCCAAGAAGTAAGAGGGCTTTTCTTTTTCCCTTCAGCCGGATACCTGAGAGCTTTCCAGTTGCTGCCATATAAGCTGCAAGGGCAAGGAAACCGAAAAGGAGCTGGTAAAAAACCACAGGCCCTGCAGCCATATTTTTTATGTATAAGAAAAAAATTCCTGAAAACCCGTAGATAACGGATGCGGCAACTACCTTGGCATTTGCTTTTAATTGCTGTGGTTCCATGACGCTCATGATAGGGAATTAGGTTAAATAAGACTTTCTTGAGTCTGCTGAAAGTAGACGGGACAGCCTGCACTACTTGTAACAGATAGATTAGTAGAATAAAAATGGGTAAAAATTATGTAAAAAAGAAAAATTGCGTCGTCTCCCTTTGTACTCGCCTTTTTTCTCTCAATGTTTCCTTAGCTTTTTCTTGAAATCCCGGCTGCAGATATGGAGGAGTCAGGATTGGGAATCTTATTTTTTACACCAATTACCTTCACAATTACCATGCTGATCTCAAAAAAGATTACCATGGGCACGGCAACCATCATCTGGCTGAAAATGTCCGTCCCGGGGGTAATGAAAGCTGCAATGAACATGGTGAGGACATAGATATGCTTGCGGTAAGTCACAAGAGTAATATATTGTACAAATCCGTTACGGGTCAGGAAGGTGAGCACTATTGGGAGTTCGAAGACCAAACCGAAGATTGCTACGGTTGTTGCTATAAATGAGATGAACTTGAAGATCGAATATGTTGCAGTCACTCCTGAATCTGCTGCATCCAGGTAGAGGAACTTAAGAAAGATGGGCAGCATCAAAAAGTAAGCGTATGCAGCCCCAAAGATAAACATGACTATGACTGCCAGACTCAGGAAAATAAACTGGCCCTTTCCAATAGTTATCGGAATTCGAATTGAATACTTCTTCGAAATGGCCCTATAAACATAGAATGCAATAATAGGCAGAGTAATGAGCAGCCCTATTATGATAGAGAGCTTTAGCTCCAGCATCATTACTTCCAGAGGAGACACATAAACAAGTTTTGCGCCCTCAGGTAAGAGGTCAGTTTTCATCCTCGCAATAAGAGGGCTCGTAAACTGAAAGGAAATAATAATGCCTGTAAAAAGGACCGCAGCGATCACAAGCAATTTATTTCGCAGGGTCAGAAGGATTACACTCAGATTTTCAATGGCTTCAGACATATGGAGTACCTATCCGGAAAAGCAAAAGGAAATTAGTTATCCTTTTTCAGGAAACTCATCAATTGCAGGGATTTTATCATCAGCTTTCCTTTTACCTATTTTGTTTTTTCGCTTCGGTTTATCCGGCTTTTTTCATGGAATATTTTTATCCTTTCCTGAAATTGCCAGCCATTCAGGAAGAAATTTATGTAACGGAAACCACAGAGTTCGAGTACAGGAAATAATAAAGTTCGAGTACCTGAAACCGGGAAATAATAGTTATCTTAGGCAGGTTATATTAATTATCTTAGGCAGGTTATATTAATTATCTTAGGCAGGTTATATTAATATATTAACTGTATTATATTAATATATTAACTATATTATATTAATATATTAACTGTATTATATTAATATATTAACTATATTATATTAATATATTAACTTATTCTATTAGAATCTCAGCAAGGTCATGTTTTAATTATCTTACTAGATTACATCAATATCTGGCCAGATTATATTAATTGCCCTGGTTAAATTGTATTATAATGATCTAAATGCTATAAATGTTCAAGTACCGTATCTATTAGGTATTATAAATATATAGTAGAGATGTATTGAGAAGAGTGATTGTAAGATGGATTGCAAAGATATCCTTCACCGAAGAGTTGGAATATTTGCAGAGGATTCCAGGTTCAGAATAATATTATGTTCCGATATTAATATATTTATATAAGTAAATATAAGAGCGGAAAAAAAATGGATACACATACAGCCAACGGAACCTCCCCTAAAGGAAATTCATCGGGAATGTCATATACTTCCGGCGCCCCGGGGGATCTTGAAGAACCCCTTATGGTTCACCTGTTCGAGCTTAGGGACCGGCTGGCAATCGTTTTAATCTGGCTCTTTCTGGGAGTGATGATTGCTTATCCATTCTCGGCAAAAGGGATGCTTCTCGTCTGGACGGAGTTCATAAATCCTGATGTGTACATGACAGCGTACTCGCCTCTTGAATGGATGTTCGCCCGCCTCGAGCTATCTATGGTCTTTGCCCTTGCGATTACAGTCCCACAGTTCTTCTATCAGATCTACAGGTTTGCAGGCAAAGGCCTTTATCCGAATGAGAGGCGCTTTTTCCTCAAGGTTATCCCTGCATCTTTCCTGCTTTTCATCTTAGGAGCTGCAATAGGCTACTTCCTCATCCTGCCTGCGATGTTCAAATATATTCTATTCTACTCAGGAGACATGGCTACTGCGCAGCTTTCCGTCCGGGATACCCTCGGAGCCGTGACTACAATTCTGGCAGGTTTCGGGATTGTATTCCAGCTTCCCCTTCTCGTGATCTTTACCATAAAAATGGGGCTTGTGAAGTATGAGACCCTCAAAAAACAGCGGATTATTATCTACAGCGCAATTTTGGCATTTTCCCTTTTCCTTTCCCCTGACCCGACTTTCATTGCGCAGATTGTTGTTGCGCTTTTGATGGCAGTCCTTTTTGAGTTCAGCCTTTTGCTGGTTCGGCTATTTTGAACACAAATTTGGCGATTTGATGGTATCAATTTTATTAAAAAAGCAAGCCTTATTAAAGAATTCCCGGATAGGCTTGTCCGCCAATCATTTTACAAGAACTTTTATATTTGAACGATGATAATAACCACCAATGATAGGTTCTACCGAATTAATTGCAATCCTGATCGCTGCTCTCTTCCTCTTCGGGCCAAAGAAGCTTCCAGAGCTTGCACGATCTCTCGGAAGTGCGGTAGGGGAGTTTAAAAAAGCTCAGCGTGCAGCTGAACTTCAACTGACGGAATTCGATGCCTATACTCGAAAAGCCGAAAATAAAATCACCCTCAAGGATAAAGAGGAAGACAAAGAAAAACACGAAACTAGCCTTCAAGAAAAAGAGGAAAGCAAGGAAAAAACAGATGTTAAAACAACATAAGGGAATAAAAGAAAATTCAAATCCAGGAAATATATTGAAAACCGAAGAATTCATCCAGGAATCGGGAAAACCCAAAATCAAAAATGTCGGGATAAAAACTAAAATTGAAAGAAATATCACTTGAAAAGAAAAACTTGTATAAAAAGAATTAAATAGTATAAACTATTGCCAGATAACAAATCTGAAATAGAAACTTTATATAACATAAAAAGTCTTAGCCTAACTTAAGAGTATTGACAATTTTCAGATCATTAATTACCTTCGAAAACTTTAGAATCATTAAGAAAACGAAAAGCTTGAGGTCAAGCTATGATAGGAACACAAGAACTTGTAATGATTTTTGGAGTAGTTGTGCTTCTTTTTGGGGCAAGCAAACTTCCGGAACTGGCCCGGTCTATGGGAAGTTCGGTTGGAGAATTTAAAAAAGCCCAGAAAGAATCCGAAATAAACCTGAAGGAATTTGAAAAATCTCTAACTGATCCCACAGCCTCAAAGAAAACGAAAGTACAAGAAACAGCTGAAAAGCTCGGAATTGACATAAGAGGCAAGACTGACGACCAGCTTCTCGATGAGATCCAGAAATCCACCGAGAAGCCAAAAGAAGTCTCCGTACCCTGAGAAATATCTGAATAGGTTTCTATTTTCTTTTAACAGCATTTTATTGAGCTTTAATCGTTTATTGAAGCCTTTGCTTTTATTCAAACCGATAACTTTTTTTATTCACAATCGAAACCAGATAAGAAAGTCAGTTAAGTAGAGGGAACTCTTGTGCCAGAGATGATCAGTGAAGTCGACGAAGACGATAATTTCCTTGGTCTGCGCGAGCGGGAGGAATTTTATTCAGGAAATCACATTCATAGAGCTTCCCAGCTCATTCTGCTGAACCCCGAAAACAAAATGCTTATCCAGAAAAGAGCACCCGGGAAAAAATGGTACCCAAACCGTTACACATACTCAGTAAGCGGCACTGTAAGGGACGAGTCTTATGAGGTCTGCCTTGAGAGAGAAATGCTTGAAGAAATAGCAATCTCGGTTCCATTCCGGGAACTGTTTAAAATTTCCTGCATTTTTGAAAACGGGGGCGCTTTTCATACGGTATTTTCCGGCAGATGTTCGGAAGAAACTGCAAGCTTAATAAGGCCTGATCCCGAAGAGGCAGTTAATGTAGAATGGATAGAGCTCAATGAACTGCACAGGGCTGTTAAAACCGAACCAGAGAAATTTACGCCTTCCCTGAGAACAGGGATTATGAAAATCTTTGAAGAAGGGTATCTGAAATATATTTTCTGAAAATCAAGAACCTTTCTCTGAGAATTAAGATACTTTCTCTGAAAATTAAGATATTTTCTCTGAAAATTAAGATACTTTCTCTGAGAATTAAGATACTTTCTTTGAAAAGTAATAATCTCTTTTAGAAAAATAAAAGCTCTTTACTGGATGAAAGAGGCTCGGTATGTATTTCGACTTTTGCTCTATGGCTTGTGTATAATTTTTCCTAACTTCAGTGCAGATCTTCATCAGATACCTGTTTTGAGTCGGTGTATTCCCCTATTATTGGAATACTCTCTCCGCATTTGGGACAGGTCTTTTCAGGTGTGATATCATACCTTTCTATCTCGAAGATGCCGCGGGAGATTAACATTTTTCCGCAATTCGGGCAGAATGTATTATTTCTATCACTTCCTGGGACATTACCCATGTAGACATACTTCATTCCTTCCTCCGTTGCGATTTTACAGGCTTCCTGCATGGTTTTTACAGGTGTAGGAGAGAGATTCTGCATCTGGTACTGAGGATGGAAGCGGGTAAAGTGTAGGGGGGTCTCATGCCCCATGTTTTTGTACATCCACTTTGAGAGTTCCCTTAGCTCTTCAAGGGAATCATTGACTCCAGGAATGATAAGGGTTGTAATCTCCACATGGATTCCCAGCTCTTTTGCAAGGGCAGAAGCTTCGAGTACAGGACCCAGTTTTGCGCTGGCAACATCGTGATAGAACTTTTCATTGAAAGCCTTGATATCGATATTGGCAGCATCTAGATATGGCGCTATATGGCGGAGGGCTTCAGGAGTCATGTATCCGTTTGTCACATAGACTGTGGCAAGCCCTGCACACTTTGCCAGTTTTGCACACTCATAAGTATATTCGTGCCAGATTGTAGGCTCGTTATACGTCCAGGCAATTGATCTGGAGCGTGAAAGAAGTGCTCTTTCCACAAGCTCCTCAGGGAGGATTTCCATTGTGTAAGAATCCTCCAAGCTAGCCTGAGAAATCGACCAGTTCTGGCAATGTTTGCAGCGGAAGTTGCACCCTATTGATCCTACGGAATAAACATAAGATCCAGGATAAAAATGGTAAAGCGGCTTCTTTTCGATAGGATCAACTGCTTCGCTTGAAACTGTGCCGTAGATAAGGGTATATAATGCTCCTTCCCTGTTTTCCCTTACCCCGCAAAAACCTCTTTTCCCGGGAGCAATTCTGCAACTATGAGCACATAGATTGCAGTGTACCTTATTGTCTCCGAGTTTCTCGTAGAACATGGCTTCTCTTATCACATCAATCCCCAATTAGAGATTGTTTTTAAGGATAATAACAGTTGCTGTTATAGATTTTTCAGTTTATCGAGAAGAAGAATGAGATGAATCAGAAGAATAAGAAAATAAGGGCTCTTCGCTACTTCATGTGGGTAGTTTGAAATCTAACTTCCCAATTTTTAGATAGATCGTATTAATAAAATATTGAGTGTTTCGATACCCTCTAGCATTTCTTTTTATTAACTGTGCAATACTGTTAATACCTTCCAAAATGCCGTTAGTAATTCTGGACTCAAAGTAATTCAAAATTCCATCCCAATGGCTTTTTATTGTCTTAGAAACTTCAATTACTGCTTCTAACCTGCTATGAGTTGCCCATAAATACCATTTTTTAAGGTATTGTTCAGCTTCCTCTCGATTTTTGCATTCCCAGAACTTTTTAAGGCTTTCTTTTATATTGTATGCTCTTAGAGTCTTGAGTTTCTGATTTTGAAATTCTAAAAGCCTTTTCCTTTTTTCTTCAGTTAGATTTTCCTCGTTTGTAAGCCACAGGAATTTGGTTTTTTTGAGTTTCTTAATTTTTTTTGTTCTTGCATCCTTACTTCATTGACTCCTTCATTCATCGCTTTCATCACATGAAACTTGTCGAATGTAATTTCTGCGTTAGGAAGCTCTTTTGAAATTCCACTGATATATGAGGGAGACATGTCGCAACATGCCGATTTAATATAGTTAGGGTTTCCATTATGATTTTGGAAATCTTCGCTAAAACTGGTAATAGTAGAAGAGTCTTTTCCCTCACAAGCAAATATTACTTTAGAATCTTTTATATCAGCAACTAGAGTTATGTATTCGTGTCCTTTCTTGCGTGAAGTTTCATCTAAACCAATCTCAACTACATCAGAAAAGTCCTCTTTTGACCTTGCTTCGTCAACATAATGGTGTATGACTCTCCAAAGCCTCGTGTCATGCTCTCCAAGCAAGTTCCCAACTTGTAATACTGGCATGCTTTTTGCCAGTTCTAGGATCATGGCTTCCATTTGAAGAGTAAAGCCACTTTGTTCACGAGCCCATGGAAATTCTATTTGGAGAATTCCACAATTGCTACATTTTACTCGTGGAACTCTACAATGCAGATAGGTGGTGTAATTAAAGTAGTCGATATGCCGCAATAATTTTTCTTTTGTATCATAAGCTGAGCAATTAGGTTTACCACATTTAGGACAAGGAAATTTAGAACCACGTCTAAAACCAAGCAAAATATCAAGGTTTTTAGATATTGAGTCAAGTTTATAATCTGTTATGTACCATGGTTCTTTAACATTCAAAGGTAGTTCAAACGCTTTTTCGCAAATGAGTGATCAAGCTCCTATAGTTATTTACGTCAAATATTGGCCACTCAATTATATTATAATTATATTATAAAAAACTACCCATATTAACTAGCGAAGAGCCAAAATAATTAGTGGAATAATCGCAATTATGGGAAAAGAGGAAGGAAAGGATACGTGAGGAAGATAGCCTCACGTACTTTCATTCCAAATAATAAAGATTTCGATTTGTATTCGGTTAAGATACAAAAAGCCCAAAGTGTTTTTTATATTAAAGATCTAACATTCAAATAAAAAAATCGCTACAAGTGGCGTTCAAACTTGTGCTAAAATTCGTTAACTGATGACAAATGGATAAGTATCATTACTTAATTTGAAGGTTTTTATGAAGTTAAAAGTTCAATAAAGCTTATTTTACAAGTTAAGCTCTTTTAAGTTTTTTATTTTTAAAAAATAAGTTTAAATATAAATCAAGTCAATTTTTGGAAATGTCAAACGGTGGATAGCCGACAGACAATTGGAATGTAAAAGGACTTCGCAACTGAACTGAAAATCAGTAGCCTAATACTTCTTATTCAAGTAACGATATTTATGACTGACCCGCCAGTGCTTTATTTTGCACCGAAGTGCGTCAGTCCTTAAGGAGAATTCAAAATGAAAAAATATTTTCTGACGATGTTTTTATTTGTTCTACTTTTAATGCAAGCAACTTTAGCTATTATATCATCAATTCCAGTAGCTTCGGCGGCAGGCAATGTAACAATTAATGATTTTACTTGTGACGTTACAAAAGGGACTATCCCCTTAGATGCAAGGTTAACTGCTAACGTTAGCGGTGACGTTACCAAATGGTTATGGGAATTTTATAATCCACTATTTGATAAGCCTTCTTATAGCGCGGCAAATAGGACAACTAAACACACTTTCGGAAGAACTGGTGTGTATGGAGTTTTTGATGTTACATTAGTCGTATCAGGGCCCGGTGGAAATGATACACTTAAAAAGATAGCCTATGTGACTGCCAATAAAAACACCACAGGCCTGCCAGTTGCTGCATTCTCTGCTTCCCCCACTTCTGGAAGCGCGCCATTGACCGTAGCATTTACTGACAACAGTACGGGTGCAAGTTCACAGTTATGGTATTTTGGGAACAAAGGTCCTTTAACAGAGAAGAATCCAACGTTTACTTTCTCTTCACCAGGAAAATATCGTGTTGTCTTGGTAGTAAATAATACAAGAGGTTGGGACACAGCAGATCAAGAAATAATTGTCCAGGGAACTCAGCAAGAAAAAGTTCTTCCTATTGCAAACTTCAACTCCGGAAATACCGGCGGCCTTACTATGCAATTTATAGACCTGTCGGAAAATGCAAATGCATGGAACTGGGACTTTGGAGACGGAGCCACTTCAGCCGAGCGGAGTCCAACGCACACTTATTCCTTAGCAGGCAACTATAATGTCAACCTGAAAGTGAGCAATGAAAACGGAGATGCCTCAAAAGCTGCTACAATAAATGTTCTGGATGAGAGCAGCTCCAGCGACAGTAGCAATGACGGAGGAAGCAGTAGCGACGGTAGCGATAACGGAGGAAGCAGTAGCGACGGTAGCGATAACGGAGGAAGCAGCAGTGGAGGAAGCAGTCACCACAGCGGAGGTGGCGGCGGTGCTTCTCCTGAACCTCAAAGTAATGTTGAGGCTAAAGAGATTTCACAGACGTTCATCGCAAGCGGTAACCCTGTACAGTTTGATTTCCCAAACAACGCTACGCCTGTCGTGAATGTGAGCTTCGATTCAAAGAAGACCGTTGGAAAGACAACGGCTATAGCCGAAATGCTGAAAGGAAAATCCACTCTGGTTTCAGAACTGCCTTCTGACGAGGTCTACAAATCTCTAAATATCTGGGTTGGAACCAGCGGATACGGAACTGAAAAGAATATCGAAAAAGCGGCTGTATGTTTCAAAGTCGAAAAATCCTGGCTGCAGAATAAAAGTATAGACCAGTCTTCTATTACCCTCAACAGGTACAATGATACGAAATGGAACCCTCTTTCAACCAACTTGTCAGGGGAAAACGACGAGTACCTGTATTTCACAGCCGAAACCCCGGGATTCTCTCCCTTTGCAATTACTGGTAAGACAGCAGCAAACGAAACTCTGACTGAAACACAGTCTCAACCTGGCCCTCAGGGTCTTGAACAAAGCAATGTTAGTAATGAAACAAATGTTGAACAGACATCCGAGCAGACCCAAAGCCCAAACACTTCTGATAAAGGAAGCACAAAAACGCCTGGATTCGAAATAGCTTCTGGTATCGTCTGTCTTCTTGGCGTATTCTTGTATAAAAGAAGGTAAAGAAGAGTGAATTATTGTAGATAGTGTGGAGGTTCATTGATCAAATCTGATCAAACCCTTTATCTTTATTTGGTCAGATTTGAGAACTACTCTTCTGTTTGTGGTTCTCAGTAACTGACTCCCACGACCTAATTCTAACTTTTTTAATTCATTTTAAATGTGCAAAATTTCCCTTTTACTTTTTTTATGCCGGAATACCTTGACATTTCTGTGCAGATTTGCTTTTATCTAACCTTTATCACTTGATAAATAGTCTCAAATTAGAGAATCTTTGTTAAAACAAATTTCTAACGAAATGTTTAAAAATTTTGAGTTAGTTTTAGTTCATATATTTTTTTTAAATGAAAAAATAAAGGATAAAAAATAAATGGAAAACAAAGAAAAATCGTATTCAATAACTTTTATTTCAATGGCCACGATTTTATTTTTAATTCTCGTTTCGTCTACTGCATCGGCAGCTACTGCACAAAGCGCTTCATTCGCGGCGCCATATGCACATATTACGAACTATGATAGCAAAAACTTCTTTATAATTGACACAGTCACAAATATTGTTACAGATATAGAAGATGTCGGCTATTCCTCAGCAGGAACCTACAACGGTAACCTAATCGCACCCGACGAAAAAGGTACCGATTCAAAACTTGCTACAATAACGACCTTAGATCAATGTACTACAGTACTTCCTGTTGCCAGCTTCAGCAGCAATCTCACCGAGGGTTATTCTCCCCTTTCTGTCCAGTTTACAGACCTGTCGGAAGATGCAACAGAATGGAACTGGAATTTTGGAGATGGAGATTCTTCAACTGAGCAGAATCCAGAACATACTTACTCTGCAGCTGGAACCTTTAATGTTAATCTGACAGTAAGCAATGCAGTTGGTCAGAGTACAAAGACAGGTGTTATAAATGTAAAAAGTGCTTCCACCACGGCTTCATATGCATATATTACGAACTACCTCAGCAACACTGTCTCTGTAATTGACTCAGCCACAAACAATGTTACAGCCACGGTGCATGTAGGCAGCTATCCTCGGGGAGTTGCAGTCAACCCAGAGGGAACAAAGGTATATGTGACGAACACCGGCAGCAACACTGTCTCTGTAATTGACTCAGCCACAAAAAATGTTATAGCCACTGTGAACGTAGGCATCTATCCTTGGGGAGTTGCAGTCAATCCAGAGGGAACAAAGGTATATGTGACGAACACCGGCAGCAACACTGTCTCTGCAATTGACACTGCAACAAACACTGTCATAGCCACTGTGCCTGTAGGAACCAATCCTTTGGGAGTTGCAGTTAACCCGGAGGGGACAAAAGTATATGCGGCTAATATAGGCAGCAGCACTGTCTCTGTAATTGACTCAGCCACAAAAAATGTTACAGCCACTGTGAATGTAGGATACAATCCTGCAGGAGTTGCAGTAAACCCCGCGGGAACAAAGGTATATGTGACAAATGCCGGCAGCAACACTGTCTCTGTCGTTGACTCAGCCACAAACAACGTTACAGCCACTGTGCCTGTAGGCAGTTATCCGTGGGGAGTTGCAGTCAACCCTGCGGGAACAAAAGTGTACGTGGCAAACCAGCTGAACAACGATGTCTCTGTAATTGACTCCGCCACAAACACTGTTGCAGCTACGGTAAATGTAGGAACCTATCCTAACGGAGTTGCAGTTAATCCTGCGGGAACAAAGGTATATGTGGCTAACCCAGGTAGCAACACTGTCTCTGCAATTGACACTGCCACAGACACCGTTACAGCCACAGTGAATGTAGGAAATAGTCCTGTTGCCTTCGGGCAGTTTATAGGTCCTCTCCCAGCAGAACTAATACTTCCAGTTGCAAACTTCAGTACAAACGTTACATCCGGTTATTTTCCCCTTACTGTGTATTTTATAGACCTGTCGGAAGATGCAACAGAATGGAACTGGAGTTTTGGAGATGGAAATACTTCAACTGAGCAGAATCCGGAACATACTTACTCTGCAGCCGGAACCTTTAATGTTAATCTGACAGTAAGCAATGCAGTTGGTCAGAGTACAAAGACAGGTGTTATAAATGTAAAAAGTGCTTACCCCACGGCTTCGTATGCATATATCACGAACTACCTCAGCAACACTGTCTCTGTAATTGACACTGCCACAAACAATGTTACAACCATTGTGAATGTAGGAAGATATCCGTGGGGAGTTGCAGTCAACCCCACGGGAACAAAGGTATATGTGACTAACTGGGGCAGCAACACTGTCTCTGTAATTGATTCTGCCTCAGACACCGTTAAAGCCACTGTGCCTGTAGGAAGTCATCCCCGGGGAGTTGCAGTCAACCCCGCGGGAACAAAAGCATATGTGGCTAACTGGGGCAGCAACACTGTCTCTGTAATTGATACTGCCACAAACAATGTTACAGCCACTGTGAATGTAGGATACGGTACTCTCGGAGTTGCAGTCAACCCCGTGGGAACAAAAGTATATGTGACGAATTTTTGGGATAAAACGGTCTCTGTAATTGATGCTGCCTCAGACACCATTACAGCCACAGTGAATGTAAGATACGGTCCTGCAGGAGTTGCAGTCAGCCCCGCGGGAACAAAGGTATATGTGACAAATGCCGGCAACAACACTGTCTCTGTAATTGACACTACCATAAACAATGTTACAGCCATTGTGAATGTAGGAAGCTATCCTTGGGGAGTTACAGTTAGTCCAGATGGAACAAAGGTATACGTGGCGAACGAATATGGCAACACTGTCTCTGTAGTTGATACAACCACAAACACTGTTACAGCCACGGTGAGCGTTGAAAGTGGCCCTACTGGACTTGCAGTTAACCCAGATGGGACAAGGGTATATGTGGCTAATCCGGGAAGCAACACTGCCTCTGTAATTGACACTGCCACAGACACCGTTACAGCCACTGTGCCTGTAGGAAATAGTCCTGTTTCCTTCGGGCAGTTTATAGTTCCTCCTTCATCAAAACTAGTACTTCCTGTAGCAAACTTCAGTAGCAACGTCACATCTGGTTATGCTCCTCTTTCTGTGCAGTTTACAGATCTCTCGCAAAATGCAACCGTAATTAACTGGAGCTTTGGGGATGGAAATACTTCAAAAGAGCAGAATCCAACGCATAACTACCCTGCAGCAGGAAATTATACCGTTAATCTTGCAGTAAACAATGAAAACGGCACGGACTCAAAAACTGCTGCAATAACTGTACTGCAAGAAAGCAGCTCTAGCGACGGCAGCAGCGGTGACAGCAGTGGCGGCAGCAGTAGTGGTAGAAGCCACAGCAGTAGCGGTGGTGGAGGTTCAGGCGGCTCTCCTGAACCTGCAAGCAATGTTGAAGTTAAAGAATTTTCACAGGCCTTTATTACAAGCGGCAAAGAGGTAAAGTTTGATTTCCCAAGGAATGCAACTTGTGTTGTTTATGTGATTTTTGACGCAAAGAGGACCGTAGGTAAGACAATAGCTACAGTTGAAATGTTGAAAGGAAAATCCACCCTGGTTTCAGGGCTTCCTTCTGACGAAGTCTACAAATTTCTGAATATATGGGTTGGAAACAGCGGGTATGGAACTGAAAATAATATCGAAAACGCGGTTGTATGTTTCAAAGTTGAAAAATCCTGGCTGCAGAATAAAAGTATAGACCAGTCTTCTATTACCCTCAACAGGTACAATGATACCAAATGGAACCCTCTTTCAACCAACTTGTCAGGGGAAAACGACGAGTACCTGTATTTCACAGCCGAAACCCCGGGATTCTCTCCCTTTGCAATTACTGGTAAGACAGCAGCAAACGAAACTCTGACTGAAACACAGTCTCAACCTGGCCCTCAGGGTCTTGAACAAAGCAATGTTAGTAATGAAACAAATGTTGAACAGACATCCGAGCAGACCCAAAGCCCAAACACTTCTGATAAAGGAAGCACAAAAACGCCTGGATTCGAAATAGCTTCTGGTATCGTCTGTCTGCTTGCCGTATTTCTGCATAAAAAAAGTAAGAAAAGGCAATTAAGAAAATATAATGGACAACAGAGTTTATCAAAAAAAGGATGAGGTATTGACATCCTCATCTTATTTTTTTACTTTTCTTCCAGTTACTAGAGAGCGTCGCAAAAGTCAAAACGATTCTACAATTGGATAATCGGAACGTTGACTTTATATATGATTGTAAATTTTTTGCATGAAATTTGGCTAAACATTTATCTTATTGGGATTAATTACTCCTATTTGTAGAATCCAATGGACTTTTACGACACTCTCTACTAATTTAAGAAAACAGGTTTTAAAGCGCAACCTACTACTGACGATTAATAGATCGTTGGTGCAACCTTCCCTTTCGAGCAAACAATGCCAGGACTCGTAGATATTTAGGGGTGTGCGCGCCGGTACGGCAGAAAAATGAGGAGAAAAGATCTGTACAGGAGTGGGCGTATGAGAGCCACAAATCCTGCCTAACTTCAGAATATTGTTATATCCCTTAATGATTTCACTAGAACTGGCAGAGTAGTAGTTGTAGTTGTTTTTCAGGCAAATATGGTCAATATAGGTTCTTCCCGCAGAATCTTCAGGATAATATTCAGCGGAATCGCTATTCTGTAGAGAGATTTGTCCATAGGGCATTGAGTTCAGCTTTGTTTGTCGTCCCTTTTTCAGTGCATCGTTGGGTGTGCCTTATATCCGAATTTCGTATTCATGGGCTGGAAGGTAAAGTAGTGATGAGGGACAGTTAACTGATTGTTATTGCGTTCAGTAATCCACTTTAAGCTTCAGCTTCTGTCTGTAAGCCGCCCAGAAATTTTCATAATTCTTAAGAAGCTCGGCTCTTTTGGGATCGTCTTCTGGAATTTCATTGAATAGCTCAGATATTCTGTTATCAATGTACCTCATTTCGTCCTGGATAACCAGAGAGCGATTTGTCAGCAGATTCTTTTCACACTCATCGGCTTCACCACTATAGAACCGTGTATGGTGGGCTTCGATTTCGGCATTCAAGATTTCCAACTGCATAATCCGCTTTTCAATCTCTTGTGCACGGTTTAGGTTGGACTGCTCTTTACCCTGATTATACCATTCCGCTGACACTTTGCCAGATATTTCTTTCATCAGAAAATCATTTGCTTCAAATTCACGCCAGACCAAATTCTTCATCGCTTCCTCATAACATTCAAGCTCCTCAGTATCGACATCCTCTCCACTAGCTTTTCTACTTTCAATTTCACCTTTCAGGACTTCAATGACATCTTTCAAGCTACCAATTGCTTTTCGAGTTCGTTTGACTTCTGCTTCGAAATTTTCGTTAATATAACAATGTGACGACATAGTATAACCCACTAATATATTAGGTAATGTTATACTTATTTTTTACGTGGAGCTTACAACTTATCGCAAACGTGGTCAGAAGTCACGCACATTCTCTAAGGTTGGAATCGAGATGAAAATTGATAATTCAAATCCACAGGACGGTATCATAGTCAAAAATGGCTTTCAGAAGACTGACAGTAAATTTCTAACTGGTGACAACTCTTCGCCATAGATGGGTGAAAGATAATATGTTTAGAAAAGATATTTCCCCCAAAAAATTAACCTGTAAGTTCTTTGACAATTATCATTTTTTCTGTCGGCTGAGTATCTTCATCAGCCCAAACCATACCAAGTAAAAACTCTAAAACGAAGTTTTTAATTCTTCAATAAATAAAAAAGGTAAGCTCTTTAGAGGCACGAACCCTTCAGGTATTAAAGGGCAAAACAATATTATCCAAACTTTTTATATTATTTTTGTTTCCTTTTTAAGATAAATACAGTCATTAATATGAAGACTAAGTTTGCCACTCCAAGTCCAGGTATGGGATAAGACGCCGGATTAGATATGAGTTGAGGATCTGATTTAGGTTCTACCTTTATAGGAAGATCGAGCTTGTAGTCTTCCGCACCTTTAATGTCTTCCCCAAAATAATAAATAACCTTACCTTCCACATTAAAATTCCCCGGTTGATTAGATTCGATCCTTATCTCGATATCTTTACCCTGTCCAGGGTCCAGATCATATGTTGTCGTATACTGTCCTGCACCCGACTGAACAAATTCCGACGACGAAACACTCATTCCTGAAGGTGGAATAATAATGACCTGGACATGCATAGGGGGTTTTGTGATAAAATTCACTGCTGAAAGCTTGAGTAGAATATCTTCTCCGCAAACAACGTCTGTTTTTTCACCGTGAAGACTGAAACTTGCAGAAGTTGACTCTTTTCGGTTTTCTTCAGATAATGTTGACATGTCTGCATTTTGTCCTGAACCTTTATCTTCAGGTGAGTCTGTATGTGTATTATAATAGTTGTTTACAATATTTGTTTCTGTGTTTACAGTTTGCCCGGTTTCTTTATTTTCTGGTGGATCTGTTGGGTTGTTTTCAGGCTGTTCTTTTGCAACTGCTAGCACATAAGCATCTTTAGATGCCTTATTACTTCCAGCGTCATTCGTTACTGTCAATGTAACAGTATAACTGCCAGCTTCAACATATTTGTGAGTTGGATTTTTAACTGTAGACGTTTCACCGTCTCCAAAGTCCCAAAACCAAGAAGTAGGTGAACCTGTACTACTGTCTATAAATGATACAGTTGCTGGCACATCTAGTGATTCCCCGCGTGCAACTTCCTTTTCTGCTTGAGGAGAATAAAAACTCGCAATTGGCACCTCAGATGCCGCAGATACCATTATGTAATTGGCTTTACTTACCGTGTCACTGCCACCATCATTAGTTACCGTTAGAGTAACCGTATATGTACCGGGTTTAGTGAAGGTGTGGACAGCTGTTTGGGCATCCTCTGAGTTAGTACCATCTCCAAAATCCCAATACCATGAAGTTGGTACTCCTCCGGTACTGGTATCAGCGAATTTAACTACTAGTACCATGACAACTTAGTTGTGAGTCATTTATATACTTTAAGTTCTTTTTATATCTCATGTTAAATATTAATCTTACAAATTATGAAGTGAAATTCCTTACAAACTTTATAAAAAA
>MCHG01000227.1_pt1 | contig 24966 bp, 22 predicted proteins | sample 787351 | NCBI WGS metagenome assembly MCHG01 (sample SAMN05430296, study PRJNA330682) | permafrost metagenome | biome: Cold desert; feature: permafrost; material: soil; isolation source: enrichment culture inoculated with soil incubated with H2/CO2 at 20 degrees... ... | reverse complement strand
CTCCCGTCGCCGCGCCGGCCGCTCCCGCGCCCAAGCCGGTCGCGCCCGCCGCTCCGGCCGCCGCTGCGCCTTCGTCCCCTGCTGCTGTCGCCCCGGTGACCATCCGCGTCGACCTCGACCGCGTCGATCGTCTGATCAACGTCGTCGGCGAGCTGGTCATCCAGCAGGCCATGCTGGCCCAACGCGTCATGGAAAGCGGCCTGGCCCGTTCGTCCGACATCGCCCTGGGTCTGGAAGACCTGGAGCTGCTGACGCGCGACATCCAGGACAGCGTCATGGCCATCCGCGCTCAGCCGGTGAAGTCGGTGTTCCAGCGCATGCCGCGCCTGGTCCGCGAAGTCGCCGAGATGACCGGCAAGCGCGTGCGTCTGGTCACGGCAGGCGAGGACACCGAGGTCGACAAGACCGTGGTCGAACGCCTGGCCGAGCCGATCACCCACATGTTGCGCAACGCCATCGACCACGGGCTGGAAAGCCCCGAGGAGCGCGAGGCCGCCGGCAAGCCCGCCGAGGGCACCGTGCGTCTGGCGGCCCTGCACCGCTCGGGCCGGATCGTCATCGAGATTTCCGACGACGGCAAAGGCATCAACCGCCCCCGCGTGCGCGGCATCGCCGTTGATCGCGGCCTGATCGCCGAAGACGCCGTGCTGACCGACGACGAAGTCGATAATCTGATCTTCCTGCCGGGCTTCTCGACCGCTGAGACCGTCACCGACGTTTCGGGTCGCGGCGTCGGCATGGACGTGGTGCGCCGCTCCATCCAGGCCCTGGGCGGCCGCATCTCGATCAGCTCGAACCCCGGCAAGGGCTCGACCTTCACCCTCAGCCTGCCGCTGACCCTGGCGGTGCTGGACGGCATGGTGGTGTCAGCCGCTGAACAGACACTGGTGGCGCCCCTGTCGGCCATCGTCGAAAGCCTGACCCCGCGCGTGGAAGACATCCACCACGTCGGCGGCCATGACGCCGTGATCCGCTTCCGCGACGAGTTTGTGCCCATGGTGGACGTGGGCCGCGTCATGGGCTTCCGCGACGACGCCACGACCCTGACGGGCGGGGTGGTCATGATCGTGGAGACCGAGGCCGGCTCGCGCGCCGCCCTGCTGGTCGACGCCATCAACGGCCAGCGCCAGGTCGTGATCAAGAGCCTGGAAACCCACTACCGCCACGTCGACGGCGTCTCCGCCGCGACCATTCTGGGCGACGGCAGCGTCGCCCTGATCCTCGACATCGACGCCCTGGTCACCGCCGGGCGCCGCAAATCCAACCGCCCCGAACTGAAGATGGCGAGCTGAGTAACATGACCGAAGTCACTTCCAACGTCGCCGGCACTGACCGGGAACTGATCGCCTTCCGCATCGGCGAGCAGGAATTCTGCGTCGACATCATGAACGTCCGCGAGATCCGCGGCTGGACCCCGGCGACCCCGCTGCCGCGCTCGCCCTCCTACATGAAGGGCGTGATCAACCTGCGCGGCATCGTCCTGCCGATCATCGACCTGGGCGCCCGCTTCGGCCTGGCCACGGCCGAGCCGACCGCCCGCCACGTCATCATGGTGGCCCATATCGGCAAGCGTCTGGTCGGCCTGCTGGTCGACGCCGTGTCGGACATCGTGCAACTGACCGACTCGACGATCCAGCCGACGCCCGACGTCGCCAGCGACCACGTGAAGACCTTCGTCAAGGGCATCTTCGCCGTCGAAGGCGGCCGCATGATCAGCCTGATTGATCTGGAGCACGTTCTGCCGGCCGAAAGCGAAGCCGAAGCCGCATGACGAACGCCGCCGGGCGCGGATCCCTGGTCGAAGGCGAGTTCGTCTTCACCGCCGAGGACTTCCGCCACATCGCCCAAACCCTGCACGCCTACGCCGGCATCGCCCTGAGCGAAGGCAAGGCCGCGCTGGTTTACTCACGCCTGGCCAAGCGGCTGCGCGTGTTGGGTCTGCGCAGCTTCCGCGACTACTGCGCCCTGATCGAGGGCGTGGAAGGCGTTGACGAGCGTCAGGCCATGACCGCGGCCCTGACCACCAACGTCACCCGCTTCTATCGCGAGCCGCACCACTTCGATCACCTGCGCGATCAGGTCATGCCGGAACTGGCGGCGCGGGCGCGGGCCGGCGGGCGCGTGCGCCTGTGGTCGGCGGCCTGTTCCAACGGACAGGAGCCCTATTCCATGGCTCTGACCGTGCTGGACGTCCTGCCGGAAGCGGCGGATCTGGACGTGCGCATCCTGGCCACCGACATCGACCCCAATATGGTGGCCGAGGGCGCGGCGGGGATCTATTCCGACGAGCTGCTGTCGCCGGTGCCGGCGTCTGGCCGCAAGCATTTCACCCCGGTCCCCGGTTCGCCGGGCCAGTTCAGCGCCGACGCGACCCTGCGTCGCCTGGTGTCTTTCCGCGAGCTGAACCTGATCGGCGACTGGCCGATGAAGGGCAAGTTCGACGTCATCTTCTGCCGCAACGTGGTCATCTACTTCGACGACGCGACCCAGGAAATGGTCTGGAGCCGCTTCACCCCGATGATGACCCCCGGCGCGACCCTCTACATCGGCCACTCCGAGCGCGTCAGCGGCCCCGCGACGGCGCAGCTGCAGACCTGCGGCCTGACGGCCTATCGCCTGGGAGGCCGCGCATGAGCCATCCTGTGCGCGTCCTGATCGTTGACGACAGCGCCACCATGCGCAGCCTGATCAGCGCCGTCCTGCGCCGCGACCCCGAGATCGCCGTGGTCGGCACGGCCGCCGATCCATTGGAGGCCCGCGCCGCGATCAAGGAACTGAACCCCGACGTCATCACCCTCGACGTCGAGATGCCCAATATGAACGGGCTGGAATTCCTCGAAAAGATCATGCGGCTGCGGCCCATGCCGGTGGTCATGGTCTCGACCCTGACCCAGGCGGGCACCGACGTCACCCTGGCGGCGCTGGAAATCGGCGCGGTCGACGCCGTGGCCAAACCCGCCCCCGGCGTCTCGGCCCAGGAGGCCTTCGGCGACCTGGCCGAGAAGGTGAAGATCGCCGCCCGCTCGCGCGTGCGCCCGCTGGAAACGCGCGAGGCCAAGGCGGTGGACGGCGCCTATCGCGCCGACCCCAACCACATCCTGGCCATCGGCGCCTCGACCGGCGGGGTGGAAGCTCTGCTGAACATCCTGTCGGCCTTCCCGGCCAACTGTCCGGCGACGGTGGTGACGCAGCACATGCCCGCCACCTTCACCAAGAGCTTCGCGGCGCGTCTGGACAAGGCGTCCGGCGCCACCGTCACCGAGGCCGTGGACGGCGCCCCCCTGATGCCCGGTCACGTCTATATCGCCCCCGGCGGCGAGACCCATCTGGAGGTGTCGGGCAGCCGCTGCCGTCTGGTCGCCGCCGACCCGGTCAACGGCCATCGCCCGTCGGTGGACGTCCTGTTCAACTCGGTCGCCCGTCTGGGCCGCCCCATGACCGGGGTGATCCTGACCGGCATGGGCAAGGACGGGGCCAAGGGTCTGCTGGCCATGCGTCAGGCCGGCGCCCGCTCCCTGGGCCAGGACGAGCAGTCCTGCGTCGTCTACGGCATGCCCCGCGCCGCCTTCGAGCTGGGCGCCGTCGAGCGCCAGCTGTCTCTGCCCCGTCTCGCCCCCGCCATCCTCGATCTGTGCGCCGCCGGCGCCCCCGCCTCAAAGCCTGTTGCGTAAGGACTACTCGTATGCCCGCCGCTTCCGCCCTCAATGTCCTGGTCGTCGACGATCAGCTGACCATGCGTTCCCTGATCCGCAACAGCCTGCAACAGATCGGCGTGCGTGAGATTTCCGAAGCCGCCGACGGCGAGCTGGGTCTGCGCGCGGCCATCACCAAGCCGGTGCATCTGATCATTTCCGACTTCAACATGCCGAACCTGGACGGCCTGGGCCTGCTGCGCGCCATCCGCGCCCACCCGCCGACGTCCAAGACCGCCTTCATCATGCTGACCGGCCGCGCCGACCGCGAACTGGTGCAGCGCGCCGTGCAGTTCGGCGTCAACAACTATCTGGTCAAACCCTTCACCACCGCCCAGCTGAAAGAGAAGCTGGAAGGCGTGTTCGGCCCGCTGACGTGAACCCCGCCCGCGATCAGCAGACGGTCGAAAGGCGCGTCCATGTCGGCCAGGGCGAGCACCATGTGACGTCCGATCGCGACGTCGTGCTCTCGACCGTGCTCGGCAGCTGCGTCGCCATGTGCCTGCGCGATCCCGTGGCCGGGGTCGGCGGCATGAACCACTTCCTGCTGCCCGAAGGCGCGGGGGCGGGGACCGACGCGGGGCGTCGCTACGGCGCCTATGCCATGGAGCTGTTGATCAACGACGTGCTGAAGGCCGGCGGTCGTCGCGACCGTCTGGAGGCCAAGCTGTTCGGCGGCGGCCGCATGTTCGACTCGCTCAAGGATGTCGGCGCGTCCAACGCCGACTTCGCCGAACGCTTTCTGGCTGACGAGGGCATTCCCGTCGTCGGCGCCAGCCTGAGGGGCGCCGGGGGGCGTCGACTACACTACTGGCCGGTGACCGGTCGGGCGCTGCAACGCGCGGTCACGGATGCGGTCGCCCCGCGTCCGACGCCGCCGCGTCTGCCGCCCGTCGACGCCGGTGCGCTGGAGCTATTCTGATGAGCCAATACGACGCCAAGGGTCTGTTGAGCGCGGTCGCGGCCGAACTGGACGACATCCGCGCGGGCGTGGACGAGGCCGGCGGTCTGGTGTCCGAACTGCTGCGCCTGGCTCCGGCCGAGCAGCGCCTGACCTTCCTGACGCGGATGCAGGCCTTTGACGTGCTGAGCCAGCGCGTGGACGCCCTGGCCGGTCTGGCGTCGGCCCTGTCCGAGGATCAGCCGATGGACACCGCCCTGGCCGCCCTGCCTCTGGCCGAGATGGCCGACCGTCTGCGCGAGCTGTCGTTCCGAGGCAGGCCGCTGTCGGAACCCGCGCCCGCCGCCGTTGCCGGCGACCTGCTGCTGTTCGACTGATCCATGAGCGCCGCCGACCGGGTCAATCTGGAGCAATCGACCGTCCTGCTGATTGACGACAATCCGCAGGCGCTGGACATGCTCAGCTCTGTATTCCAGGGCTTCGGCGTCAAGGAACAGATCAAGTGCGCCTCGGCCACCGCCGCCGTGCGCATCATCCAGAACCGCGCCGTCGATCTGATCGTCATCGACTGCTCCGACCCGGAAATGGACAGCTACGCCTTCGCCCGCTGGTTGCGGCGCGAGACCCCGGCGCCCTTGCGCTTCATCCCCATCATGCTGCTGACCGGCCACGCCTCTCAGGCCAAGGTGCAGGAAGGCCGAGACTGCGGCGTCAGCTTCGTGGTCACCAAGCCCCTGACCCCCGCCGTCCTTCTGCGACGCATCCTGTGGCTGGCCGGCGACGAGCGCGAGTTCGTCGAGAGCGAGAACTACGTCGGGCCTGATCGTCGCGTGCGCAACTTCGGGCCGCCGCTGAACATGCCTGGACGCCGTCAGGGCGACCTGTCCACTCACGTCGGCGCCGCCGTCGAAGCCAATATGGATCAATCCGACATCGACATGCTGCTGAAGCCCCAGCGCGTCGCCCTGTGAGTACCGTTCAGTGACCGAAGCCCGCACCCTGAAGATCAAGACCAGCCTGGCCCGCCAGATGGCCCAGCCGGGCGGCCGGACCCTGGCGGACGTCGAGCGTCGCGCCAATGAGCGGCTGGAGCGTCACCGCGACGACGTCATGGTCACTGTCGCGGGAACCATCACCGAGCTGGAGCTGGTCGTCGCCGCCGCCGCGCCGGGCTCGGAGCCGCAGGTCTACAGGCTGGCGTCGTCCCTGCTGGACACGGCGGGCTTCTTCGACACTGGGCCGCTGTACGAGGCGGGCTACAGCCTGTGCGACGTGGCTGACCGGATGCAGTCCAGCGGCGCCTGGAGCTGGCCCAATGTCGCCGTCCACGTTCAGGCCATGCGCCTGATCCTGACCGGCGGCTGTCAGGCGGACGCGACCAGCGACGCCCTGCTGGCCGGTCTGCGGTCGGTGGCGGCGAAGACGCGCACCTAAGCCCTTCTCCCCTTGAGGGAGAAGGTGGCCCGTCAGGGCCGGATGAGGGGTGTCGGCGCGACGGTTGAAATGTCGTGGATCAGACGTTCGGCCTTGATCGGATGGGCGGTGCTCACACCCCTCATCCGTCAGGCTCCCCCTGCCACCTTCTCCCTCAAGGGGAGAAGGAAGGTTGCTCACCCGTACCGCGCAATCCCCAGGTCCGCCGTCTCGATGTCCGGGGTCTTGCCGCTGACGATGTCGGCGATGACCTGGGCCGAGCCGCAGGCCATGGTCCAGCCGAGCGTCCCGTGGCCGGTGTTCAGGAACAGGTTGTCGAACCTGGTTCCGCCGATGACCGGCGTGCCGTCCGGCGTCATCGGGCGCAGGCCGGACCAGTAGCTGGCCGCCTTCAGGTCGCCGGCTCCGGGGAACAACGACCCCACCGAGTGCTCCAGCGTGTTGCGACGCGGCTCGGGCAGGACGTTGTTATAGCCGGAAATCTCGGCCATGCCGCCGACGCGGATGCGGTCGCCCAGGCGCGTGATGGCCACCTTGTAGCTCTCGTCCATGATGGTCGAGACGGGGGCGGCGGGCTCGTTGATGATCGGAGCCGTGATCGAATAGCCCTTCACCGGATAGACCGGCAGGGTCATGCCCAGCGGCTTGACCATCTGCGGCGAGTAAGACCCCAGCGCCAGCACATAGGCGTCGGCGGTGATCCGGCCCCGGCTGGTCTCGACGCCCGAGATGCGGCCCTTGTCGGTGATCAGGGCCTTGATGGCGGTGTCGTAGAGGAAGGTCACGCCTTGCCCCGCCGCCACGTCGCCCAGGGCGTTGGTGAATTTGAAGCAGTCGCCCGTCTCGTCCTTGGGCAGGCGCAAGCCCCCGACGAACAGGTCGCGCGTGGCCGCCAAACCCGGCTCGGCGCGGATGCAGCCGTCCTGATCCAGCACCTCGAACGGCACCCCGCCTTCGCGCAGGACTTCGGTGTCCTTGTAGATGCCGTCCAGCTGCTTCTGGGTGCGGAACAGCTGCAGGGTGCCTTGCGTGCGGTGGTCGTAGTCCAGGCCCAGCTCGGCGTTCAGGGCGGTCTGCACCTCTTGGCTGTAGTCGGCCAGACGCACCATTCGCGCCTTGTTCAGCGCATAGCGGGCCGAGGTGCAGTTCCTCAGCAGGGCCAGCAGCCAGCGCACGGTGGCCACATTCACCTGCGGCTGCAGGATCAGCGGGGCGTGGCGCATGAACAGCCACTTGACCGCCTTGGCCGGGATGCCCGGCGCGGCCCAGGGCGAGGAATAGCCGGGCGAGATCTCGCCGGCGTTGGCGAAGCTGGTCTCCAGCGCCGGGCCGCTCTGGCGGTCGATCACCGTGACCTCGTGACCGGCCTTGGCCAGGTAGTGGGCCGTCGTCACGCCGATGACGCCGGCGCCCAGGACTGCGATCTTCATAGTCTTGACCTTACGCGAAGTTCCCCGCGCCGCTTCCCTAGACCAGTTTTTGCGTTTGTCGAGCGTCGGCGGGGCGTGTGCGTTGCAACATGGTGTGAGGTTGAAACGGTTGGGCGCGGACTCGATGATAGTTGAGCGGAAATTCTCTCATGGACGCGGCATGGCGACCATTCCCTATCCCGCTCATCCCGGCGGACGCCGGGATCCAGTGCTTTGGCTGCAAGCGCAGTGTGGGAAGGCGCTATTTCGCCGTAGCGCCTGTGGTTCGTACTGGATCCCGGCGTCCGCCGGGATGAGCGGTGGGGGGAGACTTGACCCAGATCCGGGGCGAATTCAGCCCAGCTGTTTGCGGAGCAGAACCCCGCCCAGCGGCGGCAGAGTGTTCGCCTCGCCCATATAAACGGCGTCGATAACGGTATAGCCCTCGGGCTGCTGCCAGGTCTGCGGCTCATGCCCCAGGTTGAACACGGCCAGCAGGGTCTCGCCGCCGCCCTCGCGGCTGAAGACCAGCAGGGGCTCGGTCGCCAGCAGGACCATGTCGCCCGTCTTCAGCTCCGGATGGGCGCGGCGCAGGGCCAGGATGCGGCGCGTGGCGTTCAGCATCGAGGTCGGATCGGCCTCCTGCGCGTCCACCGCCAGCGCCGGATGGCGCGCGTCGATCGGCAGCCAGGGCTCGACCGTTGAAAACCCGGCGAAGGGGGCGTCGGCCTTCCACGGCATCGGGGTGCGGGCGCCGTCGCGGCCCAGGGTCTGGGGCCAGTTGGCGATGGCCTCGGGATCGACCAACCGCTCGAACGGCACCTCGCCCTGCGGCAGGCCCAGCTCCTCGCCGTAGTAGACGAAGACGTTGCCGCGCAGACAGACCAGCAGCAGCATCAGCATCTCGGCCAGTCGGCGCTCATCGCGGCCCTCGGCCCAGCGCGACATGGCGCGCGGCGCGTCATGGTTGGAGAAGGTCCACGAGGGCCAGCCTTCGCCTTCAGTCCCCGGCCACATCTCGGCGCCCGCCGCGATCAGGTCCGCCGTCAGCCGCTCGGCGTAGAGGTAGAGGAAGCCATAGGCGCTGTTCAGCCGCCGGTTGTCGGCGGTGTATTGCTTCATCTCGCGCGCGGCGTGGTCGCCGGCGACCTCGGCCACGGTGAAGCGGGCGTTATAGCTGTCGGTCAGGGCCCGCACCCGCTCCAGGAAGGGCAGGATGTCGGGGGACGACTGGTTGTGGATCTTGTCCTGAAAATCGAAGGGCCGGGTGCGCTTGCCGCCGGGCGGCAGGGGCGGATTATCCCGCAACGCCGGATCGCCCATCATGAAGTTGACGGCGTCCAGGCGGAAGCCGTCCACCCCGCGATCCAGCCAGAACCGACCGACCGCCAGCAGGGCCTCCTGCACCGCCAGATGGCGCCCGTTCAGTTGCGGCTGCTCGGCCAGGAAGTTGTGCTGATAATACTGGCCGCGCCGCGCGTCCCAGGTCCAGCCCGGCCCGCCGAAGACCGACTGCCAATTGTTGGGCGGCGAGCCGTCCGCCCTGGCGTCGGCCCAGACGTACCAGTCGGCGAAGGCGTTGGTTCGGTCCTGTCGGCTGGCCTGAAACCACGGGTGCTGGTCCGAGGTATGCGACCAGACCTGATCAAGGATGATCCTCGGCCCCAGAGCGTGCGCCCTGGCCAGCAGGGCGTCGAAGTCGGCCAGGGTCCCGAACACCGGATCGACGTCGCAATAGTCGGCGACGTCATAGCCGAAGTCCTTCATCGGCGAGGGATAGAAGGGCGAGATCCACACCGCGTCCACGCCCAGCGACGCGACATGATCCAGATGGGCCGTGATCCCCTTCAGGTCGCCGATCCCGTCGCCATTGGTGTCGGCGAAACTGCGCGGATAGATCTGATAGATCACGGCGCCTCGCCACCATTCCTGGTGGGCGTCTGGACCGGACCTGGCAGGGGAGGTGATCATGTCGTCCCGTCACGGTGGGCGGGCGCATGAGGAAAGGCAATGGCCGAGTCGAGCCGGAGGCCTGGGCACCGGATCAAGATTTCGGGACCACATAACCCGGCTCTGGACGCCGCGCCGCTCTGGCTAGACAGTCGGGGTCTCGCCGCCTTTGCGGGCGGCCTCTTGGGAAGCGATCATGAGCCAGCCTCAGTCCGCCACAGGGGGCGCAAAGCGCGGCACGGGCCTCGCCTTCGCCTATGTCACCAGCCTGTTTTTCGCCTGGGGCTTCGCCACCTCGCTGATCGACCCGCTGATCGCGGCGGTGCGGCGGGTGTTTGACCTCAGCTATACGGAATCCTTCCTGACCACCTTCGCCTGGTTCATCGCCTATGGCGTGGCCTCGCTGCCGGCGGCGGCGGTGCTGACGCGTCTGGGCTATAGCTGGGCCATTGTCGTCGCCCTGTTGACCATGGTGCTGGGCTGTCTGATCGTGCCGGCGGCCACCTTGATCGACTTCTATCCCGGCATCCTGCTGGCCCTGTTCGTCATCGCCTCGGGCGTGACCCTGTTGCAGGTCGCGGCCAATCCTTTGGTGGCCGAGCTGGGCACGAAGGAAACCTCGCACTTCCGTCTGGTCTTCTCTCAGGCCTTCAACTCCCTGGGGGCCACGCTCGGGCCGTGGCTGGGGGCGCACGTCCTGCTGACCGGCGGAGTCTTCGCGGCAGGGGCGGTCGTCACCGTGGCCACGCGCGGCCAGTCCCTGCGCAGCATCGACCTGGCCTTCCTCAGCATGGCCGGCGTCTTCGCCCTGATCGCCGCCTTCATTTTTTCCGCCCGCAAGCAGATCAACGCCGCCGCGCCCGCCCACGACGCCGCCGAGCCGGTCGGCGTGGCCGCCATCCTGTCAGCCCTGCGCTCGCGCTGGGCCCTGTTCGGCGCCCTGGCCATCTTCATCTACGTCGGCTCAGAGGTGGCTATCGGCAACATGCTGACCAACTTCCTGTCCGGCCCCGACGTGCTGAACATTCCGGTCCACGAGGCGGGCAAGATGGTCGCCCTCTACTGGGGCGGGGCCATGGTCGGGCGCTTCGTTGGATCCTGGCTGCTGACCCGGGTGCATGCGGGCGTGCTGCTGACGATCTGCACCGTGATCGCCGCCTCGCTGTGTCTGCTGGTGACCCAGGCGAGCGGGGTGACGGCGGCCTATGCGGCCCTGGCCGTCGGCTTCTTCAACTCCATCATGTTCCCCAGCATCTTCACCCTGACGCTGGAGCGGTCGAGCGCGCCCGCCGCCTCGACCTCGGGCCTGCTGGTCTTCGGCATCATCGGCGGGGCCATCCTGCCGCTGCTGGCGGCGCAGGTGGCGGACCGCTCGGGCGACATCCACCTGGGCTTCTTCGTGCCGGTCGCGGGCTATCTGCTGCTGACCGTCTTCGCCGTCGCCTGCGTCCGCACTCAGGGGCGCGAGGGGGAGGGGCCGATCGCCTCGCCGCACTAGGGGGCGGGCTGGTCAGGAGCCCTCCCCCTCCAGGGGGGAGGGTTGGGTGGGGGTGGAGGCAGTCGTTTGACCGGAGAACGCGGGAGACGCGGTCTCGCCTCATGCGCACCTTCGGCCATGTCGCGTTCCACACCCCCATCCCCGACCCTTCCCCCCTCGAGGGGGAAGGGGACGATAAAAGCACGGGACCCGCTTTACGACGCCCGCGTCGGGTCGGTCAGCGGTTCGCCGAAGTGGCGGTCGACGTGCAGGTTGGCGGCCAGGGGCGCCGTGGTGCGCTCGATCAGGCGGTGCACCACCGGCTTCTCCGGTCCCTGATGCAGGGCGTAGATGCGGCGCGAGATGTCGGCGTCGGCCTGGGTGATGCGCTGGTTGTGGCGCACGTAATCCAGCCAGGTCGCGGTCTGGTATTTCTCGACCCAGATGTCGGGCTCGGCCAGGTCGCGCAGCAGGCGCCATTGGCGGGCGCCGTCGCGGCGGCGGACGCGGCGTCGCTCGTCCATCACGGCCAGGAAGTCGTCGATGTCTTCTTCTCGAATGCGATAGGCGATGGAGACCACCACAGGGCCGCTGCGGGGTTCGATGGCCAGTTGCGTCTCAGGCTCGGTCCAGCGCCGCAGCAGGTCCATGTTCAGATTGGCGGTCGAGGGCAGGGGCACCCGCAGCCCGATCAGCACCGCCAGCAGCAGCACCCCCGACGACAGGCCCAGGGCCGTGTCCAGGCCCTGGCTTTGCGCCAACGAGCCCCACAGCCAACTGCCGCCCGCCATGCCGCCAAACGCCGCCATCTGGTACAGAGCCAGGGCCCGGGCCACGACCCAGCGTGGCACCGACATCTGCACCGTGACGTTGAAGGTCGACAGCACCAGCACCCAGCCCGCGCCCGCGATCATCAGGGCCGGCAGGGTCAGGGCCAGCCAGGGGCTGTAACCTATGGTCGCCGCCGCGACGGCGAAGGCCAGTCCGGCGACGCGGACAATGGTCTCGGTCTCGTACCTGGCGCGTAGCTTGCCGACGAACAGGGCGCCGCCCACCGCGCCGACGCCGAAAGCGCCCAGCAAGAGGCCGAAGACCAGAGGCCCGCCGCCGCCCTCGCGCGCCACCAAGGGCATCAGGGCCTGAACCGCGCTGGCCCCGACGCCGAAGACCACGGCGCGCAACAACACCGCCGTCACCCGCGGCGACAGGAAGGCGTAGCGCACGCCCCCCGCCATGGCCGCCAGCAGGCCCTCGCGCGGCAGGGCCTGCTTGGGTCGATCCGGTCTCCAGCGGAACAGGACGACCAGCAGGCCGATGTAGCTGGCGGCGTTGACGGCGAAGGCCGCCGCCGCGCCCGCCGCCGCCACGATCATCCCGCCGATGGCCGGCCCGACGCTGCGGGCCAGGTTGAAGCCCATGGAGTTCAGGGTCACGGCCCCGGCCAGGTCCTCACGCGGGACCATGTCGCCGACCGAGGCCTGCCAGGCCGGGCCGTTGAAGGCCACGCCGCAGCCGATCAGGAAGGTGAAGCCGAGCAGCACCCAGGGCGTGATCAGCCCCAGATAGGTCATGACCGACAGCCCCGCCGAGACCAGCAGCATGAAGGTCTGGGCCGCCAGCATGATCTTGCGCCGGTCCACCGTGTCGGCCAGCGCCCCCGCCGCCAGCGACAGCAGCATGATCGGCAGGGTGATCGAGGCCTGGACCAAGGCCACCATCTGGGCCGAGGCGATGGAGGACATCATCCAGGCGGCGCCGACCGACTGGATCAGACCGCCGAAGTTCGTCGCCAGACTGGTGATCCAGACGGCGCGGAAGATCGGATGGTTCAGCGGTGCCAGCGCCCCGGTGCGGACGCGCGGCGCGGTCTCGGGGGCGGTCATGACGCGGACCGGCTGTGGCGGAAGATCAGGATGGCGGCGCCCGAATGGTGACTGCGGAACGAAGCCCTAATGCACCCCTTTGGCGACGGCTTGGCAAGGCGCGAAGGGTTTATATTGGCGCTGCCACTTCATCCCGCTGCCTGCTGTCAGCAGAGCGCCTTACAATCTGGATCCCGGCCTTCGCCGGGATGAGCGGTGAGGGGGGCGGCTATCGGGCCAGCAGGGCGTCCGCCGCCGACTGGTTCAGGCCCGTCTCGCCGGCCATGGCGGGGCCGTTCAGCAGGGCGGCGTCGGGCCGGGGTGGGGCCTTGCGCCCGGTCAGGGCGGTCAGCAGCCGGTCGATCCTCTGGTCCGCCAGGTCCTGAAAACTGCAGGCGGCGAGGATGTGGTGAAAGCTGGCCGTCACCGCCTCGGCGTCCATCGGCTGGGCCCGCGTCAGGGCCAGACCCTGTTCGGCGGCGGACAGGAGGTCGTCGGCGGCGGCGGCCAGTTCGCGCCGCAGGTGGTCGATCTCGGCCAGGATCTGTTGCGGCGTCATCGGGGGCGTCATGATCAGATCTCGCCCACGACCGAGGTCAGCTTCTGCTTCAGCACCGCCAGGGTGAAGGGCTTGATGACGTAGTTGTTCACCCCGGCCTGACGCGCGGCGATGACGTTCTCGACCTTGGCCTCGGCGGTGACCATGACGAAGGGGGTCTTTTTGGTGCGCTCCTCGGCGCGGACCTGTTTCAGCAGCTCCAGCCCCGTGACCGGCTGCATGTTCCAGTCCGACAGGACCAGGCCGTAATCCTTCTCTTTCAGCAGGGCCATCGCCGCCGCCCCGTCGGGCGCGTCGTCGACGTTGACGAAGCCCAACTGATTCAGCATCCCCCGCACGATCCGCACCATCGACTTGTAGTCGTCCACCACCAGGACGTTCATGCTCTTGTCCGCGGCCATTCCATTCCTCGTTGCACAGGCGCGGCCATACAGGCCGCTGTGATTGAAGGACGCGCCGACCCCTCAGGGCCAGCAATGCAGCTTTAAGATGTATTCGCTTAAGCTTGGATTAACCGATTTCCCTTGAAGGTTGCATTCAACAGGGGCGGTTCCGCCGCCCTCAAAGGGGGCGCTCGACTGTGGACGACGTCATCAACGAATTCATCGCCGAGGCCCGCGAGGGCATCGAGGCCGTGGACGCCAAGCTGGTCCGCTTCGAGCAGACGCCGGATGACCCGGACCTGCTGGGCGACATCTTCCGCCTGATCCACAGCCTCAAGGGCGGCTCGGGCTTCCTCGGCCTGATGCGGTTGCAGAGCGTCACCCATGCCGCCGAAAACGTGCTGGGCCTCTATCGCGACGGGACCCTGGCGGTGGACGCGGCGTCCGTCACCGTCATCCTCGACGCGGTGGACGTGGTCCGGGCCGTGATCGAGGGACTGGCCGAAACCGGCGTCGAGCCTGAGGGCGACGACCGCGCCCTGATCGGGCGGCTGGACCGCATTTATGCGGGCGACAGCGCCCCGGCGGCGACCGCGTCTGCCGCGTCGCGCTCCCTGCTGGAACGCGTCGGCGGCGAGGCCACGCTGGACGCCGCCTGCGAAGGCGCGCTGGCCCTGCTGGTCACGGTCCCCGTCACCGGCCCCCTGTTCGCCGGGATCGATCTCGACCGGGTGCAGGCGGAATGGCGCGAGGCCCTGTGCGGCGTCGCCCGGGCCACGGCGGCGCCCGGCGCCTTTCAGCGCGCCCTGGCCGAGACCTTCGGCGAGGCGCTGGCGGGGCATGAGGCGGCCTTCGTTCAGGCCGTGCGTCAGAACCTGATCGATCTGGAAGGCGAGGCCGAGGCCGTCGATACGCTCCTCGCCGCGCCGCCCGCCGAACGCGAGGCCGAACCCGCCCGCGCCGACCGCTCCGAACCGGCCAAGGGGCCGCAGACCATCCGCGTCGGCGTCGACACGCTGGAAGGCCTGATGACCATGGTCAGCGAGCTGGTGCTGATCCGCAACCAGTTGATCCAGACCCTGCGCGCCCAGCCGGAGACCCCCTTCGCCGGGCCGCTGCACCGGCTTAATCAGGTGACCAGCGAACTGCAGGAAGGGGTGATGACCACCCGGATGCAGCCGATCAGCGGCGCCTGGGCCAAGCTGCCGCGCCTGGTGCGCGACCTGGCCTCGGACCTGGGCAAGCGCATCGACCTGGTCATGACCGGCGAGGACACCGAGCTGGATCGTCAGGTCATGGAGCTGATCCGCGACCCCCTGACCCACATGATCCGCAACGCCGCCGACCACGGGCTGGAAACGCCGGAACAACGCCGAGCGGCGGGCAAGCCGGAGACAGGCCGCATCACCTTGCTGGCCCGGCACGAGGGCGGCGCCATACTGATCGAGATGGCCGACGACGGGCGCGGCCTGCCCGCCGCCCGCATCCGCGACAAGGCGGTCGAGGCGGGGCTGATCTCCCCGGCTCAGGCGGCGGCGATGAGCGACGCCGAGGCGCGCCAGATGATCTTCCTGCCCGGCTTCTCGACCGCCGCCTCGGTGACGGCGGTGTCGGGGCGCGGCGTCGGCATGGACGTGGTGCGCACCAATATCGAGGCCATCGGCGGGGCCATCGAACTGGCCTCGGTCGAGGGGCAGGGGACGCGCTTTTCCATCCGCATTCCGCTGACGCTCAGCATCATCGCCGGACTGGTGGTCGAATGCTGCGGCGAGCGCTTCGCCATGCCCCAGGCCAGCATCATCGAACTGGTCAGCGCCAACGGCGCGGCGGGCCGACGCATCGAACAGATCAACGGCGCCGAGGTGCTGCGCCTGCGCGACCGCCTGCTGCCGCTGGTCTCATTACAGGCCCTGCTGGGGCTGGAGGCGCCCGAGGGACCGCGCGGCGAGGCCTGCATCGTCGTGGCCCGCGTCGGGGCCTTCACCTTCGGCGTCATCGTCGACCGAGTGTTCGACACCGAGGAGATCGTGGTCAAGCCGGTGGCGACCATCCTGCGTCACCTCAAGCTCTATTCCGGCGCGACCATCCTCGGCGACGGGGCGGTCATCATGATCCTCGACTTCAAGGGCATGGCGGTCGAGGCGGGCGCGGGCGCCCTGCTGAACGGCGGCGATGACATGGCCGCCGAGACCGCTGTTTCGGATGACCGCACAGAGTCCCTGCTGGTCTTCCGCGCCGCCGACGGCGGGCTGAAGGCCGCGCCCTTGGCAGGGGTGGCGCGCATCGAGGAGCTGGAGCCCGCCGCACTGGAATGGGCCGATGGGCGCTCGCTGTTGCAGTATCGCGGCCAGTTGATGCCGGTGCTGAACGCGGACGGCGCGCCGCTGACGTCGGCGCCGCCGACCAAGCGCCCCCTTCTGGTCTTCTCGCGCGGCGAGCGCAGCCTGGGCCTGATGGCCGAAGAGATCGTGGACATCGTCGAGGCGGCGGCGACCGCCGAACTGGCGGGCTCCTCCACCGGGGTCAGCGGCAGCGTCGTGGTGGCGGGCCGGGCGACCGAACTGATCGACGTCGACTTCTACTGGCGGCGCTGCGACGGCGTGGCGGAACCGCGCCTTGATGCGCCGCCGGTCGAGACCCAGAGCGTCGGCGCCTTCGTCCGCGCCTCCAAGCGGTTGCTGGTCGTGGACGAGAGCCCCTTCACCCGGATGCTGCTGGGGCCGCTGCTGGCGCAGGCCGGCTATGAGGTCGAGGTGGCGGGCGACGCCGAGGCGGCGCTGGCGATGCACGACGCCGGGGTCGCCTTCGACCTGATCCTGGCCGACACCAGCCATGCGGGCCCGGCGGCGCGGCGCTTGGCCAGCGCCTTTGGCCGGGCCTCCGCCTGGCACGCCACGCCCTTGTTGGGGCTAGGGACGCGCCGGATGGCGGGCGGCGACCCGGCTGACGACGGCCTGCTGGCCGATGTCGCTGAGGCCCTGTCGGACACGCCGTCTTCTCATGATGATCAGGAGGCCGCATGACACCCGCCACGACCGAACCCTCGCTGGAAGGTCTCGTCGCCGTCCGCGTCGGCGATCAGATGATCGGCGTCCCCCTGCTGCGGGTTCAGGACGTGATCGCCCCGGTGCGCATCGACCGCGTGCCTCTGGCCCCGTTCGAGGTGGCGGGGTCGCTGAACCTGCGCGGGCGCATCATCACGGCGGTGGACATGCGTCGCCGTCTGGGCCTGGCCCCGCGCGAGATCGGCCAGCCGCACATGAGCGTCATCGTCGAGCGCGGCGGCGAGCTCTACGCCCTTCAGGTCGAGGACGTCGGCGACGTCCTGTGGCTGGACCGGGCGGCGAGGGAGCCTCTGCCCGTCACCCTGGCGCCCGAATGGCGGGCCCTGTGCGACGGCCTGCACCGCCACGACGACGCCTCCCTGCTGATCCTCAACATCGAACAGACCTTCACCCTGTCCGCCCCGGCCGCTGGGGCCTGAGCGAACTATCAAGGAGCCTGCCATGTCGCGCACCGCCGCTGCCCACGCTGCTGAACGCCTGGACGACCTGATCGTGGCCGGGCCCGAGGACGATCCCGACGCCTTCGCCCGCGCGGTGGTGCGGTCCACCTCGGCCGCCCTGATGATGGTCGACCGCGACCTGACCATCATCGATCTGAACGACGCCACACGCGCCCTGCTGAAGGCCAATGAGGCCGCCTTCGCCCGCGCCTTCCCCGGGGTGGCGCTGGATCGGATGATCGGCACCTCCATCGATGTCTTCCACAAGGATCCCAGCCACCAGCGCGCCATGCTGGCCCACCCGCTGGCCCGACCGCACATCGCCGAGATCAGCGTAGGCGACCCGCGTTTTGCGCTTCGGGTCATGTCGGTGCTCGACGCCGGCGGCGACTACGTCGGCAACGTACTGGAGTGGAACGACGTCACCGAGCTGCGCAAGCACGCCGGGATGCTGGAGGCGCTGAGCAAGGCCCAGGCGGTGATCGAGTTCAATCTGGACGGGACGATCCAGAGCGCCAACGGCAACTTCCTGAGCACCACCGGCTATCGGCTGGAGGAGATCGTCGGCCGCCACCACTCCATGTTCGTCGATCCGGCCGAGGTGCAATCGGGCGCCTATCGCGCCTTCTGGGAGAAGCTGGGGCGCGGCGAATACGACGCCGGTCAGTACCGCCGGGTCGGCAAGGACGGGCGCGAGGTCTGGCTGCAGGCCAGCTACAACCCCATCCTCGACGCGCGCGGGACGCCGCTCAAGGTGGTCAAGTTCGCCACGGACATCAGCGCCCAGAAACAGGTGGCGGCGCGGGTGACCGAGATCTCGGGCATCGTCGCCTCGGCGGCCTCGCAGATGCGCGCCACGGCCGAGAGCATGGCCGGCACCGCCGAGGAGACCACGCGCCAGGCCGGGTCGGTGACGGCGGCGGCCGAGGTCACCTCGGTCAACGTCCAGACGGTGTCGTCGGCGGGTGAGGAGCTGACCGCCTCCATCGCCGAGATCGCCCGTCAGGTGGCCGAGTCCAGCAGCATCTCCCAGCACGCCGTGACCGAGGCCGACCGCACCAGCGAGGCCATCCGCACCCTGGCCGAGGCGGCGCAGAAGATCGGCAACGTCGTCACCCTGATCAACGACATCGCCGGCCAGACCAAGCTCTTGGCGCTGAACGCCACCATCGAGGCGGCGCGGGCGGGCGAGGCGGGCAAGGGCTTCGCCGTCGTCGCCTCGGAGGTGAAGAGCCTGTCCGACCAGACGGCGCGGGCGACGCACGAAATCTCGTCCCAGGTTTCGGCCATGCAGTCGGCGACCCAGACCTCGGTCGGGGCCATCGGCAGCATCACCGACACCATCCGCAAGGTCGCCGACATCGCCTCGGCCATCGCCGGCGCGGTCGAGGAACAGTCCGCCGCCACCCGCGAAATCGCCGCCAACGTGACCCAGGTGGCCGAGGGCACGCGCCAGGTCTCGACCAGCATCGCCGGGGTCAACGCCGCCGCGGTCCAGACCAGCGACGCCTCCTCCGAACTGCTCAACGCCTCGGGCGAACTGGCCCGCCAGGCCGAGGCACTGACGGCGGAAATGGACCGTCTCGCCGCCGCCTGAGCCCCCGAGGGCCGCGACGCGACGAGGGGGCGAAGGCGGCGGGCCCCGCCTTCGCCCCCTAAACTCCTCCAGCCTCCCTTCCCCCTCGAGGGGGGAAGGGTCGGGGATGGGGGTGAGGGCGCGAGGTTTGAGACTGGGCGCATGAGGCGGGGTCGCTTCTCCTGCGTCCTCCGACACAACGCCTGCCTCCACCCCCACCCAACCCTCCCCCCTCGAGGGGGAGGGCTTTGACGTTCAGCCCGGCCTAAACACGCTTCTTAGCCCCACGACCGGCGCGAAGGCGCTGTCCAACCCCACGACGGTCTCCGCGCTGCCCAGCACCAGGGCGCCGTGCGGCTCCAGCGCCTGACCCATCTGGCCGAGCGCGGCGCGCTTATGCTCGCGGTCGAAATAGATCAGCACGTTGCGGCAGAAGACCAGATCGAACCGACCCAGACCCGCCGTCCCGGCCAGCAGGTTGTGCGGCGCGAACCGCACCATCGACCGCACCTGCGGCGACAGCAGCCACTGGTCGCCCTGACGCGTGAACCAGCGGGCCAGCCGGGCGTCGGACAGGCCGCGCCTGACCTCGAAGTCGCTGTAGAGGCCAGTGCGGGCGCGCTCCAGTATGGGCAGGGACATGTCGGTGGCCAGGATATCGATGCGCCAGCCGGGCATCCGCGCCTGTTCCTCCATCAGCAGCATGGCCAGGGAATAGGGCTCCTGCCCGCTGGAACAGGCGGCGCTCCAGATGCGGAGGGTTCGGCTCTGCGCCCGCGCCGCGATCAGGTCGGGCAACAGGGTGTCGCGCAACTGATCGAAGGGCGTGGTGTCGCGAAAGAAGAAGGACTCATGCGTCGCCATCGCGTCGATGCAGCGTTGAGCCAAAGCCCCGGACGGCTCGGCGCCGACCTTGGCCAGCAACTGATCCAGCCCCAGGAACCCGTCCTTGCGCGCCAGCGGCTCCAGCCGGCTTTTCAGCAGATAGTCCTTGTCCGCGGTCAGCACGAGGCCGGAGCGGTCCAGCACCAGCTTGCGAAACCCCTCATAGGCGACGGTCATGCGCAGGCCCTCCGAACCCAGGGCGCAATCTGGGGCAGGGGCAGGACCGCCTCGGCCAGTCCCGTTTTGGCGGCGGCGCCCGGCATGCCCCATACCACGCTGGTCGCCTCGTCCTGAACCACGAACCGCCCGCCGGCCTCGGCCACGACGCGGCAGCCCTCGGCCCCGTCCGCCCCCATGCCGGTCAGGATCACCGCCAGCACGCCGGGGCCATAGACCGCCGCCGCCGACCTCAGCATGGGATCGACCGAGGGGCGGCAGAAATGCTCGGGCGTTTCCTGATTGAGGCGGATGACCGGCACGCGCCCGCTCAGGCCCACCGTCATGTGCCAGCCGCCGGGGGCGACATAGATGCGGCCGGGCAGGATGGGCTCGCCGTCGCGCGCCTCGGCTGCCGGACGACCGCCGGTTCGCTCCAACTGTTCGGCCAGCATGGCGGTGAAGGTCGGCGGCATGTGCTGGGTCAGCAGCACCGCCTGTTCCAACTCGCCCTTGAGGTCGGCGAATAGGCTCATCAGGGCGGGCGGCGCACCCGTAGAGCCGCCGATGGCCACGACCTGGGGGCGGATGGGCGGGGACAGGGGCGCGGGGCGAACGAGGGGGACTGCGAGGGCGGGCGTCGGCGGCGTCGGCAGGCCGCCGCTGCGCCCCAGAGCTTTCACCTTGGCGGTCAGTTCGCGCGCGAACTCCTCGGCCCCGACCAGTCCCCCGGTCTCGGGCTTGGGCACATAGTCGGCCGCCCCGGCCTGCAGCGCCTGCAAACTGATGCGGGCGTTTCGCCGCGTCAGGGTTGAGGCCATGATGACCTTCACCTCGGGCTGCAGCTTCAGGATCAGGGGCAGGGCGGTCAGCCCGTCCATGACCGGCATCTCGATGTCGAGGACCACCACGTCTACCGCCGTCCGGTCCAACTCCGCCAGCGCCGCCTCGCCCTGGGCGGCGCGCGCCACGACGCGCAGCGCCGGGTCGCGTTCCAGGGTCTGCACGATCAGGCCGCGCACGATGGCGCTGTCGTCCACGACCATGACGCGAATGCGGGGATCTCGAACGGGCGCGGCTTCCAGCAAGGCGGTCATCCTCTGGGTTGAGCTCTGAATATAACTCATAGTTGTAAACAAGCTGTCGCCGTGACGCGCGGGTCTGCGGGGCCTATAGAGGCCGCTTCCTTTTCATCGCCGCCCGCCCGGATGCTTTTCGTGACGCCTGAAACCGCCTCGCCCGTCTGCGTCGCCGCCCTCTATCGCTTCGCCGCCATCGCCGATCGCGAGGCCGTGCAGGCGCATCTGCTGGACTTGTGCGGCGACGAGGTGCGCGGCACGCTTCTGGTGGCGCACGAAGGTCTCAACGGCACCATCGCCGGGCCGGACGCCGCCGTCGCTCGCGTGGTGGATGGCATCCGCGCCCTGCCGGGTTTCGACCGGCTGGAGCTGAAATACTCGACCGCCGAGGTCATGCCGTTCCACCGCATGAAGGTGCGGCTGAAGGCCGAGATCGTCACCATGGGCGTGACCGACATCGACCCGGTCGACGGCGTCGGCGCCTATGTCTCGCCCCAGGACTGGAACGCTCTGATCGCGGATCCCGACACCATCCTCATCGACACCCGCAACGACTATGAGGTCGAGGTGGGCGTCTTCGAGGGCGCGATTCAGCCCAATACGCGGACGTTTCGCGAGTTTCCCGACTGGTTCAGGACCGAGGGCCGCGCCCTGCTGGACCGGCCCAATCCGCCCAAGGTCGCCATGTACTGCACCGGCGGCATCCGCTGCGAAAAGGCCACCGCCTTCCTCAAGGCCGAGGGCGTGGAACAGGTCTTCCATCTGGAAGGCGGCATCCTGAAATACCTGGAAACCATCCCCGAGCCCGAGAGCCTGTGGCGCGGCGACTGCTTCGTCTTCGACGAGCGGGTGGCGGTGGGCCATGGGCTGAAGGAGGGCGACCACAGCCTGTGCCGCGGCTGCCGCATGCCGGTCAGCCCCGAGGCGCGGCTGTCGCCGCTGCATGTCGAGGGCGTCTGCTGCGCGCGCTGTCACGATACGCGCACGGACGAGCAGCGCGAGGGCTATGCCGAGCGGCAGAAGCAGATGGAGATCGCGACGCGCCGCGGCGTCGGGCATGTCGGCGCGGTGCAGAAGCGGGCGGACTGACCCACCCCCCGCCCATCCCCGCGGAGGCGGGGACCCAGTGCTTTGGCTTGCAGGCGGGCGGTTGGCTGGGTGGCTGCTTTCAGCGTCAGAGCGTGAGGTTCTCACTGGGTCCCCGCCTCCGCGGGGATGAGCGGAAATAGGGGGCCGGCTTCGCCTCTCGCCGCACCCGTGGCATGTTCGCGCCGAGCTTGAACGGAGCCCGTCCATGTCGTCCTTCCGTCCCGTCGACCACCTCGATACCCACGACGTGACCAACCAGCCGCCGCCGCTGGAGGACATCAACCTGTTCACCGGCGACCGGGCGCTCCTGGAAGCCGTGCGCCGCAGCGGCGGGGCGCGGCACGAGGCTCGGCTGACGGCGCTCGGCGCCCGCTGCGGTTCGGCCGAGGTCATCGACTGGGGCGTGCAGGCCAACCGCGTGCCGCCGGTGCTGGACACCCACGACCGCTATGGCCGTCGCATCGACGAGGTGACCTTTCATCCCGCCTATCATCAGCTGATGCAACTCGGGCTGGAGGCGGGGTTGGCCTCATGCGCCTGGGACGGCACGGCCAACGGCCACGTCCTGCACGCCGCCATCCTGTTCCTGACGGGACAGGCGGACTCGGGGACCAGCTGTCCCATGACCATGACCTATGCCTCGGTGCCGGCCCTGGCGGTCGAGCCCGGCGTCGGCGCGTCGTGGATCGAGAAGATCAGGGGGGGACGCTACGACCCCGCCGTCCGGCCCGCGCCGGACAAGGCCGGCATCACCCTCGGCATGGCCATGACCGAGAAGCAGGGCGGGTCCGACGTGCGCGCCAACGCCACCCGCGCCGAGGCCACGGGCGAGGACGGCTGGTATCGGCTGACGGGGCACAAGTGGTTCTGTTCGGCGCCCATGTCCGACGCCTTCCTGACCCTGGCCCAGGCGCCGGGCGGCCTGACCTGTTTCCTGCTGCCGCGCTGGCTGCCCGACGGGACGCGCAACGCCGGCTTCCGCGTCATGCGGCTGAAGGACAAGATGGGCGACCGCTCCAACGCCTCGTCCGAGGTCGAGTATCACGGCGCCCTGGCCCAGAGGATCGGCGACGAGGGGCGCGGCGTCGCCGCCATCATCCGCATGGTGCAGCATACGCGGCTGGACTGTGTGGTGGGGTCGGCCCAGCAGATGCGCGGGGCGCTGGCGCAAGCCATCTGGCACGCTCAGCATCGCAGCGCCTTCCAGAAGCGGTTGATCGACCAGCCGATGATGGCGGCGGTGCTGACCGATCTGGCGCTCGAGAGCGAGGCCGCGACGGCGTTGTCGCTGCATCTGGCTGGGACCTTTGACCGCGATGATCCGGTCGGACGGCTGCTGACGCCTATCGCCAAATACTGGGTCTGCAAGCGCGCGCCCGGTCTGGTCTATGAGGCGATGGAGAGCCTGGGCGGGGCCGGCTACGTCGAGACCGGGCCGATGCCGCGCCTGTTCCGCCAGTCGCCGCTGAACGCCATCTGGGAGGGGTCGGGCAATGTCATCGCCCTGGACGTCCTGCGCGCCTTCGGGCGCGAGCCTGAGGCGGTCGAGGCGCTGCGCGGGTTTCTGGGGACGGCGCGCGGGCGCGACGCCGTCTATGATCGCTGGCTCGACGCGCTGGACTTCGCCCCGTCGTCGGAAGGGGCGGCGCGCCTGTCGATCGAGCGGCTGGCTCTGGCGGCTCAGGCGGCGATCCTGTTGTCAGGGGAGAGCCCCGTCGCCGAGGCCTTCTGCCGCTTGCGGTTGCAACCGCGCGGGTCCGCCCATGGCGCCTTTGACGCCGTCATCGACACACGGGCGATCCTGGATCGGGCCTCGCCCGCGTGAAAACTCCTGAAAAATCAGGCGGCGGCTCGGGGGATGCGAGCCGCCGCCTCTCAGACTAGCTCAGGACCACAATCGCCACGCGGCGGTTCTGCGCCCGACCTTCGCGGGTGTTGTTCGGCGCGACCGGCTTGGTCTCGCCGTATGAGATGGTGGCCATGCGGTTCAGGGCGATGCCCTGATCGCTGAGGTAGCGACGCACGGCTTCGGCGCGAGCCTGACCCAGTTGCTCGTTGGCGCGGGCGTCACCGGACGAATCGGTGTGGCCCTGGATTTCCAGATAGACGTTGCGGTTCTCGGCCTTCAGGCGCTGGACCAGTTCGGACAGGCGCTGTTCGGCCTCGGGCGACAGAGCGTCGCGGTTGACCGGGAACTTCACCGAGTCGTCGGACAGGACCACTTCGTACAGGAACTTGCCTTCGGCCAGCTTGTGCGCCGCGTTGGCGCGGGCCAGAGCTTCACCGGCGGTGCCTTCCACCTGGGTAAGGTGGTTGTCCACCTGCGTGACGCGTTCATCGACCACAGCCACATTGTCACGAACGAAGCGATGGCTTGCACACCCGCTTGCGGTCAACCCTACCAGCACCACCACTGCACTGGCCGCGACCGCCTTAGATGTAAGTTTGATCAAGTTAAGTCTCCTTCGTGCCGGTGCGCTACTCCGGTGATTGCGCGTTGCTGCACCCGCAGATGCAGGAGACGGCGCAGCAAAGACGCGCAACCAGAGACATGGTTTCAGCTTAACTGTAGAAAAGTTTTGCAAATCACCGGTTTTTGCAAGTTGAGCCTATTCAAGCCTCGGCGCCATGATCCTGACGCGGACCGGTGGTTTCGAAAAGGTCGCCTCCTAGTCATGAGGTCGCGGTTCAGGATATTCATGTTTTCAAAGCTTGTCTTGTGCGGGGCGAACCTGATGGGAGTCGCCGTTTGAGCGCCGAGCGGCGCAAGGCGCGGCGGCGGGCCCTGACCGTGATCGTCAGCGTGGGCGCGCACCTGCTGGTGCTGGTCGCCATTCTGCTTTCCCCGACCAAGACGCCGGTCTTCCCGCCTGAATATCAACCGATCGAAATCACCCTGATCGATCCACCGCCGCCATCGCCCGTGCCGTCGCCCGATGAAGGCGGCGGGGGTTCGCCCGCGCCCGCGCCGACGCCGGCTCCCGCGCCGGTCGCCACGCCCACGCCCGT
>MCHG01000226.1_pt1 | contig 25008 bp, 22 predicted proteins | sample 787351 | NCBI WGS metagenome assembly MCHG01 (sample SAMN05430296, study PRJNA330682) | permafrost metagenome | biome: Cold desert; feature: permafrost; material: soil; isolation source: enrichment culture inoculated with soil incubated with H2/CO2 at 20 degrees... ... | reverse complement strand
GCGCACAAGTGCGGTTTCGCGGGAGGGGAGAGGGGGTTATTTGAAGATGATGGTGCGGGCGCCGTCGACGAGCACCCGGTTCTCCGCGAACCACTTGACCGCCTGGCTGAGCGTGCGGCTCTCCTCGTCCTGGCCGATCGCGACGAGTTCGCCCGGTGTGCGGGAGTGGTCCACGCGCACGACGTTCTGCTCGATGATCGGTCCCTCGTCGAGGTCGCCGGTCACGAAGTGCGCGGTCGCGCCGATCAGCTTCACCCCGCGGGCGTGCGCCTGCCGGTACGGGTTGGCACCCTTGAAGCCGGGCAGGAACGAGTGGTGGATGTTGATGGCCCGGCCGGCGAGGCGCTCGCACAGTCCGGGGGAGAGGATCTGCATGAACCGGGCGAGCACGACGAGCTCGATGTCGTTCTGCTCGACCGCGTCGACGACGCGAGCCTCGAACGCGGCCTTGCTGGCGGCATCCGTGATCGGCAGCGACTCGAAGGGCACTCCGTAGAAGCCGACCAGGTCACGCAGGGTGCCGTGGTTGCTGAGCACCAGCGGGATCTCGACCGGCAGCTGGCCGGCGCGCTGGCGGAAGAGCAGGTCGTTGACGCAGTGCCCGGCCGTCGAGGCGAGCACGAGCGTGCGGAGAGGGCGGCCGACGACGTCGATGACGGAGGTCATCTCGTAACGGTCGATCACGGGGGCCAGCCCGGCCTCGAGCTCCGCCCGGTCGGCGGGGGACTCCACCTGCAGGCGCATGAAGAACCGGCCGGTGTCGGCGCTGGAGAATTGCTGGCTCTCGGTGATGTTCCCGCGGGCCCGCACGATCGCCCCGCTGACCGCGTGCACGATGCCGGGCCGGTCGGCGCAGACCAGCGTGACCACCCAGTGGTGGTGGGCAACCGGCGGCGGGTTACTGCTCATGCCCCCAGATTAGCGGCCCTCAGGCGGCCGCGCGCCCGTCGGTTAGACTGGGTGCGGCCGTCGGAATCCGCTCGGCCCCGGGCGCGCACGCTGGCGCGCAGTCGATCCTTGCCCCGCCCCACCGGTGTGAACGGCAGGATCCGCCGTCCGTGAGCCATGGCCCCATGTCGAAAACCACCCCCCACGTTCCGCTCCGCGGCCAGGCGACCTTCCCCTGGCTCGGCCTGATCACGCTCTCCTCCGCCGTCTTCCTCTCGGTGACAAGCGAGATGCTGCCGACCGGGCTGCTGCCGGAGATGAGCCGGGACCTCGACGTCACCCAGTCCCGGATCGGGCTGCTCGTCAGCTGGTTCGCCTTCACCGTGGTGCTCACGAGCACGCCGCTGGCCCACCTGACCCGACGCCTGCCCCGGCACGGGCTGATCGTGGCCGTGCTGATCGTCTTCGCGCTCAGCAACGTGCTCACTGCCCTCGCGCCCACCTACGAGTTCCTCGTCGTCTCCCGGGTGGTCGGCGGGATGGCCCACGGGCTCTTCTGGTCGGTCGTCGGCGCCTACGCCGCGCACCTCGTGCCGAAGGAGCAGATCGGCCGCGCCGTGTCGATCACGATCGCCGGCGGAACCGTGGCCTTCGTCTTCGGCGTGCCCGTCGCAACGGCCGCCGGGCAACTGCTCGGCTGGCGCCTGTCGTTCGCCGTGCTGGCCGGGCTCATGCTCGCCGGTGCGGTGCTCGTCTGGCGCCTGCTGCCGCCGGTCGAGCACTACGCCGGCACGACGGATGCCGCGGCATCCGCCCCCGGCGCCGCCCCGCCCCGCCGGGACCCGACGGTGCCCGCCGTCGTGCTGGTCTGCGTCATCACGGCGGTGACGATGATCGGCCACTTCACCTTCTACACCTACATCGCGCCGTTCCTGATCGAGGAGGTGGGGGTCCGGAGCGGCGACGTCGCGCCCCTGCTCTTCCTCTTCGGCATCGCCGGCGTCGTCGGCCTCATCCTCGCCGGCACGGTCTTCGGCCCCCGGCCGCAGCGCGGCCTGCTGGTCAGCCTCGCTCTCGCCGCAGTCAGCGTCACCGTGCTCGCCGTGTCCACCGAAACGCTGCCGGTGGCCGTCACGGCCTTCGTGCTCTGGGGGCTCGCCTTCGGCGTGCTGCCCCCGCTGATGCAGACCAGGCTCCTGCACGCGGCCTCGCACCGCATCCGCGACACCGCGAGCGCGTTCTACACGACCGCGTTCAACACCGGGATCGGCGGCGGCGCCCTGCTCGGGGCGGTGCTGCTCGACACCGTGGGACTTGACGTCGTCCCGTTCGTCTACGCCGGCATCCTCGTCGCCGCGTTCACGCTCGCGCTGGTCAGCGGGCGGATCGTGCGCCGACGGGCGACCTGAGCCGGGCCGCCCGCCGCCGGTAGACTGGACCAGACACTCTGACTTGACAAGCGGGGAGGGCAGCTTTGGCAACAATCCTGCTGGCCTTCCTGCTCCTGTCGGCGCTCACGCCGGTCCTCACCCGGGCGCTGTCGGTGCGGGTGTTCTACCTCCTCGCCGTGCTCCCCGCGGCGGCGTTCGCCTGGACAGTGGGCCAGACCGCGGCCGTCACAGCGGGCGGGTCGGTCACCGAGAGCATCCCGTGGATTCCGCAGCTGGGCGTCTCCCTGTCCTTCCGGGTCGACACCCTCGCCTGGCTGCTCGCGCTCGTCGTGACCGGGGTCGGCGCGCTGGTGCTTCTCTATTGCGCCCGCTATTTCACGGCGGATGAACCCGGGCTCGGCCGCTTCGCCGCGTTCCTGCTCGCGTTCGCTGGGGCCATGTTCGGGCTGGTGACCGCCGACGACATCGTCGTGATGTTCGTCTTCTGGGAAATCACCAGCGTGTTGTCCTACCTGCTGATCGGGCATTACACCCACCGGCGGGAGAGCCGTGGCGCCGCCCAGCAGGCGCTCCTGGTGACCACGTTCGGCGGCCTGGTCATGCTCGTCGGCGTCGTGCTGCTGGCCGTCACCGCCGGGACGACGTCGCTGGCCGCCATCATCGCCGATCCCGTCCAGGGTGATGCTGCGATCTGGGCGGTGCTGCTCATCCTGGTCGGGGCGCTGTCGAAGTCCGCCCTCGTCCCCTTCCACTTCTGGCTCCCGGCCGCGATGGCGGCGCCCACGCCGGTGAGCGCCTACCTCCACGCGGCCGCCATGGTCAAGGCGGGCGTCTACCTGGTCGCCCGGCTCGCCCCCGGCTACGCGGACACGCCGGGGTGGATGCCCGTGCTGGTCACCCTCGGCGTTGGGACCATGCTCGTCGGGGCCTGGCGTGCCCTGCGCCAGTTCGACCTCAAGCTCGTGCTCGCGTACGGCACGGTCAGCCAGCTCGGCTTCCTCATGGTCGTGGTCGGCTTCGGCAGCCGGGACGCGGCGCTCGCCGGGGTGGCCCTGCTGCTCGCCCACGCGCTCTACAAGGCGGCCCTCTTCCTCACCGTCGGCATCATCGACCACCGCGCCGGCACCAGGGACTGGCGCCGGCTCTCCGGGCTGGGCCGCCGCGAGCCCGTGCTCGCGCTGATTGCGCTGGTGTCCGCCGCATCGATGGCCGGCATCCCGCCTTTCCTCGGTTTCGTCGCCAAGGAGGCCGTGTTCACGGCGTTCCTCGATGCGGCCGGGAGCGGCCAGGGGTGGGGCTGGGTCGCCCTCATCGGCACCGCCGTCGGCTCGGTGCTGACGGTGGCCTACAGCGCCCGGTTCTTCTGGGGTGCGTTCGGCACGCGCCCCGCGCTCGCGGACACCCCGCTGCACCCCAGCCGGTGGGACGTCCAGCTCGCTCCCGGCGTGTTCGCGGCCGGCACCCTCCTGCTCGGCCCCCTCGCCCTGCTGCTCGATCCCTTGTTCTCCCCGTACGCCGACACCGTGGCCGGGGGCGGGGACTATCACCTGGCGCTCTGGCACGGCTTCGAACCCGCGCTCGGCCTGAGCGTCGCCGTGCTCGTGCTCGGCGCCGTCATGTTCGGCGAGCGCGCGCGGGTGGCCAGGCTGCAGGATGCCGTGCCGCCGTACATCGATGCCGGCGAGGGGTACGGCCTCACCGTGCGCGCCGTCGACCGTGCCGCGGCCCGCATCACCCACTTCGCCCAGCGCGGGGGCCTTCCCCAGTACCTGGCCACCATCCTGGTCGTCTTCGTGCTCGCCCTGGGGTTCGCGGCCGCGGTGAACCGCACCTGGCCGGACGCGATCGTCTGGTGGGACTACCCCGGCCAGGTGCTGATCGCCCTTTCGATGGGCATCGCCGCGGTGATGGCCGCCCGGGTCGGCCAGCGGATCACCGCGGTGCTGCTGGTTGGCATCACGGGCTACGGGCTCGTCGCGCTGTTCGCGTTCCACGGCGCCCCTGACCTCGCACTCACCCAGGCTCTCGTCGAGACCATGTCCATCGTGGTCTTCGTGCTCGTGCTGCGCCGGCTGCCCGCGAAGATCGCGCAGCACAATCGCCCCATGCACCGCCGCCGGCGCGCACTGATCGGAGTGCTCGTGGGCGCGGTCATGGGGACCATCGGCGTGATCGCTTTCGGAGCGCGGCAGGCGGAGAGCATCGCCGGCGAGCTCCCCCGGCTCGCGGTCGAGGACGGCCACGGCAGGAACATCGTCAACGTCATGCTCGTCGATATCAGGGCCTGGGACACCATGGGCGAGATCTCCGTGCTCATCGTCGTCGCCACCGGCGTCGCCAGCCTGCTGTTCGTATCGGGCCGCCATGCCCCGGTGCCCAGATTGGGCTCGGGGAAGCGGCGTTCCCTGCTGGATCGCCGCCGCGTCATCGCCGACCCGGCGGCGTCGTCCGAGGGGCATGCTGTCACGCGCCAGTCCTGGTTGGTGGCCGGCCGGACACTGCCGCTTGGGAGCCGCTCGATCATGCTCGAAGTGATCGTGCGCCTGCTGTTCCACCCGGCCATGATCGTGTCGATCTTCCTGCTCTTCGCCGGCCACAACGAACCGGGCGGCGGCTTCGCCGGCGGGCTGATCGCCGGGCTTGCGCTCGTCGCGCGCTACCTTGCCGGCGGCCGCTACGAGCTGGGCGAGGCGGTGCCGGTCGACCCAGGCAAGATCCTCGGGCTCGGCATCGTGCTGGCGGTGGGTGCGGCCGTCATCCCGTTGTTCTTCGGGGCCGCGGCGCTGCAGTCGGCCTACATCGAGGGCACGCTGCCCGTGCTCGGGCCGGTGTCCTTTGGCACCTCCACCATCTTCGACATCGGCGTCTACTTCGTCGTCGTCGGTCTCGCCCTCGACATCCTGCGCAGCCTCGGCAGCGAAATCGACCGGCAGCGCGAGCGAGGCGACGCCTCGCCGAGCGAGCCGCTGGGCGCAAGGGTGCCGACATGAGCGCATCCCTCACCCTCGTCATCGTCATGGCGGTCCTGTATGCGGCCGGCGTCTATGTGATGCTCGAACGCAGCCTCACCCGCGTGTTGATCGGCTTCCTCCTCGTGGGCAACGCCACCAACCTGCTGATCTTCATCATGAGCGGCCGCGCCGGCAGCTCTCCGATCGTCGGCGGCACCGCCACGGATGCCGACATGGTCGATCCCGTCCCGCAGGTGCTGATGCTGACCGCCATCGTGATCAACTTCGGCATCACGGCGCTGTTCCTCGCGCTCATCTACCGTTCCTGGTGGCTGGCGCAGCTCGGCGAGGAGGGTGACACCCTCACCGACGAGCACGCGGCCGAGACCGCGGCCACCACCGAGGAGTCCTTCCGATCCGTGTCAGAGGATGAGGCGGCCATCCAGAAGGCTCTCGAGGTGAGCCGGCGCGAGACCGAGGTCCCCGGCGAGGGTCCCGCCCGATGAACGGCCTGGTTCCCCTCGTCGTCACGATCCCGCTCCTGGGCGCCGCGCTGACCCTCGCCCTGGGTCGACGGCGCTCCCAGCAGATCGCGGTGAGCATCGCGGCGCTGACGGCGGTCGCCGTCGTCAGCGCCCTCCTCCTGGTTCAGGTCGACCGCACCGGTCCGGTGGTCGTGGAGGTGGGCGGGTGGGAGGCGCCGTGGGGCATCGTGCTCGTGGTCGACCGGCTCTCGGCGATCATGCTTCTCATCTCGGCTCTCATGCTGCTGGGCGTTCTCCTGTTCGCCGTCGGGCAGGGCATCGTCGACAGCGACCGGGAGACTCCGGTCTCGATCTTCCACCCGACCTACCTCGTTCTGGCGGCCGGAGTCTTCAACGCGTTCATCGCCGGTGACCTCTTCAACCTGTATGTCGGATTCGAGATGCTGCTCTCGGCCAGCTATGTGCTGCTCACCCTCGGCGGCACGGGCGCACGCATCCGGGTCGGTGTCACGTACATCGTGGTCAGCCTGACGTCGTCGCTGCTGTTTCTCAGCGCGATCGCCCTGATCTTCGGCGCCACGGGCACGGTGACCATGGCGCTGATCGCCGAACGCGTCGCCGACCTCCCGGCCGATGTGCAGCTCATCCTCAACCTGCTGCTGCTACTGGCCTTCTGCGTCAAGGCCGCCGTCTTCCCGCTGTCGTTCTGGCTGCCCGACTCCTATCCGACCGCTCCGGCACCGGTCACGGCGGTGTTCGCCGGCCTGCTGACGAAGGTCGGCATCTACGCGATCATCCGCACCCAGACGCTGCTCTTCCCGGACAGCCCGCTGTCGGTTCCGCTCATGGTGGTCGCCTTCCTGACTCTGCTGGTCGGCATCCTCGGTGCGCTGGCGCAGGCGGACATCAAGCGCCTGCTGTCGTTCACACTGGTCAGTCATATCGGGTACATGATTTTCGGCATCGCGATGGGCACCCAACTGGCGATCGGGGCAACGATCTACTACGTCGTTCACCACATCACCGTTCAGACGGCGCTCTTCCTCTGCGCCGGGCTGATCGAGCGAGTGGGCGGCACGACCTCCCTCGCCCGGCTCGGCGGGCTCCTGAAGGCGGCGCCGTTCGTCGCCCTGCTCTTCTTCCTCGGCGCGCTCAACCTCGGCGGGATACCGCCGTTCTCCGGCTTCCTCGGCAAGTTCGCCCTGTTCCAGGCGGGGACGGTGCTCGGCGACCCCATCACCTTCGTGTTGATCGCCGCCGGCGCGGCCACCTCGCTGCTCACCCTGTACGCCCTCGCCCGAGTCTGGAACATGGCATTCTGGCGCTCGACGGACGAGGTCGAGGGCTACCAGTCGCCGATGCTCGACCGGCTCCTGAAGGCACCGGAGGATGAGGGGTCGGTGCGGACGAGGACCGTCTCTCCGCTGATGACGGGCGCGACGGCAGCCCTGCTGGCGTTGACTGTCGCCCTCACCGTGTTCGCCGGGCCGGTGTTCGGCCTCACCTCCCGCGCGGCCGCGAACATCGCGGATCCGGCCACCTACATCGACGCCGTCTTCCCGGACGGAGCGCCATGACCAGCCGCAAGAAACGCCTCGCCGCGATCGCAAACCAGGTGCCCCTGTTCCTCGGGCTGGTGCTGCTCTGGATGCTGCTCTGGGGCGATTTCTCCTGGCTCACCCTGCTCACCGGGATGCTCCTGGCCGCCGTCGTCTCGATCGGCTTCTACCTCCCGGCGGTGGAACTGGGCCTGCGCCTGAACCCCTGGCACACCATCCTCTACTTCGCCCGCCTCCTCCTGGACATCGTGCGCGGGTCGCTCCAGGTTGCCTTCCTCGCGCTTTCGCCGCGCTACTCGGCCAGCAACGCCATCGTCGCCGTGCACCTGCGCACCCGCAGCGACTTCGTCCTGACGCTGACCGGAGTGTCGACCTCGATCGTGCCCGGCGCGATCGTGGTCGACGTCGACCGGGTGCATTCGACCCTGTACCTGCACGTTCTGAACGTGCGCACCGCGGAGCAGCTCGATCGGTTCAGGCTGGGTGTGCTCGCCGAGGAGCGCCGGATAGTCATGGCCATCGGGTCGAGGCAGGACGTCGAGCGCCTGCGCCGGGTCAGCGGCGAGGACAGGCGTGGCAAGGACACAAGCGCGCGCGACCAGCACGCGCGGGAGAAACGAGACTGGGGAAGGGGCGCCTGATGGGAATCGTCGCCGTCATTGCCGGGGTGCTGTTCGGGGCTGCTGCCCTCTGCGCCCTGTATCGAATTGTGGCCGGGCCGACCGTGCTGGACCGGGTCATCGCCTCGGATGTGCTCGTGGCGACGGTGATCTGCGCCCTCGGCGCCGAGATGGCCTTCAACCGGCACACCGACACGCTCGCGGTGTTGCTCGTGCTCGCGCTGTTCGGCGTGCTCGGGTCGCTCAGCGTCGCCCGCTTCCTGCCCGTGCGGGACGCGAAATGAACGAACAGCTGCGCGATCTTGTCGCCGCCGTGCTGGTGCTCACCGGGGCGCTGATGTGCTTCGCCGCGGGGGTCGGGCTCATCCGTTTCCCCGACGTGCTGTCGCGCTTGCACGCGGCCACGAAGCCGCAGATCTTCGGGCTGATGGCCATCACCGCCGACGTGGCCGTCAACAACTTCACCGTCGGCACGATCACGCTCGTGATCGCCATCGTGGTGTTCCAGTCGCTGACCGCCCCCGTGGTCGCCCACCTCGTCGCGCGGGCGGCCTACGACAGCCGCCACCTGCGCCTCGATGTGCTCGTCACAGACGAGCTCGGCACGCGCCCCGACTGATATGCTCGTTCCTGTCGCAACTGGCGTAGCACGAAGATGGGTCACCATCGGGGAGCGACTGACACGGTTAGTGGCCGCACGCCTGGGCCGCAGCATCCACCGATATGTCTAAGGAGACCCCCGTGTCCACCACCGTGCCAGCCCACTCCGTGCCCTCCACGTTCAACGATTCCCTGCAGGACGTCGACCCCGAGATCGCCGCCGTCCTCGAGCAGGAGCTCGGACGCCAGCGCGACTACCTCGAGATGATCGCGAGCGAGAACTTCGTTCCGCGCGCCATCCTGCAGTCGCAGGGTTCCGTGCTGACCAACAAGTACGCCGAGGGCTACCCGGGCCGCCGCTACTACGGCGGCTGCGAGTACGTCGACGTCGCCGAGCAGCTCGCGATAGACCGGGCCAAGGCCCTCTTCGGCGCCGAGTACGCCAACGTGCAGCCGCACTCCGGGGCGACCGCCAACGCGGCCGTGCTGTCCGCGATCGCCACGCCCGGCGACACCATCCTCGGCCTCGAGCTCGCCCACGGCGGCCACCTCACCCACGGCATGAAGCTCAACTTCTCCGGCAAGCTGTACAACCCGGTCGCCTACGGCGTCGACCCCGAGACCTTCCGTGTCGACATGGACGTTGTGCGCGACAAGGCACTCGAGCACAAGCCCAAGGTCATCATCGCCGGCTGGTCGGCCTACCCGCGCCACCTCGACTTCGCGGCCTTCCGCAACATCGCCGACGAGGTCGGCGCGCTGCTCTGGGTCGACATGGCGCACTTCGCCGGCCTCGTCGCCGCCGGGCTGCACCCGTCCCCGGTTCCGCACGCCGACGTCGTCTCGAGCACCGTGCACAAGACCCTCGCCGGTCCCCGCTCGGGCTTCATCCTCTCCCGCGACATGCAGCTGGCCAAGAAGCTCAACTCCAACGTGTTCCCCGGCCAGCAGGGCGGGCCGCTTATGCACGTCATCGCCGCGAAGGCGACCGCGTTCAAGCTGGCGGGCGAGCCCGAGTTCAAGGAGCGCCAGGAGCGCACCCTGCGCGGCGCGAGCATCCTCGCCGACCGCCTCACCGCCGAGGACTCGAAGGCCGGCGGCGTCGACGTGCTCACCGGCGGAACCGACGTTCACCTCGTGCTCGCCGACCTCCGCAACTCGCCGATCAACGGCCAGCAGGCCGAGGACGCCCTGCACGAGGTCGGCATCACGGTCAACCGCAACTCCGTCCCGTTCGACCCCCGCCCGCCGATGGTGACCAGCGGCCTGCGGATCGGCACGCCGGCCCTCGCCACGCGCGGCTTCGGCGACGCCGAGTTCACCGTCGTCGCCGACATCATCGCCGAGGCGCTTAAGCCGGATGCCGACATCCCGGCCCTGCGCGCCCGGGTGAAGGTGCTCACCGCGGCCTTCCCGCTCTACCCGGGCCTGCAGCAGTAACAGCCGGCCCCGGCCCCGGCCCTCGCCGGGGCCCGGGCCGAATTCGCTGAAGGACTGACCGACAGAATGGATCACTCATGACGGCAATCACTCTCGACGGGGTCGCGACGGCATCCGCGGTCAAGGCCGAGCTGGCCGAACGCATCTCGGCCCTCCGCTCCCACGGCATCGTGCCGGGCCTCGGCACCCTGCTCGTCGGCGACGATCCCGGATCCCGCTCCTACGTCGCGGGCAAGCACCGCGACTGCGCCGAGGTCGGCATCGAGTCGATCCGGATCGACCTGCCCGCCTCGGCGACCTCGGCCGATGTGCGGGCCGCCATTGCCGACCTCAACGCCAGCCGCGAGGTGACCGGGTACATCATCCAGCTGCCGCTGCCGGTCGGCCACAACGACAACGCCATGCTCGAACTGATCGATCCGGCCAAGGATGCCGACGGGCTGCACCCGACCAACCTCGGCCGGCTCGTGCTCGGTATCGAGGGCGAGCTCAACTCGCCGCTTCCCTGCACCCCGGCGGGCATCGTCGAGCTGCTGCGCCGCTACGACGTGCCGATCGTCGGCCGGAAGGTCGTCGTGATCGGCCGCGGACTCACCGTCGGCCGTCCGCTCGGCCTGCTCTTCACCCGAAAGGGGCTGGATGCCACGGTGACCCTCACCCACTCGCGCACCGTCGACCTGCCCGATGAGGTCCGACGCGCGGACATCGTCGTCGCCGCCGTCGGGGTGCCGCACCTCGTGCAGGCCGACTGGGTCAAGCCCGGGGCGGCCGTGCTCGACGTCGGCATCACCCGGGTGACCGACCCGGTCACCGGCAAGGGCACGCTGACCGGGGATGTGCATCCGGATGTCGCGGCGGTCGCCGGCCACCTCTCGCCCAACCCCCGCGGCGTCGGGCCGATGACCCGTGCCATGCTGCTGGGCAACGTGGTCAAGGCCGCCGAACAGTCCCTCCGCAGGTAGCGGGCCCCCGGGGCGACATCCGGGGCACAATGGAGCCAGAGCGACCGAGGAGGACCGGTGGATCGCCAGCCAGGGCACGACACCCGGACCGTCCGGCTGGCCATGCTCCAGGCGAGGGCGGAGCCGCTGGCCCTCACGGAGAACCTCGCCCTGGTCGACGCCTCCGCCCTCGAGGCCAGGGAAGCCGGAGCGGACCTCCTGCTCACGCCGGAACTGTTCGCCACCGGGTATGCACCGACGCTGATCGCCGAGTCCGTCTCGGCGGCGTCGGTCGCGGACGCCCACGAGTCGCTCCGGGCGACCGCGGCGAACCGGGGAATCGCGCTCGCCTTCAGCCTGCCCGGACCGGGCCCGGCCGACGAGCGGGAGATCACGGCGACCCTCGTCGACAAGACCGGCACGGTCATTCTCGGCTACGCCAAGTCCCACCTGTTCGGGCCGGCGGAGCACTCCGGTTTCCGGCCGGGCTCGGAGGCGCCCCGGGTCGCGGAGCTGCTGGGCCTGCGCATGGCGTTGCTGATCTGCTACGACGTCGAGTTCCCGGAGACGGTGCGTGCCGCGGCGCTCCGGGGCGCCCAGGTCGTCCTCGTGCCGACCGCCCTGGCCGCGGGGTACGAAAACGTCGCCCGGGTGCTCGTGCCGGCCCGCGCGCTCGAGAACTCCCTGATCGTCGCCTACTCGAATCACGTCGGCGTCGAGGACGGACTCGAGCTGGCCGGTGCGAGCGTCGTCGCCGGGCCGGACGGAAACCTCCTCGTCGACGCTGGGAGCGCCTCCGGCCTCGTCTACGCCGACCTGTCGATCCCCGACGTGGACGTCGACTACCTCGCCGACCGCAGACCCGGGCTCTACCGAGCCTGGGAACAGAACCGCACGACTGAGGAAACATAAGCAATGACCCTGGCAACCAATCTCCCGCACACACCCCTCTCCGGCGAGGCCGGCGGGCTGCCGATCACGATGCTGAACCCGGACTTCCCGTTCAGCTATGACCACTACCTGGCACATCCGGCCGGACTCGGCGAGGTGCCCGAACTCAAGCACGGCACGAAGGTCGCCGTGATCGGGGCCGGGCTGTCGGGCGTGATCGCCGCCTATGAACTCCTGAGGCTCGGCCTGCACCCGGTGCTCTACGAGGCCGTTCGCATCGGCGGACGGCTGAAGACGCAGGGGTTCGCCGCCGCGCCCGGTGTCGTCGCCGACCTCGGCGGAATGCGGTTCCCGGAATCGGGCCGGGCGTTCTATCACTACGTCGACACGGTGGGCCTCGAGACGCGGGAATTCCCGAATCCGCTCTCTGACGTGACGCCGAGCACGCTCATCGAGCTCGAGGGCGAGTCGTGGTACGCGGAGACGGACGAGGACCTCCCGCCGTTCTTCACCGACGTGGCGGATGCCTGGCGCCGCGCCCTGCTCGAAGACGCTGACCTCGCCGCGATCCAGGGTGCGATCCGGCGGCGCGATGTCACGGGGATCAAGAAGATCTGGAACCGGCTCGTGGCCGAGCTCGACGAGCAAACCTTCTACGGTTTCATCGGCGCCAGCGCGGCCTTCCGGGAGAAGAGCTTCGCCCACCGGGAGGCGTTCGGGCAGGTCGGTTTCGGCACCGGCGGCTGGGACACCGACTTCTCCAATTCCATCCTCGAAATCCTCCGGGTCGTCTTCACCGACGCCGACGACAAGCACCGGCGCATCGTCGGCGGGGCGCAGCGGCTGCCGGACGGACTCTGGACGCACGCGCCGGAGAACATCGTGCACTGGCCGGCCGGGACGACGCTGTCGAGCCTGCACAACGGAGTGCCCCGCGGCGCCGTGGCGTCCATCCGGCGCGGGCCGGGCGGCGGCATCCGGATCGGCGAGAAGTGGGGCGCGGCCAGCGAATTCGAGGCCGCCATCGTGACCTGCCAATCGTGGCTGCTCTCCGCGCGCATCGACACCGAAGAGGGCCTGTTCCCGCCGAGGCTGTGGACCGCCATCGAACGCAGCCACTACATGCAGTCCTCGAAGACCTTCGTCATGGTGGACCGCCCGTTCTGGAACGACATCGACCCGGAGACCGGCCGCCACGTGCTGAGCATGACGCTCACCGACCGCCTGCCCCGGGCAACCTACCTGATCGACGACGGACCGGACAAACCCGCGGTGATCCTGCTCTCGTACACCTGGAACGACGACGCACTGAAGTGGCTGTCGCTGAGCGCGGACGAGCGAACGACCCTCATGCTGCACTCCCTGCGTCAGATCTACCCGAAGCTGGACATCGGTTCGCACATCGTCGGTGAACCGATCACCGTCTCCTGGGAGGCCGACCCCAACTTCATGGGGGCGTTCAAGAACAACCTGCCCGGCCACTACCGGTATCAGGAGCGTCTCTTCGGCCACTTCATGCAGGACGAGCTGCCGGACTCCCAGAAGGGCATCTTCCTCGCCGGTGACGACATCTCGTTCACCGCCGGCTGGGCGGAGGGTGCCGTCACGACCGCGCTCAACGCGGTCTGGGGAACGGTGAAACACCTTGGCGGACGCTCCGCGGCCGGCAACCCCGGCCCGGGGGACCTGTGGGAGGAACTCGCGCCCGTCGTCCTGCCGTAGCCAGGACGCGCCAAGGCTCCCGCGCGCCGGCTCCAGTCCCGGATGCGCGCCAGCTCAGCCCGGATGCGCCCCGGATCAGTCCCGGATCGCGGAGCGGTGCAGGGCGGAGTGCCTGAGGTACTCCTCGGCGTTGTGGCGGTTGCCGGCGATCTCGTCGTCCGTCAGTGCCCGGCGCACCTTCCCCGGCACCCCGGCGACCAGCGAGCCGGGGGGAACCACGGTTCCCTCGAGCACGACCGCGCCGGCCGCGACGAGGGAGCCGGCGCCGATGACGGCGCCGTTCATGACCGTCGACGCCATCCCGATCAGCACGTTGTCTTCGATCGTGCAGCCGTGCAGCACCGCGCCGTGGCCGACCGACACATTGCGCCCGACGGTGAGCGGGTAGCCGCCGTCGACGTGGCAGGACACGTTGTCCTGCAGGTTCGACCCCTCGCCGATCGTGATCGGCTCCGCCTCGGCACGGAGCACGGAGTTGTACCAGACGCTCGCCTGCCCGGCCAGGCTGACCCGGCCCACCAGGACGGCTCCCGAGGCCACGAAGGCGGAGTCGGCCACGCTCGGGGCGGGAAGGTTCGGGAGCACGATGATGCGCGCGGAAGGATCGATTGCCATACCCGCAGCCTAGTCGCGGCCGCCGTTTAGACTTTCGGGCATGGTGAACACCGAACATCCCGCCGTCGACCTCGTTCGCAGCGCGCTCGGCCGGCACGGCCTCCACCCCGAGATCCGCTGGTTCGACGAGGCGGCCACCACCGCCCAGGCCGCGGCAGAGGCACTCGGCATCGAGATCGGCGCGATCGCCAACTCGCTCATCTTCACCCTCGACGGCGAGCCGCTGCTCGTGCTCACCAGCGGCGCCCACCGGGTCGATGCCGCGTGGCTGGGGGAGCAGCTGGGCGGCACGATCGGGCGGGCCTCCAAGGAGACCGTCAAGCAGGCGACCGGTCAGGTGATCGGCGGGGTCGCGCCGGTGGGGCATCCGTCGCCGGTGCGCACCCTGGTGGATGTCGCGCTCGCCGGCTACCCCGTCGTCTGGGCGGCCGCGGGCCACGCCCACACGGTGTTCCCGACCACGTTCGACGAGCTGGTGCGCATCACCGGCGGCAGGGCCACCGCCGTCGTCCCCTAGGGTGGGACCACTCCCAACCAAAGGATCGTCCATGCGCGCTCGTCATGCCCTCCCCGCCCTCGCCGCCATCGCAACCCTGTTGCTGACCGGCTGTGTCGACAATTCCGCGCCGAGCGCGGAGGGGAGCCCGGCACCGTCCGGGACGGTCGTCGAGAAGGATGACGCGGCCGCCGCGCTCCTGCCGGACTCGCTCGCGAAGGCGGGAACCCTCGTCTTCGGGACCAGCCCGAACTACGCGCCGAATGAATTCAAGAACGATGCGGGCGAGCCCATCGGCTGGGCCATCGAGGTCAGCGACGCGATTGCGGCGAAGCTCGGGCTTACCCCAAGCTACACGATCGCCCGGTTCGAAAACATCATCCCCGGCATCGTCGGAGGCACGATCGACGTCGGCCAGTCCTCCTTCACCGACAACCTGGAGCGGGAGAAGCAGGTCGACTTCGTGAACTATTACACCGCGGGCATCCAGTGGGCCTCGGCCACCGGCAAGACGGTGGACCCGGACAATGCCTGCGGACTCAAGGTCGCCGTGCAGTCGACGACCTACCAGGACACCGTCGAGATCCCGGAGAAGAGCGCCGCCTGCGTGGCCGCGGGCAAGAAGCCGATCGAGAAGGTTGCCCTGGACACTCAGGATGCCGCCGCCACCGCCGTGACGCTCGGCCAGGCCGACGCGTTCACCGCCGACTCGCCCGTCACCCTCTATGCGATCGAACAGCTCAAGGGCAAGCTGCAGACCGCGGGGGAGACCTTTGACGCGGCGCCCTACGGCATGGCCGTCGCCAAGGATTCCGGCATGGCCGAAGCCGTGCAGGCGGCGCTGCAGTCCATGGTCGACGACGGCTCCTACGCCGAGATCCTCGAGGCCTGGGGAGTTTCGGACGGTGGGATCGACACGATCACGATCAACGCGGCCTCGAAGGGCTAGGGTCCGCGCCGGCGCGAGGCGCTCCGGGCCGGAATAGGCTGAACCCATGCGCGCAGCAACGGGACACCAGTACGAATTGACGGCGGCGACGCCGGCCGGGCCGGCCCGGGCGACCATCACCGAGGTCGCGGCCGGCCTTCGGGCGTATTCCGTTGGCGGCATAGACCTGGTCGAGACCTTCCCGGCCGAGGCGGTGCCGCCGAAGGCCGCCGGGATCGTGTTGGTTCCCTGGCCCAACCGCATCCGCGACGGCGTCTGGGTTCACGACGGCGTGAAGCGGGAGCTCGCGCTGACCGAGCCGGCCCTGCGCAATGCCAGCCACGGCCTGCTCCGGTTCGCTCCCTACCGCGAGCTCGACCGCACGGCGGGATCGGTCACCCTCGGCGCCACGGTCTTCCCGCAGACCGGCTACCCGTTCCAGCTCGACACCGAGGTCACCTATACCCTGGCCGCCGACGGCCTCGACGTCACCCACGTTCTGCGGAATGTCGGGCAGGCGGATGCCCCGGTCGCCCTCGGCGCCCACCCGTACCTGAAGATCGGCGACGTGCCCACCGGCGACCTCGTGCTGCGGGTCGCGGCCGGGACCCACATCGACGTCGACGACCGGCTGAACCCGGTCGGCGAGACGCCGGTCGACGGCACCCCCTTCGACCTCCGGAACGGCCTAACGGTGCGGGACCTCCACCTCGACGACGGCTTCGGCCGCGTGGCGTTCACGAACGGGCGCACGGAGCACTCGCTCACGGCGCCGGACGGACGCCGCGTCGTGCTCTGGGGCGATGAGAACATGCGGTACGTGCAGGTGTTCACACCGCGGAATTTCCCGGTCAGCGCCGATGGAGGCGAACCCGTGCGCGGGCGGGCCGTCGCGATCGAGCCGATGACCGCGCCCGCCAACGCCTTCAACTCGGGGGCCGGCCTGCGCGCCCTGGCGCCGGGCGAGTCCTGGACCCTGCGCTGGGGCATCCGTCACGAGGGCTTCGGTGGCTGACGCGCGGACGGCCCCGGCCCGGCCCGCCCTGGGCCCGCAGGACGCGGCCCGTCGGGCGGCCCTCACGAGGATGAAGCGCCTCGCGGCCGGGCTGCTCGGCGTGATGGCCGTCGTCTTCGCCGTCTCCTTCGCCCTGCAGGAGCGCTACCCCGCGCTGGAGTACGTGCGCGCCGCGGCCGAGGGCGGCATGGTCGGCGCGATCGCGGACTGGTTCGCGGTGACCGCGCTGTTCCGCTACCCGCTCGGGCTGCGCATTCCGCACACGAACATCATCGCCCGGCGCAAGGACGAGATCGGCGCGAGCCTGGGCGAATTCGTCGAGACGAACTTCCTCTCCGAGGTCGTCGTGCGCGGCAAACTCGAGTCCCTCGGGGTGTCCCGGCGGCTCGGCGGCTGGCTGGGTCGGCCGCAGAACGCCCGGCGGGTCGCCGGCGAGCTCGCGCTCGCGGGCACGGGCATGCTCCGGCTGCTCGGCGACGAGGCCGTGAAAGACCTGATCGAGGCCGTGGTGCGCGAGCACCTGCTGCGCCCGGAGTGGGCGCCGAGCCTCGGCCGGGTGGGTTCGCGCCTGGTCGCCGCGGGGCAGCAGGAGGCGGCCGTCGACGCGGTGCTCGAACGCACCGAGCACTGGCTGGCCGCTCACCCGGAGGCATTCGGGCATGCCGTGTCCCAGCGGCTGCCGCGCTGGCTGCCCGGTTTCGTCGGCGAGATGGTCGACGACAAGGCCTACCGGGAGGTGCTCGGCTTCGTCGCCGCGGTGCGAGCGCAGCCCGGGCATCCGCTCCGGCAGGCGATCGACCGGTACCTGGCCGAACTGATGAGCGACCTGCAGCACGACCCGGACACCATCGCCCGGGTCGAGTCGCTGAAGGCCGGCCTGTTCGACAACGCCCGGCTGCGTGAGTTCGCCGGCGAGGCCTGGGAGTCGGCCAAGGCGACGCTGGCGGAGGCCCTGGCCGACCCGTCGAGCGGCCTGCGCGCCGGCATCCAGTCGACCGTGACGGATGTCGGGGAGCGGCTGGCCGAAGACGCCGCCCTCGGCGCCCGGATCGACCGCTGGCTGGCCGACGCGCTCAGCCACCTCGTGCAGAGCTACCGCCACGAGATCGCCGGGGTGATCACCGAAACCGTCGAACGGTGGGATGCCGCCGAGACGTCCGAGAAGATCGAACTGCAGGTGGGCCGAGACCTGCAGTTCATCCGGATCAACGGCACGGTCGTCGGCGCGCTCGCCGGACTGGTGATCTTCGCGGTGGCGCAGGGAATGCTCGCGCTGACCCGCTGACCCGCTGACCCGCTGACCCGCTGACCCGCCCGGCGCTCCACGGCCAATCTGCGGATGGCCGTAGCGGAGACTCGCGCGCCCGGTGTACCGTTTTTGCTGTCCGGACCTCCCTGCGAATCGTGCATGTCGCAGGCTCCGGCGTCGTCATCGTGGGCAGCGCGCCCGGCTTGGAGCATCCGTGCGATCCAGGAAATTCGTCCCCGTCATTGCAGCGTCGCTCCTGCTGGCCGGCCTCCCGCTGGCCGGCGCCCCGGTGCCGGCCGCCGCCGCCGATTCGTTCTCGTTCGCGGTGATCGGCGACGTGCCGTACGGGTCCGCCCAGATTGCGGCATTCCCCCGTCAGATCGACCAGATCAATGCCGACCCCACGGTTCAGCTGGCCAGCCACCTCGGCGACATCAGTAGCCCCCTCAACTGCACCGACTCGTACTACGCGGCGATCAAGACACAATTCGACCGTTTCGTCGACCCCTTCGTCTACACTCCCGGCGACAACGAATGGGCCGATTGCCACCGCGCGACCGTGGGGAAGGCCAACCCCCTGGAACGATTGAGCGCTGTGCGCAGGACCTTCTTCCCGGCCCCGGGAACAACGTTGGGGATGAACCGGATCGGCGTCAGCGCGCAGTCAGGCTACCCCGAAAACGTGCTCTTCGACGCCGGCGGGATGACCATCGCGGCCGTGCACATCGTCGGCTCCAACAACGACCTCAACACGTGGACGGGCCTGGGCTACTCGGCGCCGACGACGGCGCAGAAGGCGGAGGTGACCGCCCGGACGAACGCCGGCAACACCCTGGTGCGCGACGCCTTCGCGCAGACCAGGGCCAACGGAAACCGTGCCGTGGTCCTGATCACGCAGGCCGACATGTTCGCCCCCGGAGCGGACGGCTCGACCTACCGAACCGCCTTCCAATCGCTCGTGAAGACGATCGCAGCCGAGAGCCTGAGCTTCGCCAAACCGGTCTTCCTGGTCAACGGGGACACCCACAGCTGGGCCAGCGACAAGCCCCTGATGTCGTCGACCTGGCGCTCCTACTATGGCGTCGCATCCGCTGTGCCGAACCTGTCCAGGATCACCGTCAAGGGCGGCACCAGCGAGTGGACGAAGTTCACCGTCGTGGCCGATGCGGCGGTGCTGAAGGTCCAGCGCATCCCCTTCGGCGCGGTGACGTCGAACGCGGCGCCCGTCGCGGCGTTCACGAGCAGCGTCAGCGCCCTGACCGCGAGCGTGAACGGGTCGGGGTCCACGGACGCGGACGGGACGATTGCGTCCTATGCGTGGGACTTCGGTGACGGCGTGACGGGGACCGGCGTGACGGCGAGCCACACCTATGCCGCCGCGGGAACCTACCAGGTCACCCTGACGGTGACGGACAATGCCGGCGCGACGGGTACGGTCGGCCACGCGGTCACTGTGTCCGAGGCCACACCGCCGCCGCCGCCGCCGCCGCCGCCCGCGGGGTCGACATTGGCGCAGGACTCGTTCACCCGAACGGTCAGCAATGGCCTCGGGTCGGCCGAGATCGGTGGAGCCTGGACGACGTCCGGCACGGCGGCCAACTTCGCCGTCGCCGGCGGCGCAGCCGCAGTGACCAGCCCGGCCGGGTCGAACCGGTTCGCGTACCTGGACGGCGTGTCCTCCAGCGACACCGAGCTCAGCGCAACCGTGTCCTTCACCAGGCCCACGGCCAGCAGCATCTATGCCGGCCTGATCGGGCGGCGCGTGGGCGCGGCCACCTACGGCGCGCGCGTCGTCGTGGATGCGAACGGATCGGTGAAGCTGCAGCTGCAGCGCAGCACGAACACGGTGCTGCTCAGCACGACCGTCCCCGGCCTGACCTACCTCTCAGGCGACCGCCTCCAGTTTCGCGTGCAGGTGACGGGACTCTCGCCGACGACGATCCGGGCCACGGTATGGAAGGTCGGCACGACCGAGCCGGTCGCCTGGCAGCTCACCGCCGCCGACTCCGCCGCCGCGCTCCAGTCTGCGGGAGGCATCGGCCTGTACAACTACCTGAGCGGCAGTGCCAGCCCCACCTCCCTCGTCGTCTCCTTCGACGACCTCCGGGCCGGGCCCACCGGGTAGTTCCGAGGCACGGGCCCCGGGAGCTCAGGCGCCCAGGCGCATCCGGGCGATCGCCTCGTCCCGCATGTCGATCTTGCGGATCTTGCCGGAGACCGTCATCGGGAAGCTCTCCCGGACGTCCGTGAACCTGGGCACCTTGAAGTGGGCGAGTCGGCCGCGGCAGAAGTCGGCGAGGTCGTCGGCCGTGATCATCTCGGCGCCGGGCTTGAGGATGATGCAGGCCATCAGTTCCTCCCCGTACTTCTCGTCGGGGACGCCGATGACCTGCACGTCCTGGATGGAGGGGTGCAGGTAGAGGAACTCCTCGATCTCGCGCGGGTAGATGTTCTCCCCGCCGCGGATGACCATGTCCTTGATCCGGCCCTCGACGCTGATGTACCCGGCCTCGTCCATGACGGCGAGGTCGCCGGTGTGTATCCAGCCGTCGCCGTCGATCGCCTCGGCGGTCTTCTCCGGCTCGTTCCAGTACCCGGAGATGACGCTGTAGCCGCGCGTGCACAGTTCGCCGATGACGCCGCGCTCCACCGTCAGGCCGGTGTCCGGGTCGACGATCTTGTTCTCCAGGTGCGGCATGGTCCGGCCGACCGTCGACGTGCGGCGGTCGATGCCGTCATCGCTGCGGGTCATCGTCGAGACGGGCGCGGTCTCCGTCATGCCGTAACAGATGGCCACATCCTTCATGTGCATCTCGCCGATGACGCGCTTCATCACCTCGACCGGGCAGGTCGACCCGGCCATCACCCCGGTACGCAGGGTGGAGAGGTCGTAGTCGGCGAAGTCGGCCAGCGCCAGCTCGGCGACGAACATGGTCGGGACGCCGTAGAGCGAGGTGCCCCGATGGTCCTGCACGGCCTGCAACACCGCGGCCGGGCTGAAGCTGCGGCCGGGGAGGATGGCCGCGGCGCCGTGCGAGTAGATATTGAGGTTGCCGATGACCATGCCGAAGCAGTGGTAGAACGGCACGGCCAGCACGACCCGGTCCTGCTCGGTGTAATCGAGCAGCTCGCCGATGAAGAATCCGTTATTGAGGATGTTGCGGTGCGTGAGCGTGGCGCCCTTGGGGAAGCCCGTGGTGCCCGAGGTGTACTGCAGGTTGATCGGGTCGGTCGCTTCGAGTCCGGCCAGGCGCGCGGCCAGCTCCGCCGGGGCGACGTCGGCCGACCCGGCCGCCACCTCGGCGTAGCTGAACTCGCCCGGACGCCGTGCGTGGCCGTCGGGCTCGATGAAGACGAGCTCGGCCAGGTCCTCGCAGTCCTGGTGCGCGGTGCGCGCCATCGCGGCGTAGTCGCTGTTCTTGTCCGACGGGGCGGTGATCAGCATGCGCATCCCGCACTGCCTGACGACGTATTCCAATTCGCCGTAGCGGAACGCCGGGTTCACGTTCACGAGGATCGCGCCGACCTTCGCGGTGGCGTACTGCACGATCGTCCACTCGGCGCAGTTGGGCGACCAGATGCCGATCCGGTCGCCGCGCCGGACCCCGAGGGAGAGCAGGCCGCGGGCCAGCGCATCCACCTCGGCGTTCAGGTCGGTGTAGGTCCATTTTCGGCCCGTGGCGGCCTCGATGAGGGCGTCACGATCGCCGAACAGCGCCACATTTCGTTCGAAATCCACGCCGATGGTGCATTCGAGAAGTGGCTGGTCTGACGGTGCGTCGGTGTACGAGAGCATGCAGGATCTCCTTTGATCGCCGGGCCAGCCTCAGCGAAGAGAGTGACAACTGCTACCGAGCAACGTACCAATGGCGGCCCCAGGCGCACGAATCGCCGCGGTGCTGCCGGGTGCAACTAGCCGTTGACACAGTGACCGGATGCGACGGGTGAGTCGAGCGATGCCGCCCGGGCCGCGACCGGCGCGAGTTCCTCCATCGCCAGCGCGTAGCCGACGTTGGGCGTGTCCTGCGCCTTGGCGAAGATGACGCCGGCCACCTCGCCGCCGAGGCTGAGCAGCGGCCCGCCCGACTCGCCCTGCTGCACGTCGGAGGCGAGCGTGTAGACCTGCCGCGGCGACGGGTTCTGGCCGTAGATGTCGGCCACGCCGACCGCGGCGACGGAGATCACCTCGGCCGGATCGGAGTCGAAGGGGCCGCCGAGGGGGTAGCCGTCGGTGACGGCCTCGGTTCCCGGCGCGAGGTTCCCGGTCAACTCGAGCGGGGCGGCGGTGAGGCCGCTGACCGCGATCACGGCGAGGTCATCGACCGGGTCGAAGTAGACCACCCGGCCCGGCAGGGCGCCGCCGCCCGGCACCTCGACCACGGGTTCGCTCACGCCGGCGACGACGTGCGCGTTCGTGACGACGCGGCCGGCGGCCACGACGAAGCCGCTGCCCGACTGGTTCTGCCCGCACGCATAGGCGTTCCCGGTGATCTTCAGCACCGACCGCGCCGCCGTGACGAGGGCGGGGCTGCCGGTGTCGACAGTGGGGATTTCCGGGCTGGGGCCGGTGAAGGCCTCGACGATGCGGGGCAGCCCATCCTCCACTGCGCTCGAGCGAAGCTGGGCGAGGAAGCGCTCCACCGGGTCGGGGGTCAGCTCGTTGATCGTCCGGACCGTTCCGGACGAGGCGATCGCCGGCGACAGGAACGGCACCCCGAGGGCGCCGATGCTGAACGCCAGCATGGAGATCACCAGGGCGGTCGCGACCAGGGCGACGCCCGCGCCGAGCACCCGGTCGACCACGCGGAGTTTCGTGCGGTGCGCGCGGCGACGGATGGCGTGGCCGATCGACTCCCCGACCGTGAAGCCGCCGAGCACGAGCACCAGTGCGGCCCCCAGGGTCACCGGCGTGCGCCATTCGGGTGCCGGAATCCAGGGCCCGATCAGCGGAACGAGGAAGAACGCGACGGTGCCGCCGGCGATGATCCCGGCGATGCCGCTCAGGCTGCGGACCAGGCCGCTGCGATAGCCGTTGACCAGCGAGGCGACGAGCACGAGCACGAGCAGCACGTCCAGGAGGATCGGGTCCTGCATTCGGCATCCTCTCGTATCGCTCGTGTGTTCGCGGGCCGCGATCAGGATAACGGAGGGAGCTGGGAGCGAAGCTGCCTGATTCGGCGCCGGGGGTGCACGAGAGGCGCAAGGGTGGGCCCCGTCGGGCTCGAACCGACGACCCAAGGATTAAAAGTCCTTTGCTCTACCAACTGAGCTAGAGGCCCGCGGGTAATAATCTATCGCGGATTTCCCGGAGCTTTTGTCGGTACCGTTGATGCAGGCCCACGACCATCCGACAAACCGAGGGAGGACACGATGGCAGAGGACTTCCACAAGCCGACCCAGTTCTCCGGCAGCAAGTTCGAATCGTTCCAGGGTGGGGACGACCCGGCGTCGATCAGCCGCGTCGCCCATGAAACCGCCCAGGCTCTTCTCGCCCGCGTGCGCAGCGACCCGGATCCGCGCATCGTCGAGCGCCTCATCGCGTACACCGATGAGCACGGAATCGACACGGTCGCCGAGCTGTGGTCCCGGGCCACGCCCCGCAGCCTGCCCGGCGCGCTCTGGCGCATGTACCTGATCAGGCTGCTGATCCGGCAGGACCCCGACGGCACGGCGTTCCTCTACCAGCGTGGGGTGGACGTGACCGTGTCGATCGACCCCGTCGTGGCGGGCGCGTCGATCCCGACCGGACCGGCCGAGATCATCGTGGTGGCCGACGAGATCCTCCGCGGCGTGTTCTCCGGCGACTTCGCCGTGGCACTCGACCGCGCCGCCGCGTTCTGCCGGGTCACCGGGGCCGGGTGCACGAGCGTTGCCGACGACCTGGATGCCACCGAGCCGGCCCGGTCGTCCGAGCTCACCACGCGGGCGCTCCGGTTCTCCACCACCGCCCAGGACTTCGCCTCCTGCGCCCGCCTCTGGCGCCACCACTCGCTCGACTGAACGAGGCGCTCCGGGCGAGGGCATCGCTCAGGGCGAACAGCGCGCCGACCGCGGCCGACCTCGTTTACACTGGATCATGGTCGGGCCGCAGTAACCCCGGGCTCCAATATTCGCCGCCTAGAGCGGCCGCACGCCGAGAGGCGTTCTGCGGCCCGACCTTCACCTCCGGTCGTCCCACGCGACTGTCGAGGGGGCCACCGGTCGCCCGGACACGCGACAATCGACCAATCCGCGCGGGACTCGGCACCGAACCCTCTACATGGAACATGACGAGACCTGACATGCTTGTTCTCATGACTGCCGACTCCACGTACGACTTCGAGTCGACGGCTCCTGCCACCAGGGAGGAGCTGCTCGCCCGGATCGCGCACGGAGACCAGGCGGCATTCGGAGAACTGTACGACCAGATCGCCCCGCGGGTTCTTGGCCTCGTCAAGCGCCTGCTGGTCGACCATGCACAGTCCGAAGAAGTGACCCAGGAGATCTTCCTGGAGATCTGGCAGAGCGCTACGCGGTTCGAACCGACGCGCGGCGGGGCATCGACCTGGATCATGACGATGGCCCACCGGCGGGCGGTCGACCGGATTCGCGCGTCGCAGGCCGGGCGCGACCGGGACCAGAAGATCGGAATTCGCGATCTCGCGGTCGAATACGACCATGTTTCCGAAACCGTAGAAGTTCGAATCGAGCACGAAAGGGTGAAGAAGGCGATGTCCAGACTGACGGAACTCCAACGCGAGGCGGTCAGCCTCGCGTACTACGGCGGGTTCAGTCACAGCGAAGTCGCCGAACGCCTGGACATTCCGCTCGGCACCGTGAAGACCCGTCTCCGTGACGGGATGATCCGCTTGCGAGACGAATTGGGGGTGGCGTCATGACCGAGCAGAAGCAGAACCCGGCCGACCTGTCCGGCGCCTATGCCCTGAACGCGCTCGGCGCGGAAGAGAAGGCCGTCTACGAGGAGTACCTGGCCGGATCCGACGAGGCCAGGACCGAGGCGGCGGGGCTCGGCGACACCGCGCTCGCGCTCGGCCTCGCGGCGGACCCGGTCCAGCCGTCCGAAGGCCTCAAGGCGAGCCTGATGGCCCAGCTCGCCTCCACCCCGCAGCTGCCCCCGCTTCCCGTGCCCGAGGCCGCTCCGGCCGAACAGCCGGCTCCCGAGGCCGCTCCGGCCGAACAGTCCGCGCCCGAGGCCGCTCCGGCCGCCGGCGTGGCCG
>MCHG01000225.1_pt1 | contig 25008 bp, 22 predicted proteins | sample 787351 | NCBI WGS metagenome assembly MCHG01 (sample SAMN05430296, study PRJNA330682) | permafrost metagenome | biome: Cold desert; feature: permafrost; material: soil; isolation source: enrichment culture inoculated with soil incubated with H2/CO2 at 20 degrees... ... | reverse complement strand
ACTTAGGCATTACCTCTAAAGGAAAAAAACTTCCGCCTGTTAAAGCCATAATTTGAATTATTACGTTTTCAAATATGTTTGCCATTTTGTAATTACCTGCACTGTAGGTTAATGCTCCAACAAATGAACCAAGACCTGCAACTGCAAATGCTGCCGCTAAGCTAATAAGTGAAACTGACCACAGATTACCCCAATCTACCTTTAATGCAAACTGAGAAAATACAATCATAACTATTATTTGGAAAAGTGCAATTAGGAATACTGAAATAAATTTACCTATCAATATTTCAAACTTTGATACTCCTCCAACCATCATCCTCTGGTATGTTAAATTGTCCTTTTCCTCTAAGAGCATCCTCCCGCCTTGGCCTGCAGCGTACAAAATAAACATTGTCATAATACCAACCGAATAATAATCTGCACTATTAATTTGCTTTCTACCTTCAAGTACAACATCTTCAATATTAACATTTATGGATTTCATTAAATCAGTCATTTTATCCATTATGTCATCCATGTTATTAAATCCTTCACTACCAAGGTTATTTGCCATGGCTGTTTCTATTATTACATTTTTGCCTATTATTACTGAAGACATTGAATTAGTATAGGAATCCATAACCGTTTTAACTATTTTACCGCTTATACTCTTGTCTGGATGTGTTAATACCTTTATTTCTATATTGTTTCTAAAAGGAGTTAATAAATTAATCTTCATATTATAAACAAACTTGTTTGGTAAAATAATAATTGCTGATACTTTTTTATTATTTAAAAGTTCTAATGCTTTAGTTTCTTCTTCAACTTTGTAGGTAATATACTTGGAAACATCTTCACTATTCATGAAATCGTCAAAAAATATTTCTTCGGGATTAACATCATCTCCTGCATCAATTAATTCCTTTAATGCCTCATTTCCCATTCCCTTAAGTATAAAATTATTGTTCAAAGATGATTTGAATATTTTAGAATCCTCTTTTTCATCATATAATTTAACAACAGCTATATTAATGGGTTCAAAATCCATATCATTGCCGCTTGAAAAGGTGCCCTTTAATGCAAGACTAAGTATGGTAGTTAAAATTATAGGCATAAGGATCATTATTGCTAATGCTTTTTTATCGCTAAACAAGACCTTTAAATCTTTAATGATAATACTGATTATTTTCATGCTTTGCTCCTTAATCTCTTAATGCCTTACCTGTTAAATGAAGAAATACTGTCTCTAAACTTGGCTTTTTAACATCAATGGTTTCTATACGCCACTTGTTTACAAATACTTTAGAAATAACTTCAGCTAATAAAATATCTGCATCGTTGCCAAAAAGTTCTATTCTGTCTTCATTTATTTTTACATCAAACACGCCTTCAATCTCCATAAGTGTCTTAAGAACATCTTCATCGATCTTGTTTAGTTTTATATTAATTTGAGTTTTTTCTTTTACTAATTCAATTAATTCTTGTTGAGTTCCAGAAGCAATAATCTTTCCTTCATCCATGATGCAGATTTCATTGCAAAGATATTCAACCTCCTCCATATAGTGAGAGGTGTAAATAATTGTGATTCCTTGCTTGTTAAGCTCTAACACTGTATCAAGGATGTGGTTTCTTGATTGAGGATCAATTCCAACCGTAGGTTCATCCATAATCAAAAGCTCTGGTTTATGCAAAAGAGCAGCACCGATGTTTAACCTTCTTTTCATTCCTCCTGAGTACTTTTCAACCTTATCCTTTAATCTACCGTTTAATCCTATAATATCCGAAACATCACTAATCCTTTTTTTTAATTCAGAACCCTTTAACCCATAAATATTTCCCCAAAACGATAAATTTTCATATCCCGTAAGAGTCGGATAAAGGGCGATATCCTGTGGTACCACCCCTAATTTTTGTCTAATTAGTTTAGAATCCTTTAAAATACTTTTTCCTTCAAATTTCACATCTCCATTAGTAGGATGAATCAAGGTAGATATAATTGAAATGGTTGTTGACTTCCCTGCACCATTTGGCCCTAGAAGCCCAAACACTTGACCTTTTTTAACTTCAAAGCTTATTCCTTCAACTGCCTTTACATTGCCAAAATTTTTATATAAATCTTCAACCTTAAGCATATCTCACCTCTAATTTTTATTCTTAAATAAATCTTCCATTAAATCAGGCATTTCTTCTAAATTATTTGTATTCATTGTATTTTCATCTGTCAGTTCTGGAAAGCTGAAGCTTTGCTTCTTATTAATATCCCAGTTCTTAGTATCCAGGTTGCAATTTATCTTTTTTAATAACAATTCATCCTTAACAGTCTTAATACTAAAATTCATATTTTCACTTACAATATATCCATCTATATCAACTAATGAAGTATATTTGAAGCTTTCAATTTCGTAATTTTCTACATTGTCTTTAATATGTTTTAAAGCTTCCTCTAATGTCTTAATATCATTATTATTACTACCTACATATTCATCAAAAAATTGTTTTAAGCTTTCATCCTTAGATGCGATTTCAATAGCTTCAAAAATCAAAGTCTTAATTTGTTCGTTACTTAATGTTATAGTATATTCTGTAGTTTTTACTTCACCGTCTGGTGTTGTTAATATAATGTCTTTGCCTTTAAATACATCCTCTTCCTTCATTAAGCCAACCCATTTTTCAATAAATGTCTTTAAAGATTCTTCTGATATAATTTTCTTTTCATAATTTTCTTCAATTAAATCAACTGAATTCATCTCATTTAATCTTATATACTTACCTGCAACAGGAAGCTTCACAAACACTTCATTACCATTTACATACACATCAAAATCAAATCCAAGTCCGCTAAGACTTATATAACTTTTGTAAATGCTTTTATTTTCTTCCTCATCATAAATTGCATTAAAACTACCTACCGTATCCTTAAAATAGTTAAGCTCTTTAATATCTTCTATTGATAGTCCTTTTGTATCATAGTCCATGTTCACAGAAAATTCTACAGACATTTGACCTTTAGTTATTTGATCAGTTTTTTCTACAGCTTTTTTATATTCTGCTAAGTTATCTGTATTGCATGCTGATAATGATAATATAAGAACAGCTGCTAGTAATATGGCTATTGATTTTTTCATATTGCTCCTCCAATTATTAAATGAAAAGTTAAAACTTAGTTATATTTACTTTTCTTATAATAACATAATAATAAACTTATACATAATTTTCTAGTATCTATAAGCACATGTTTAATTATATATATGTGACTTTTGGCACAAAAAAAGCGCAGTCATATATCTGCGCATTTATTCAAACATCTTTCCACTGTTCATTCTTGAATTAATAATCCTATGAACTTCAATAATAAGTAACTTAATCTTGTAGTTTTTTAACAAGCTTATCCCTCATTTCTTTAGAAATTTGCTCAAAGTCATATCTTTCCTCTGTGGATTCTGCAACAATTATTGCTTCTTTTAATTTATCATAAATAATATTATCCATGTTTAATTTTTCATAGGCTTCTATACTCATTACTACCATATCACCATAACCATTCTTTGTTAAAAAAACCGGTTCGCTATTTTCATGTATAATCTTTGAAATATCAGTAAACTTATTTCTTAAATCTGATATTGGTCTTATATGTGGCAAACATATCACCTCCTGCTTTTTATCATAATACTATCATAATTGCATGCATAAGTCAATACAGATATGCATATTAGTACACATGCTATATATCGTTTTTTATTGTAAATACAGCTAGTTGGGTTCTGTCTCTTAGGTCTAATTTATCGAGTACTCTGGTTATATGATTTTTAACAGTTCCTTGGCTTAAGAATAATTGTTCTGCTATTTCCTTATTGTTTTTACCTTCAGCAATTAGACGTAGTATATCAATTTCTCTTTCTGTCAACAGTCCAACCTTTGGATCAATTTGTTTATCCACAGTTTCCTTGGCAAGCTGTGCAAATTTATCAATAACTTTTACCGCTACTTCTGATTGAATTAAAGCTCCCCCATTGTAAACTGTTCTAATCGCCTTTGCAATTTCTGAAGGTGGTGTATCTTTCAAGAGATATCCAGATGCTCCGTTTTTTAATGCATCATAAATATACTGATCATCATTAAATGTTGTAAGCACTATTACCTTAATATCTGAGAAATCCTTTTTTATTTTAGCAGTTGCTTCTACACCATTTAACTCAGGCATTTGTATATCCATCAATACTACATCTGGACGTTTATATTTGCATGCTTCATATGCTTTGTTGCCGTTGTTAGCTGTTGCACATATTTCAATGTCTTGTTCCGTTCCTAATATCAATTTTAAACCCTCAACCAGTATGTCCTGGTCATCTACTAATAAAACCTTAATCATTTATTCCTCCAATACTACTATTTGTCATTGCTATGAATTACCTTCAGCGCTGTCATTCAGAGAGCGTAGCTCGAAGAATCTCCTCTTTAAAATATGAGATCCTTCGCTTTGCTCAAGATGACAACGAACAATATATGTTAATAAGCAATACTATTCAACAATATCGTTCCTGTTATTTGAAATCCATTATCTTTTTCAGATTTATATTCAACATTGCCATTAAAAGCTTTAACTCTTTCTCGTATACCCTTAATTCCAAAGCCTTCAGCTATATTTTCTGAACCTTTTCCATTATCTTTTATTGAAAACTTTATATAACTATCTGTGTAATGCAAATTTATACAGATAGTTTTAGCACCGCCATGCCTCACTGCATTAGTTAAACATTCCTGTAAAATATGGTACATTGCTTCTTCAGCTTTTGAATTGCTTGGTGATATGCCCTCTATATTTAATTTTATTTCTGTTCCCGTTTTTTCTGAAAATCCGTCCACCAAGATCTTTAATGCCTTATCATATGTAAGGGATAACTTATTTCCTCTTAATGTTTCAACAACCTCCCTAATACCTGAAAGGCTATCTTTAGCAGTCTTAATTGAATTTATAATTAGCTCTTGTGACTTTAAAGAGTCTGCATTAAGAAAATGATCTGCCATTTGAAGCTGCATTATAAGGGCTGTCATATTGTGACCTAAATTATCGTGTATGTCTCTCGCTATTCTGTTTCTCTCTTCAACCACAGACAATCTTTGTACTTCATTAGTGTATTCCTTCAATTTTTTATGAGCATCTAATAGTTCCTTATATAAAATATCCTTCTTTTCTTTTTCTTGTTTATTGTGTTGGGCAAAAATTGCCACGACTAAAATAAGAACATTAATTAAAAGGAAAAATATCATTTGAGAAATATTTAAAAAATTAAATTTATAGTAAATGAGATATGTAAATTTAATCATTGAAACAATAATAGCAATAATGCCAATTATAAATCCTTTTTTTATTTCTAACGATATTGAGATTTCTAAAAGTATGATAATATATAATGAGTGCAAGAAATAATTTATTAATAATCTTGAATTAAATTCTAGAATGTATGTGAGCATTATATCTATAATAAATAAAATACTATAAACTTTGCTTTCCTTGTTTACGATGTATTTATAAATATCGCTCGCTATGTAAAGCAAAAAAATAACAATAAAAATAAGCTTCCTTTGCTGCTGAGCATTTTCAAAATACAAAGCTAAAAAGAATAGAATATTTAATGTAATGATTTTTATTATAAAAAACAACCTTTTATTTACTACCATATTTGCTATACCCTGCTTATATCTATTTAGATAATATTACCATACATTATAGTTTTTGCAATTTAATTTTATAATGTTAATATTAAAAGATGAGATCCTTCGCTACGCTCAGGATGACAAGGTCTGTCATAGCCTGAACATAATTTTAGGGACAGTTTCTCTTGTTATAAAATTCTATAACAATTGAAACCATCCCCAAAATTCTTCTTTTTTAAAGGTTATATTAAATTTCTTTCTACTACTTGCTTTACTACAAATGTTGCAACATGGTTTGCAAAGCTTCCTGTTCCAAAACCTGCATCATAGCCTAATTCTTGAGCAAGCTCATGTGAAAGACGAGGTCCTCCGCAAACTAATATAATTTTATCTCTTAATCCTTCTGCTTCAAGCATTTCAACTAACTGAGTAAGATTAGCTATGTGGACATCCTTTTGTGTTACTACTTGAGAAACAAGTATTGCATCAGCTTTTACTTCAATTGCTTTTGCTATTAATTCCTCATTAGCAACCTGGCTACCCATGTTAATTGCATCAATTCCCGTATATCTTTCAAGACCGTAATTTCCGTCAAAGCCCTTCATGTTCATGATTGCATCAATACCAACTGTATGCGCATCAGTACCAGTACAAGCTCCAACTATAACAACATCTCTTTTAATATTTTCTTTAATATAATCCTGAACTTCATATCTATTCATGAACTCCATCTCAACCTTGGGAACCTCAATTGTTGTGTAATCAACAGTATGAGTGCATTTACCATACATTATAAAGTAAGTGTAACCAATACCTAAATCTTTTGAATACACTACTGCAGGATTATCAAAGCCCATTTTTGAAGCTAACTGCTTTGCTGCTTCACTTGCTTCATCGCCATAAGGTATAGGTAGTGTAAAGCTCATTTGAACCATTCCATCATTTAATGTGTCGCCATATGGTTTTATTTTAGTTAAATCTACTTTTTGAATACCGTCCATTACTTAGCACCTCCTAACATTAAATCAATAAATGGGTTCATGTATTGCTCGTGCTTTTCAATAACTCCTGCCAAGCCTTTTCCACCTGTGAAGCTTCTTTTTACTCCGCCGAACTTTCCTTGCTCAATTGTTGAGAAAATGCCTTCACTTTCAATATCTTTCAATAAAGCTTCTGCCTTTGCCAAGACTTCTTGTGCTCTTGTTTGAATTATACCATCTTTTTTATATTCCACTTCATCACCTAAATCTTTAGCATTGTTGAAAATGTATTTAGCATTTTCAATTGAAAGCATTCTATCTTGAAGATGAGGTGTATGAATTGCTTCTGTAGGCATACCTAATAATTGAATTCCTTGATGTGTCCATATAGAAATTAAATTAAACATAGCATCCTGCAAATGTCCTCTAAATATATTTCCCGTCATAAACTTTGTTGGAGGCATGTATTTAAGCGGTGCATCAGGGAATATTTCTCTTGCCATCTGTGCTTGTGCTAATTCCAGTAAAAATCCATTTTCTAGCGTTGGATTCATTTCAAATGCATGACCAAGACCCATTTGTTCTTCTGGTATTCCTGCTTTTAATGCAAATTGTTCATTTATAAACTGAGAAGCTAAAACTGTATGAGCTTCTTCAACAGCATCCGCTGTAGTCAAGTAATTATCTTCACCTGTGTTTATAATAATTCCTGCAAAGCCATTTATTATCCTTGAAAAATATTGGTCAACCAATGTTCTTTGCATATTTATGTCTCTAAACAATATGCCATAAAGTGCATCATTAAGCATAACATCTAGTCTTTCTATTGCTCCCATTGCAGCTATTTCAGGCATACAAAGTCCTGAGCAATAATTACAAAGACGAATATATCTGCCCACTTCTTGTCCAACATCATCAAGAGCCTTTCTCATTATTCTAAAGTTTTCTTGAGTTGCAAATGTTCCACCAAAGCCTTCTGTTGTAGGTCCATATGGTACATAATCTAACAAGCTTTGAGCTGTAGTTCTAATAACAGCAATTACGTCAGCTCCTTGTTTTGCAGCAGCTTGTGCCTGTATAACATCCTCATAGATATTTCCTGTTGCAACAATAACATATAAATATGGCTTTTTACCTTCGCCTATAGTACTTAAATATTCATCTCTTTTTGCTCTGTTATTTTTGATTCTTTTTACCATATGTCTTGCTGTTTCATATACTGCTTCCATTATTTTTTCTTCATCAGCAATTGACAGCTTTGTAATATTTATTTCTCCAGAACTTACTGCTTCAGCGATTTCTTGAGGTGTCTTGCCAATGTTTACCATGGCATTGCCAATCCAAAAGGCAGCTCCTCTTGATAAACCACCACCTTCTTTTATATTGTCAATCAATACATTTGGTAGCGGTTTTTCTATCTCGTCAACTCCGTCAACTCCCATAAGTCTCGCAACTGTTCTTTCAACTGTAACAGTTGTATTTTTGTCTATGAGATGCTGAGTTTGCTCTGCTATATTTCTAGCAGCTGAACGCGCTTTGTCAATTAATTCTGGGTTTAAGTTTAATTTACTTTCCATGAATCCTCCTTATGACGGGGACATTCCTCCTATCCCACAGAGACTTTCCCTGTGAAAAAGAGGTGTGTCGCCATTCCTTTTATAAATAGCTTTCTGCATCAATAATTATTTCTTCTTGTATACCTGCCATCTTGGCTATTTTAATAGCATCCTTGGGTATATCCTTTTTGTATTTAACTTCAATCAATCTATAATCCATAAATTTTGATATTTCATCAATATTATTTATTTTAAATAATTCAGTCTCATCAGGAAGAACTAGCCCTGCAACCTGCAGATTCTGCACTTCATCGTCATTTGCTACATTGTCATAATGAGTTGTCAGCACTGTTATGCAATCTTTCTTTTTAAGATAATTTACAACCGCTTTTGTAATTGCATAACCTTCCTTTGGATTGGTACCTCCCGCTAGCTCGTCAATTAATATCAAGCATCTTTTGTTTGAATAATCTAAAGCTTGCTTCAAATTGACTATTTCAGCTCCAAAGGTACTAAGTCCCTTTTCAATGGACTGATCATCTCCTACTGATATAAATATATGTTCAAACAAACATAATCTGGCGTAATCACATGGTACAAACATTCCGTAAGAAGCTAATGCAGCAATTTGTCCAATCATTCTTATGGAAACTGTCTTACCGCCCATATTTGCGCCTGTTATACATATTACATTTTTTCTTAAATTAAGATCAATAGGTACATACACTTTATGTTTTTCTTTTAAGGTTCTCTCTAATTTTAGGTTTCTGCCTTCTTTTACAGAGATTTCTAATTCAGTGATAATTTCAGGTTCAACAGAACGTGTTTTTTGAGCATAGTTTGCCTTAGCAATCAAGTAGTCGGTTTCTCCAATAATATTAATATTATTAATCAAAAAATCATAATATTTTTTTATTTCCTTGGTAATATTTTGTCGAACTTCGAATTCTTCTTCTTCTTCTTCTTTCTTCAAATATTCCAATGACTTATCAAGCTGATCCATCTCTTCATTGTTTTTTATTTTAAAAATAATGTTTAAATAATTTTCTCCAGAAACCCTTAAATTTATTTCATTTAAAAGTTCATCTGTTTTTTCTTTTTGCGTCTTACTTATTGTTACCTCTTCTTTGAGGTTTAATTTAATGATGTACTTTTTTTCAATTTCTTCCTTTAATGTTTTTCTTAAAACTGAAACATTTCTTTCTAATTGTTTTTTTTCATTTCTTACGTTCTTTAATTTTTCTGAATATTCGTCATAAATATAAAATGTGTTCAATCTTTCATGTGCTGGATCTAATAATTCATGTATTTGTGGTATGGGCGTTAATTTCAAATCATTAATGGACATAGTTTTCAAAACCTTATCCATCTTTTCTGTTTGAATCTGGAAATTTTTAATTTCAAACAATTCAACTTCATCAAGCACCTGGTTATTCTTGGCTCTTTCTAATGTTTCATAAACGTTTTTTATATGTTTGAGAATGTCTATGATATCACGCCTTTTATCACTTTCAATAAATGCCCTTGTTTTATTGAACTCATTTCTGAGGTCCGCCTCTTGACCCCTTTTAAAAGGATTTGCTTCTTGTTTTTTCTTGATACCATATTCAGTTATTGGTCTAACTTCATTAAAAATATAATCAAAATTTATATTTTTAATAGTATTCTCCGTCATAAAACTAGTCAATAAAATCACCGCCCGACACCACATCTACTATTTTAACTCCAGGAAGATATTTTTTCATTTCAGTTTTAAATATCTCACTGTCAAAAAAATATCCTGCTGGAGATACAGGATTCAAGGTTACTGCTATTACATCAACAGCATTTAATGCTTCAACCTTTAATCCTTTTTTTCTTAACTCATTCCACAAATTAATATCTGTGAAAATCTTTGTACCATCTTCTATTATTATTTTAATGCCTCTTAAAAATTTGTTTTCACCTAATTCTTTTAACAATAAAGTGGTTACTGCCCCTTTAATAAATACATAGTTAGTATTCTCATCAATTAATTTACTGATTTTTTTGCCACTATCTATACTCGTTATAATATCTGGAGCTACCACCGCACCTGTATCCTGAATAATACAAGTTTTATTTAATTCTAATATAATTTTTCTAACATCTTCATCTGTTTGTTTTAAAGTATAGCATTCAACTGAGTATGCTGTTTTTTCTAAAACCTTTTTAATATCCCTGCTTAATACCGCACCTGTAGATATAATGCATGCATCAGTTATAACAGGTGATGAAACAGCTTTTCTATCTATAGCACCATCAATAAAAACAACTCTTGCTCCATAATGTTTAAGGCGTCTTGCTACATATTTCATATCTGTAGCACTAACAGGTCCGGCAATCTGAATATTACCCTTTTGTCTAACCTTGACTATTATTACTTCACCTAATGGTGTTGAAATCCCAGTTGTTTCTAAGATCTCTGTCTTTGCATCTGAAAGCAACAGCATTTTTTTTGCTGTTGCTACATACATTCCTTCAGCAACATAAATAGATGGTTTTTGTGTTTGAGTGACAAGATCTATACTTTCTCCATCCCTACCTGATGAAGTTATTCCTATATTTAATCCTAAATTTTCTGCTTCTTCTATGAGATAATTGAGTGTTACTGTCTTGCCAACATTTTTTGCAAGACCAACTATAGAAATAGTTTCATAGTTATTCTTTAGTATAGTTTCAATTAATCTCATAGTGTCCTCTTCATTTCTAATAAGCATACGCTATTCTAAACGCCGTGAAGAATCTCCCGCTTAGATTTGACGCTGTGGTTCAGTATAACAACAAGTGTGACAGTTTAGGACCGTCCCCATTGTCACTTAACAAGTGTGACAGTTTAGGACCGTCCCCATTGTCACTTATTTATGTGTTCTATCTCTTCTTGCTAATTTTGTTGGTTCTAATGCAAGTTCATTTCCTTGCAATAAACCAGCTACTCCTGTTAATGGATCAGATTTCTTACCTTGGCATACATCACATGTGCATTTTAAATCAGGTAAATGTGGTTCTGTGTATGTTGTAATAACGCCTTCATAGTTTCTTAAAATTACTTTATCCGCTGACTGTGACAATACATAATTTGGCATTACAGGAATTTTTCCGCCACCACCAGGTGCATCAACAACAAATGTAGGTACAGCATATCCTGAAGTATGACCTCTTAAGCTTTCAATTATTTCAATACCTTTAGCAACAGGTGTTCTAAAGTGCTCAATACCTAGTGAAAGGTCGCATTGATATATATAATATGGTCTAACTCTATTTTTTACAAGTTTATGAACCAAATCTCTCATAATATGAGGACAGTCATTAACTCCTCTTAACAATACTGATTGATTTCCTAATGGAATACCTGCATCAGCAAGCTTTCTTAATGCTTCCACTGTTTCAGGGGTAAATTCATTTGGATGATTGAAGTGAGTGTTAAGCCATATTGGATGATATTTCTTTAGCATGTTAACTAAATCATCAGTAATTCTTTGTGGACAAACAACAGGAGTTCTTGATCCAAGACGAATTATTTCAACATGAGGTATTTCTCTTAACTTTTTAATAATATATTCTAATTTTTCGTCTGAAACTAATAAACAATCTCCACCTGATAACAATACGTCTCTAACAACAGGTGTATTTCTGATGTACTCAATACATTTATCTATGTTACCCATTGAAACTTCATCATCACATTGTCCTGCAAATCTTCTTCTTGTACAATGTCTGCAGTACATTGAGCATTGATCTGTAATCAAAAATAACACTCTATCAGGATATCTGTGAGTAAGACCAGGTGCTGGTGAATCAGCATCCTCATGCAATGGGTCAAGCATATCAGCACTGCTTATATGAGTTTCAGGAAATGTTGGAACCGCTTGCATCCTTATTGGATCTCTAGGATCATCTTTATCCATGTGAGCTGCATAATATGGGGTTATGCCCATTCTAAATTTCTCTAAAACCTTTGATATATCTTCTTCTTCTTTTTTTGTAATATTTATGATTTGCTTTAATTGATCAACTGTATCAATTCTGTTTTCAATTTGCCATTTCCAGTCATCCCAATCTTCAGGTTTTACATCTTTCCAAATTTCTATTTCATTATAATAAGCCACTTTGTAACCTCCATTATAAAATATTTTTAAACATGAATAACATACTAATTAAGTAACTTAATTAGTATGTTACAAATTCAAATACAATTAAGCATACAATTTAGTATATAAATCTCTTAAAGCTTTGCTTTCTCTCATTATCTGTAAAGCTGTTTCTGCATGTCCTTTAGTATATCCATTTCCTACAATCATGTTTACATCTTTTCCAACGCCTTCTGCTCCTAGTGCTGCTTTTGTGAAACTTGTTGCCATGCTAAAGAAGTAAACTGTTCCTTCATCTTTAGTTGCAAGTATTGCAGACATTTCACAGTTTGGTCTAGATACACAGCTTATTACTATGTCACATAATTTTCCGTCAGTTGCTTCCATTACTTTTTCATAAACTTCAATTGCATTTGTAGCGTCACCTGATATACAAACATCTGCTATGCCAAGTTCTTTAACCATATCTAGTGTGCTTTGTCTATGTGCCCAGCAAATTACCTTACCAGTAGGACCAACTTTTTTCTTTGCTTCATACAAACAAAGAAGTCCAGATTTACCTGATCCACCAAGAACTAATACACAATCACCTTCTTTAACAAGTTTAATTGTTTGTGCAGGTGCACCAGCTACATCAAGTACTGATAATGCAAGATTTTCGGGAATATCTGTTGGAATTTTTGCATAAATTCCACTTTCAAACAAAATTGCTTGTCCTTTAATATCTACTTGGTCTATTTCTTTTCTAACTGTAAGTATATCTTCAATTACCAATGGTGTAAGTGATAAAGAAACTAATGTTGCAATTTTATCTCCTACTTTTAAGTCTGTCTTTCCTTCTAATGCAGGTCCAATTTGCTTAACAGTACCGATAAGCATTCCGCCTGATCCTGTTACAGGATTTTGGTGCTTTCCTTTTTCAGCAACAATTCCCTTCATGATTTCTTTAATTTTTTCAACATCGCCACCAGCTTGGTCGCTTATTTGAGTGAAACTTGCTGAGTCAACATTTAAAGTTTGGACATCTATTAATATTTCATTGTCGTAAATTTCCATGGTGTTATCAACTTTAAGTGCTGGCTGTGGCAGTACTCCTTTTGGTTCAATTACCCTGTGAGTTCCATATGGGTTTCCTTTTTTAAACATAGTGCCTCCTGAAAATTGTGATTTTTTATTAATGGGTTGGTTTTAATATTGGGTATTCTATTTATATTAATGCAATTAGTATGCCAACCTATTTTAAAAATATAAATAGCTATTTTTCAGTATTTTTTGTCGGTATACTAGGTAAAGTTTGTTATAGGTGCCGAATTTTCAGCTTTTGATATTGCTCTTTTAATAAAATTTTGGTATAATGTATTATAATTAATCTTTTGTGAAAGAGGGATATAAATGGATAATAGGCCTATTGGAATTTTCGATTCAGGAGTGGGTGGACTCACTGTAATGAGAGAAGTAATGGAGCAACTACCATACGAAAATATAATTTATTTAGGAGATACCGCTAGAATACCTTACGGTTCAAAATCTGAACAAACAATAAGAAAATATTCTAATCAATGTTGTTCATTTTTAAAAAGCAAGGATGTTAAAGCTATAGTAATTGCTTGCAATACAGCAAGTTCAATTGCCTTGGAGCATGTTCAAGCAAATTTTGATTTGCCAATACTAGGTGTTATTGATCCTGGTGCTAGGAATGCAGCAGCAGTTACAGAAAGTAAAAGAATTGGTGTAATTGGAACAATTGCAACCATTAACTCAAATGCATATCAATCAAAAATTATGGAATATCTTCATGATGCAGAAGTAATTGGAATACCATGTCCATTATTTGTTCCAATTGTTGAAGAGGGATGGGAATATTCAAATGTTGCTGAAATGACAGCAGAAAAATATTTAGAAGAGCTTATCGAGCATGATGTTGATACGCTTGTATTAGGTTGCACACATTACCCTATTTTAAGAAATACTATAAAAAAAGTTTTAGGTCCTAATGTTAAATTAGTAAATCCTGCTTATGAAACAGCCAGAGATTTAAAGAAACTTTTGATCGAAAAAGATCTGCTTAATGAAAACTATGACAAAGCTTTATATGAATACTATGCTAGTGACGCACCAGAACGTTTAAGAAGAATAGGGGGCAATTTCTTAAAGAAAGAAATCGACAATCTTTATTTAATTGCAATAGATAACCTTTAGAAAAGAGGGATTAGTTTGGAAAATATAAAATTAAAAATTACGACTATTCAAACAATTGATGATGCTGGCAATGAGGATATCATTGAACTTGTAACTGAAGCTAGTAAGGAAGTTGATGATGATTGCATTACTATAAATTATGATGAAAGCAATATTACTGAAAGTGCCGGGACAAGGACTAGGCTGAAAATTAATAAAAACAAAATGATTATGACCAAGGTTGGAGACCTATCTTCAAAAATGGAATTTGAAGAAAATAAAAATTACAGCAATCTGTATTCAACACCTTATGGAACCTTTGACATTGTCTTTAATACTATTGTTTATGAAAATTATCTAAATGAAGATGGTAATGGTTATGTATATATTGAATATAAAGTGATATTCGGTGGAACAGAAGAAAGCTATAATAAACTTAGAATTGATATTTATTAAACAATATATTTATGATATGGTTAACTATGAAACATAGTGCCTATTTTTAGGCATTATGTGCAGAATTATCGGCACATAAAGAGGAGATATATGGAGATAAAATATTTTGATGCTTTAATACATGCGATAGACTTAATAAATGATGGGATTCATATAGTTGACGCCTCTGGTAAAATAGTTTATTACAATGTTTCAGCTAAGCATCTTGATGAAATTGATATGGATAAAGCAATAGGAAGGCATATCTTAGAGGTATATCCATCTCTTACTTTTGATACAAGTACATTGTTAATGGTTTTACGAACTGGCAAACCGATTTATAATATAGAACAGAACTTTGTTAATTATAAGGGTGATAAAATCTCTACATTAAATTCCACAATTCCTATTTATTACAACAACAAGGTGCTAGGTGCTCTTGAAATTTCAAGGAATATTACTAAAGTTAGAGAATTGTCTGAAAAAATAGTAAATCTTCAAAAAGAATTATATGAGAAAAATATCGGCCAAGAAAAAACATCAAAGCCTATTGCTATGTTTAATTTTTTAGATATTATAGGTCAAAACAGAGAAATGCTGAAGCTTAAATCTTTAGGCCTCAAGGCAGCAATGTCAAATTCTCCAGTAATGGTAGCAGGTAATACAGGAACAGGTAAGGAGCTTTTTGTGCAGTCAATCCACAATTCAAGCAATAGGAAGTTTAAACCTTTTATTGCTCAAAACTGTGCAGCTCTACCTTCTAATTTATTGGAAAGTATATTGTTTGGTTCTGTTAAGGGTAGCTTTACTGGCGCTGAAAATAGACCTGGTTTATTTGAGCTATCTAATGGTGGGACATTGTTTTTAGATGAAATCAATTCAATGCCTTTAGAACTTCAAACCAAGCTTTTGAGAGTACTTCAAGATGGAAGGGTCAGGAGAGTTGGCTCTACTACTACAACTGATGTGGATGTAAGAATTATTTCTGCAATTAACACAGATATCAATACTGCTGTAGAAACAAAACAGCTTAGACAAGACTTATTCTTTAGATTAAATGTAATAACCATGGTAATTCCTGATTTATCGAATAGAAAAGAAGACATTCCTCTTCTAGTTGATCATTTTGTAAAAAAATATAATGAAAAATGCAATAAGTTTTTCAGTGGCATTTCAAAGGAAGTTTTAGAAATTTTTATAGAATATAACTGGCCAGGAAATGTAAGGGAGCTTGAACATGCAATCGAAAGCGCCATTTCTCTTTATGAAGGGGAAATCATTAGAGAAGAACATCTACCTTTTCAATTTAAAAATTATAATCTTAACAATAAATATCATTTAGATACTAACAATATTCAGCCTCTTAACATTGCAGTTGAACAGGTAGAAAGAGAAATAATAATATCTGCCCTTGAAAAGACAGACTACAATATTTCAAAGGCAGCAAAATTAATAAATGTACCAAGACAAACATTGCAATATAAAATTAAAAAATTAAAAATACCAGGATAGAGCAAAAACCTACAGCGGGTTGTGCGTCCCCGCTGTAGGTTTTGTTATTTAGCTAGAGATTGGGCATAAATGCTTTGCTTGTAATTTGAATTTATTCCTGTCTTTTCAACTCTTCCTTTTTCTATGAATTCAAAAATTTTTGATTTTAATTTTATATCTTCTATTCCTCTTTTTGTTTTAATTGCTTCTATTTCTTCTTTTGTCAGCACTTCTTGCAGCTTTCTTTCTGTCTCTATACCAAATATTGGCTCAGCATTTTTATCTTTACCAAAATCTAAAAAACACAATGGAGGGAACATTACACACCACCAGTTCTTGCCTCCTGCCTTTCCAATTTCAATTCTTACAGCATCATAATACCCCTCAGGAAGCACTATATCATCATAAATCTTTCGTGGGAATTTAAAATTTCCGTAATAAACATTTACTTCATAATCATAGCCTTCTTCTTTTACAATTGCTTCTGCTTCAGTTCTTATATCGCTTATTTTTCTTATAATTACATCTTCACTTTCATCTTTTGAAGTAATGTTATCAAACTCGTTATTAAACTTATAAATTATGCTATTTCTTACCTTGTATTTTATCTGTTGGTCGTAAATAGAATCTGAATTTGCTAATACATGAAAACGTATAACTTTATCATTTATTTTAGCCACCCCAGTATAAGCCTCAACGGTATATGCAATTGTCATTGATATAATTACGAATAATGCAGTTATAATTATTTTTTTATAATAACTCAATTTGTCCTCCCTTTGTTTATCTGAATTTTATTTAACTAATCCTGTGCTTTTAATTATCATGTCTAAATGTATGTTTATGTCAGCTGCTTCAAAAACCTCGTCATATTTATCTTCAATTTTTTCATATTCTTGTTTGTGATACTTATATAAATCTTCCTTGATTTTTAGTAAATCTGTTCTATAAGTATGCTGTAATTTATCTATAGTTTTTTCACCTACTGTAAGTATGCTTTTTATAGCCTCTTCTTTTATTTTATTCAAGTAGTTTTTATCTTCTAATTTATTGCTTCCAACAATAAATGAATCTATGTAACTGTGCAATGTAATATAGTAATCCACGGTCAATTTATCATTATCTAAGTTCATATTTTTTGTCATGATAATATCTACAATACCTAATGAAACATTTGTATTTTCAACTGTGATATTAATATTTTTTATTTTTGCTCTATTAGGATTTAATAAAACCATAATTGTAGATACTTCTTCAGGTTCTAAAAAACCTTTTAGTTCATATTCCTTCATGACACCAGCTCTTTCGACCTTTAAGCTCTTATCATTTATTTCAACCACAGGAACCATTGCATTTCCCGTCTTACCAATATCCAATATCGCTTCATCAAATGTATAGATATCCTGATAGCTTTCACGCTTAAGTTTTATTAGCATCTCACTTAAAAACCTTCCTACGATAGGATTATTTGGTATTTTAGTGTTAATAATATCTTTAGCTTTACCTTTTGCAATACAAATCTTAACCCTTCTATTCATTTGTGGTGAACGCTGAATTTCATCAAAAATTCTTTTAACAGCTTCTGAATCTCTCGCAATACTTTCTCCTAGTACAATTACCTGCATTAGTCTATCTGATATTGCTTTTTCAGAATGGAGATAACTTGTTGCGTAGAAGTCTGAAAAGTTAACGCAGTCCCTAGTGTATACTAATCTTTGTTCTTCACTTCCTTCGTTTATCTTTGGTATCTCTGAAGTAAAGGTTAGGTTTTTAACATTTTTATCTATCCCCACTGCAAATAAATAATCTCTTTTATTCATTTCGATGCTATCCCAGCAACCAGTTGCAATTAGCGATATAATAAATGTTATTATTAATATTTTTATAAGTTTCATTTAATCCCCTTAACCACCTTTTTCCTGCTACCTACTAATGCCAATATTAGCGGAATTAAAAAGTTTATTGCACTTAATATAATCAATGGCCATTGAATGTATGGAAACATCATGTACATTCCAGGTAATATAGCTGCTAAAATATATAAAATAGGTATTTGTATATAAATAAAATATCCATTTTCTCTTGTATTAAAGGTTTCCTGCATGGCTATATTTGCGAAATATGCAATAGTGCATATACAAGAAAATGTCACGATTATTTGAAAACTTAAACCTACAATTTCTGTGCTTTCAAAGAAAAATCCAGGTATATTAACAAACTTCATAACTGAAATAAACGGCCATACCAAGTGAACGGATTCTTTAATCCCAAACTTAACAATAATTAATAGGTAGCAAGCAGCATATAAAATCATACTGAATATAATGAACTTTTTATTTATACCTTTATTGTTCTCTTGAACAGTGACTTTGCTATTTGAGAACAATAATATAGTAAACCCGAAAAAAGCAAGCATTGCTGCAGGAATTGATTTTAATATTCCTGGTATGTCAGCAGGATATATTGGAAAAACATTTGAATATTCGGCATAGTATGTTGAAAATATTATTAATAATAAATATGGTATAAAGGCTATCAACATTGTTACAGATGCTACATTTGCAATTGTTTTTATTCCCTTTTTTGTTGCATAGCTTGCTGTCAACAGTATTACAATAATTATAGAACCTAAGGGTGTATTAAAAAGCATCATTTGCTTAATTTGTTCGGCAAAATCTTTAATAAGTATGCTATTTGTAGTTAAAAACATAAGTATGTAATATACTCCAATACTCCTCGATATAAACTTTGGAAATATTTTATTTGATATAACTAAAACAGAACTGCCTTTATGCCTCAGCAGCATCTTATTAATTGGTTTTAACGCAAGATACAATATAAAAGCAGCAATTATTATTGTTATCCAGCCAACAGGCCCGTCAATCTCTGATAACAAAACTGGCATCAAAATTGATTGAAAAGAAAATGACACCAATATTAAAATTATCAAATTTTGATACGGAGTTATTTCATCATTAAACATTATTTAACCTTCCCCTTTTCAACCTGAAGATACTTCGGCTTTCTTACTAAATCATTGATTTTCGGCCTTATTATTGTGTCCTTTAAATCACTTCTTCTTTCAATAAAATGCGTCATAGGCGTTAAATAAGGAACGCCAAAACTCTTTAAGGTACATAGATGAATAATCAATATGCACAGTCCTATAGATATTCCAAACAATCCGAAAATTGAAGCAACTATAATAAATCCAAATCTAATCATTCTCAATGATGTGCTAAAGTTGTAACTTGGAATAGCAAAAGAAGCTAATGCTGTCAATGCTACTATTATAACCGCTATTGGCGTTATTAACCCTGCATCAACTGATGCCGAACCAATAACCAAACCACTTACCAATCCTATTGTAGAACCAACCGGTGTTGTGATTCTAAGTGATGCTTCTCTCACAAGTTCCATAACCAATTCCATCAAAAGCGCCTCAAAGTATGGGGGAAATGGGACATTTGCTCTTGATGCAGCAACATAAAGCGCAAGCTGAGTAGGTAAAAGGTTAGGATGAAATTGTGTCACTGCCACATAAAGCGCGGGTAAAAGCATTACTATTGGCAGTGCTATATATCTAATTATTCTTATAAAACAAGCCACCGTCCATCTTTCATAATAATCCTCTGATGATTGCATAAATGATACAAAGGTTGCAGGAACCATCAAGACTGAAGGTGTATTGTCCACTGCAATTACAACTCTTCCTTCAAGCAATGCAGAAGCTACAGCATCTGGTCTTTCAGTATTTTCAACTTGTGGAAACGGCGAATATATATCATCCTCTATTAATTCCTCTATATATGAACTTTCTAACACTGCTTCTATCTCTATGTTTTTTAATCTTTTTTCAACTTCTTCTAAGACTGTTTTATTTACAATATCCTCTATGTATAATAATGCCATATCAGTCTTTGATCTTGTTCCTACCTGCATATATTTAATTTTTAACTTAGGATCCCTTATTCTTCTTCTTATGAGGGTGATGTTGATTTTCATAGTTTCAATGAAACCATCTCTTGCTCCCCTTAGAAGAGTTTCTGCAACTGGCTCTTGAATACCTCTTATAGGCCATCCTCTTGACGAAAGCCATATTGCATTTGTACAAGTATCTATAAACAGCATTGTTTCGCCAGATAACATTTTATCAACGCATTCCTGCAATGTTTGCAATGTACCTACCTCAGTTAAAGCTATACTTGTATCCATAACTGCTTTGATCAATTCTTTTTCAGAACTTTTTTCAAAGCTTTCCAGGTTTACATATTTCATCAAACTTTGAACAGCATACTCGCTTATAGCATCTTTAGTAGTCATTCCATCAACATAAACGAGTAATATATTTACATCTTTATTTTGTCCTACATTCATGTTACGAAAAATTATATCATTTGCATCTTTAAAAACTTCTTTTAAAATTGTCTCGTTCTTTTTTAAAACCGGGTCAATCTTTAATTTTGTTAATTCTTGATAGATATCCATATAATCTCCTAAACATTTTTTGTTATGATTGCCGCTAATGCAATTAATAAATAAATAACACCTGTATATCTAACGATTTTATAATCTCTATAATAGTTCTTCTGTTTAAGACCCTTGCTTGTTTTAAAAATTAATATGTATCCTATAATTAAAAAGATTATTATTACATCTATGTTTATAATTGGTTTTATTTGATTTAATAAAGACATAATATCTCCCATTCTTAAAAATATCGCAATAGTAATAATATTTACAGAAACTGTAATTTTTATACCAATAATTCCGAATTTGTGTAAATTATAGAATAAAAAGAATTTTGGGGACTGTTCTTTTCGTTATTAAAACACTTAACGAAAAAAACCGTCCCCAAAATTCTCCCCAAAATTCTTACTTATATTTCTGTCTTTTTCTCACTAATGTTGACACGTCAATTCCAAGTTTAACTGCTGCTTCCTTCATATTTTTTGAGGAGGCTAGAGTTGTTTCTATTATTTCCTTTTCATATTCATCAAGCTTATCCTTAAGTTTCTTGCTATCAGATGAAAATTTTTGATTTATATCTGTTATGTCATTTATATTTAGTTGTTCTCTAAATAAGTCCTTATCGATTGATGCAGTTTCTGTCATTAACACAAGCCGTTCAATTATATTTTTTAATTCTCTTATATTTCCAGGCCAATCATAAACTAGGAAGCTTTGCAGGCAGTCAGTAGTAAAATAATAGTTTTTGCCGTATTTATTGTTGTAATATTCAATAAACTGTTGTGCTAAAGGTATAATATCCTCTTTTCTTTGACGTAATGATGGAATAACAAAAGAGACAACATTTAATCTATAATATAAATCTGCCCTAAACTTTTTTTCTTCTACTAATTGTTTTAAATCTACATTTGTAGCAGCAATAATACGAGCATTAAATTCTACTGAATCTGTACCTCCTATTCGATAAAACATTCTGTCATTTATTGCACTTAATAGCTTTACTTGAAGGGTATATGGCATATCACCTATTTCATCTAAATATAATATTCCTCCATTAGCTTCTTCAAACAGTCCTTTTTTCCCACCTTTTTTAGCTCCTGTAAAAGCGCCTTCCTCATATCCGAAAAATTCAGATTCAAGCAAGTGTTCCGGAACTGCTCCGCAGTTTATTTTTATAAACTTCCCTTTATTATACTTGCTATTATTGTAAATATAGGACGCAATAAAATCCTTGCCTACACCTGTTTCTCCAAGAATAAGCACGATACTATCAACATTGGCAATTTTATTAGCCTTTTTATAAATATCTTTTATTTTTTCATTGTTATTTATGGGTTCTTTTATATTGCCTTTAATTTCAATATTAAAATCATCATAATCATCATCATATTCATTAATAAACAAGTTTTTTTCTTTAGTTATGCTTTTCATCAAAACATCGAGCTCTGATACATCTCTTATAACTGCTATTGTTTTTTTAAGGTTCTTGTTTTCATCAAATATGGGTGAGCCAGAAACCAAGCATCTTTGTCCCTTATAATAATTATTAATTGTAGAAACAGCTCCCCTAGTTTCTATTACCTTAGCACAGCATGAATTCGGAAGTATGTTAGATTTTTTTAATTCATAAACATTCTTACCTATTATTTGTTCTCTAGATAATCCAGATAAATTTAAAAATGCATCATTTACATATGTAGTTATGCCTTCATCATCTGTGATGTAAATTCCATCTTTTAATTTGTTCAACATTTCATTATATAAATATTGCTGGCTACTTAATCTGCTAACTTGCTTCTCCAGCTCGTTTCCTACTGTAAAATCATAAAAGAAAAATGCCAATAATTCATGCTGATATAATTTCATTTCTTCATGCAATACAAAATATATAGAATTATCTACGTGTTTTACTGAATAAATCCTTTGATTTTTATCATCCTTAATATCATGAAAAAAAATAGTTAATTTCTTATTCAATACTTCCTCATTGTTTTTGCGTATTTTAGTTTTAAAATAATTATTGCAATATAAAATATTAAATTTATTGTCAGTGATAACAAATCCCAGATTAAAATTATTATTATCCATATAATTCACCTCATTAATTAAAATTAAACCATTCAGGATTGATATTTTTTAAACAATGTGTTAATATAGTATTAACAAATAAATTATAACATCTCATATGCAATACTGCAATTAATTCATTCAAATTTATATGCACATATGCATAATAGATACATGCTAATAATTCTTTTATACATAATTGCAATTGATTTAAATATATGTATGTCTTGGCATAGTTTTTGCTATAATATAGGTGTAAATAAAATTTTAGGAGGATTATTATGAAAAAGGCAGTTATAGTTTCTGCAGCAAGAACACCTATTGGATCATTTGGAGGTGCATTAGCACCATTATCAGCAGTTGATTTAGGTATAATAGCAGTAAAGGAAGCGATTAAAAGAGCAGGAATCGATCCTAATATAATTGAAGAAGTTTATTTTGGCAATGTATTAGGTGCAGGACTAGGGCAAAATGTAGCAAGACAAGTATCTCTAGGTTCAGGTTTAAATATAGAAACTCCAGCATTGACAATCAATATGGTATGCGGCTCAGGATTAAGAGCAGTAAGCATGGCAGCGCAATTTGTTGAAAGTGGACAATGTGATGTTATCCTTTGTGGAGGAACGGAAAGCATGACCAACGCACCATATCTTTTACCAAAAGCAAGATGGGGACAAAGAATGGGCGATGGTAAAATCGTAGACTACATGGTTAATGATGGCTTGTTCGATGTTTTTAATCAATATCACATGGGAATCACTGCAGAAAACATAGCAGAACAATGGGGTATAACAAGAGAAGAACAAGATAGAATTGCAACTCAAAGCCAAAATAGAGCAGAAGTAGCTCAAAAATCAGGTAGATTCTCAGAAGAAATAGCTCCTGTTGTAATTCCACAGAAAAAAGGTGATCCAATTATCATAGATACAGACGAATATCCAAGACACGGAGCTACAATAGACAAAATGGCAAAGTTAAAGCCAGCATTTAAAAAAGATGGTACGGTTACAGCAGGAAATGCATCAGGAATTAACGATGGTGCAGCAGCTCTAATCATTATGAGCAAAGAAAAAGCTGATGAACTTGGATTAAAATATCTCTGCGAAGTTGCTGGATATGGCTCAGCAGGAGTTGATCCTAAAATAATGGGAATTGGTCCAGTACCTGCTACTAAAAAGGCATTGGCTATGGCTGGTTGGACTGTTGGAGATTTAGAATTAATTGAAGCAAATGAAGCATTTGCATCTCAAACAGCAGCTGTAACAAGAGATTTAGGTTTAAATGAAGAAATAACTAATGTTAATGGCGGTGCTATTGCTTTAGGGCATCCAATTGGAGCATCTGGAGCAAGAATTCTTATTTCACTTATTTACGAAATGCAAAAAAGAGATGCTAAAAAGGGTCTAGCAACTTTGTGTATTGGTGGCGGAATGGGAACTGCAATGTTGGTACAAAGATAGTCAGTTCAAAACGAGGATATTAATCCTCCTACAAAATATTAATTATAATGAAAGGGTAAACTTATGATTAACAAAATTATATCTTTAAAAGAAGCCGCAGAAAAAGTACAAGATGGTATGACGGTAATGGTTGGCGGTTTTTTAGCTAATGGAACTCCAGAAAATTTAATTGATACGCTTGTATTAAAAAACAATAGAAATCTAACATTAATATGCAATGACACAGGCTTTCCTGACAGAGGTGTAGGAAAGATGGTAGTTGCTAAACAATTTAAGAAAATCATTGCATCTCATGTTGGCACAAACCCTGAAACTGCAAATCAAATGAATTCCGGTGAAACTGAGGTTGTATTAGTTCCACAAGGAACATTAGTTGAAAGGATTCGTTGTGGCGGCAATGGACTTGGTGGATTTTACACTCCTACTGGAGTAGGAACTGAAGTAGAAATAGGAAAAGAAAAAAAAGTAATCGATGGCAAGGAATATGTTTTTGAAACTCCATTAAGAGCTGACATTGCTTTGATTAGAGCATCTGTAGTAGACAAAAAAGGGAATATGATATTCAATAAAACAATGAAAAATTTCAATCCTATGATGTCAACAGCTGCTGATATCGTAATAGTAGAAG
>MCHG01000224.1_pt1 | contig 25105 bp, 23 predicted proteins | sample 787351 | NCBI WGS metagenome assembly MCHG01 (sample SAMN05430296, study PRJNA330682) | permafrost metagenome | biome: Cold desert; feature: permafrost; material: soil; isolation source: enrichment culture inoculated with soil incubated with H2/CO2 at 20 degrees... ... | reverse complement strand
AGGAACCGGATGCGGGAAATCCGCACGTCCGGGTCTGTGGGGGTCGTGGGGGAGTAATCGCCCACTTCTACCCGGCACTTTCAGTTATATACTTTCTGGGAGCATAAGTGCAATTAAGGCGACCGCCGGCGCCTGAAGGCTTGGCGCTAGCCAAGTTTTCTTTATAGGGGCATGATGCATCTTACAAAGTATACCCGGGTCACGGTATACACAAACTTCTTAAAGATCATGCGCGATAAAAGCGCTTTTCTAATTCAGCGCGAGTCATTCTAACCATAGTGGGTCGTCCATGTGGACATGTATAAGGATTCTGACTTCGGCCTAGTAGCGCAATGAGTTGTTCCATTTCGAGCAAGGAAAGAGAGTCTTGTCCCTTAATGGATTCTTTGCAAGCCAAAAGATAAATCCATTCCTCTAATAGTTTTTCAATCGTAGGTGTGGAATTTTTCTGTAAGACCTCTTCGATAAACTGCCGTAGTAGACTGTCTGCCTGAACAGTACCTGTTTGAACGGGTACACCGCGCAAAAGATAAGTCCGTGCACCGAACTGCTCCAGTATAAATCCCATTTCGGTCAGATTCCATAAATTTTCTAAAATGACCTGTTCTTCCTGAAGCGTAAACTCCATAGGAAGTGGAATTAGCAGAGTCTGACTGGAATGTTCAGCTTGTTTGAACTCCGCAAACAGTCGTTCATAGTTAATCCGTTCGTGAGCAGCATGTTGGTCAATCATCAGGAGGATTTCACCGTCGGTAGCTAAGATATAAGTGCTAAATAGCTGTGCTAAGGGCCAGATGTGAGCAAAAATATCGTCAGCGATTGTACCAAATCGAGAGGCTTCCCCTTCTTCGAGTTCCCTGACCTCACTAGGGGGATCGGCTTGCGTCAAGGGTTGATCCATTTGGACCAATACCTCCGGTGAGGCTATTAGAGTAGGCACGTTCCGTACTGGACTCTCTACCCTCCTAGTCTGTGCTTGAGCAGGGAGAAAGAATTTTGGTGACTCGAGTGGCACTACTGTCTCCCTAATTTGCTCGCTAGGTTTAGAATTCTCTGAACGCGCTGATACTTCAGGGCGTGACGAAGCCTTTACGGAAAAGGTAGTCTTCGGCTCGTGTGATAATGAGCGTGTTTGAAATGAAGGTAAAGGTTTACTCTTAATTAGGGTTTGATAAACCGCCTGACTGATGAAAGGGGCTAAGGCTTGCTCACTTCTAAAGCGCACATCCATTTTTGTGGGGTGGACATTAACATCATACTCTGAGGGAGGAACATGAAGATGAAGGACGACGACTGGATGAAGCTTCGTGGGAATAAGAGTGTGATAACCTTCCTCTAGGGCGCGGCCTAAAAACGGTGAGCGAACAATTCGTCCATTAATCATAAAGGTTTGACTTTGTTTAGATGAGCGAACTAGATTTGGTGGGCTGATAAAGCCCTCTAAATGCCAATCACCCTTTTGCTCGATGATCGGTATTAGCTGTCGAGCAATTTCATGACCTAGGACTGCTCCAATCGTCTCCCGTAAATCTCCGCGCCCGGAGGTTTGCAAAACGACTTGTTGAGGATGAGTTAATGAAAAAGCAATATCTGGGTGTGCAAGGGCAATACGCCCAATGGTGTCGCTGATAAGACCAAATTCAGTAGGTGTAGATTTAAGAAATTTCAAGCGGGCGGGTGTATTAAAAAAAAGATCGCGAACTGTCACGGATGTTCCAACAGGGCACCCCACTTCTGAAAATTCCCCATTCTCGCCACCGATCAGCTTGAGACATAATCCAGCAACTTCATCCGCAGGTCGAGAGGAAATTTCCATATGAGAAACCGAAGCGATACTTGGTAAAGCCTCTCCTCTAAACCCTAGCGTCTGCAAATGATCAAGGTCATCAATCTTGCTGATTTTACTGGTGGCATGACGAATAACAGCCAACGGCAAATCCGAAATCGCGATTCCACAGCCATCATCTCGCACTCGAATAAGCGGTACTCCGTTTCCTTCAATAGTTATGTCAATGTGTTTTGCCCCGGCATCGAGAGCATTTTCAACCAATTCCTTGACGACAGAAGCCGGGCGTTCAACGACTTCACCAGCAGCAATTTGGTTGGCTGAGTGCGAATCAAGAATGTGAATCACTGGTGTCAAAATTCCCTCAGTCCTTCTTTCCTAGTCCAAACGGTTAGTTTATCATGGAGCTGGTTTTGCAGTAAAGCACTTGTAGCATCCTTACTGTGATGTTGAAGATGGTCCCAAAGGTCATAGCCAGCTTGCTCGCAAACTGGGCAGGCCTGGAACGGAATTCGCACGAGTATCGATTTGTGGTGAGATGCCGAACGTGAGCTTTCAATATATATGGTGCCACCGCAATGGCTACACTCTCGAATATAATCATGTCGGGTTTCTTCGAACCCTTCCGTGTCATAATAGACAGAACGCGGGCTATAGATCCAATTCCCTTTGGGAAAGAAGGCTTTGCTTTGGAGTGTGAAGTGGGGTTTAGTGACTTGGTGCTGTTTCTTGAGTGCTTCAAAATATGGCTTTAGATCCGTAAGTGATAATACTGGACGCTCTAGTTTCTGCGGTTCACGAACATGATGGTAATCTTCTCCGGCCAGTGCAAGCAATATTGCCAAATTAACATACGGAAGTGCCGTCTCTATGGAATAGCCGCCTTCCAGCACAGCTAAATCCGGTTGTAGTAGTTCGGTAATTCGCCCGTACCCATTTGCCGTTAAATTCATTGAAGCTAGTGGATCTGTGAAATGATTGTCTTGTCCGGCTGAATTAATAATCAAATCAGGGGCGAACGCTTGGAGTCTCGGTAACACCCAGTTCTCCAGTACGTAATGATACCCTTCGTCTCCAGTGCCGGGCGGAAGAGGAATGTTTAAAGTCTGGTCCCAAGCATTCGGGCCTCCTCTTTCAAAGACATATCCACTGCCTGGAAAAAGTGTGCGTCCGTCTTGGTGAAGGGAAATAAATAGCACATTCGGGTCGTGATAAAAGATGTCCTGGGTTCCGTCTCCGTGATGGACATCTGTATCGACTATAGCAATCTTCTTAATTCCAAAACGTGCCCTTAAATGATTGACGAGGATCGCTTCGTTGTTGAGCGTGCAAAAGCCACGATTCCCCCATACTGTTGCACCAGAGTGATGTCCCGGAGGGCGTGCCATAACAAAGCCATTAGAGATCTCTCCACGGACACGTGCTTCGCCAAGCAAAATAGCACTCCCTGCTGCAATAAGGTGGGCATCTAAGGAACCAGTATGCGCTTCAGGGGTAGGAAATAATGCTTGAGCCCGTAAACCCTCATGTAGCGAGGCAAGACGAGGGGAGTACTGTTTGATTTGGGGTAAGTCCAGAATTCCCTCTTCAAATAATTGTTCCTGAGTATAGAGGAGACGTTCCTCTCGTTCTGGATGGGAGTCACCGAGTGACCAGTCAAAGGCAGGGAAAAATAAAACTCCAGTTTGCTTCATTCGGTTATCCTCCCGATCACACCGGGCCGCATATGAACGGCCCCGCGGACAATTTGACCCACGGTTCTATACCCCTTAACTATTGGGAAGAAATCAAAGGGCTCTTTTTCCACATCGTCAAGCGTCATCCCATAGGATGCTGCTTGCTGCTGAGCTAAAGTATCTAGAAATCCCGCTACTTCGAGATAAGGACGAAGCGAACCAGTCCATTGCCCCTGTTCTCCTGTCTCTTCTACTGCATATCGTTTCATATATGTGTCCAGATGAAGTGTACAATCGAACGTTGGTTTTGCCATAGCAGCACCAAGAGCGTTGGATACCTCTGAGTATAAACCGAGAATAACAGGCGTCTTCAAGCGTTTTTTCAGAGCCAAAGTCATCCCCCGAGCACCGCCACCGCTGACTAGTGTGTTGAAGGAGTGGACTTCATGGGGATGGAGAACCTCCCAAACTTTATAAGCCGGCTCTTCTTGCCACTCTCGTTTAAGGGAATCAACTGCGCCAGCGATTTTCTCTGCTACCATGTCAATAATAGCCGAAGCAAGCTCATTCAGAAACTCTGGTGTCCGGCGTTCCATTGGTAAAATAGAGGCGATTGCCTCTTCCGCCAAGCGCTCATCTCCATAGTCGATCAGCCCAAGATAACGCATCGCATCCGTTGGTGTAGGTACGTTCCCGCCAAGACAATAGGCAGGCCCAAGTCGGTAATCTTCTAGAACAAAACCCCTATCGGAAGAATGGATGGCGGAGTCCCCTCCAACTGGAATTGAACGAACAGCTAGCGTTCGAACCAGTGTTGAATAAGGCCCTATTTGCGCTCCCTTTGCACTGAGCAGCGGAACACCGGAAAGAACAAGACCAATATCGGTTGTCGTTCCGCCTATGTCCACTATGATCGAAGAAGCCGTTGAGTCACTTTGAGTCAGCGCAGCAAGGATACTCGCTGCTGGTCCTGAGTAGATGGATTCAATCGGACGAATTTTGGAAATAGGTACAATTCCCCCATCCGCCTTTAAGATTGAAATAGGTGCTAGGATATTTCTGGCAGATACGGCATTCTGTAATTGTTGGGCAAAATCATCATATAGGTCAGAAACACCAAGACTGAGATACGTGGTCAAACTACGCCGATAAAAATTCGCTTGTCCCCAAGTGTATCCGAGCGCAATACGTAACGAGGGATTAATCTCCCTCAGGAAGGTGGAAAGCTGTTCCTCATGAAGATTGTTGCGATGCGAGAACTTTCCTATAATGGCTAATAGCGCTGGCTTCTCACGGAGATTAGGCGTTAGAAATTCTTCCCATTCACTCTGAGCAGGGGGTTCAATTTCTCGACCTCGAAAATCCATTTCTCCAGAGAGCTCCAGATAACTCACTGGCCAAGGAAGAGCGTCGATACTCATCCCATGTCCTGAAAATAATAGCAATTGCACGGGAGGAATTCTGTTTTGGAGAATTGCATTTGTTACGAGTGTTGTGCTGACCGTTATTTGGTTCAGCGCTTGTTCGTCAGGAATGTTTAATTGATCAAAGGCCTCCATAAGTGTCTCCACTAAGTTTTCAGTTCGTGTGGGTACCTTTGCCGTCTGTTGAATATGACCATCTTTAATAAACACGGCGTCAGTATATGTCCCTCCTACGTCGATTCCTACTCTATAAGGAATATTAAACACCCCCTACTCGATATTCGTAGTTCGAGGTTCGTGGTACGATTTTTAACCTCGAACATTCATTTACACTTCCGAGGACTGTATGCGCTCTCGCAGGTCAAAGAGATATTGAAGGGCTTGGCGTGCAGTCATGTCTTCCATGGGGAGTTTGTTAATTTCTTGCAAAATCGGGTGAGTTTGTGGAACGTCAAAGAAGGAAATTTGAGCAACCTGCTTGGGTGGATCACTTAATGTATGCGCTGGTTGAGTGGATTCTAATTCTAGAAGCAAGGTTTTAGCACGTTTAAGAAGGTCCTGAGGCAGACCAGCTAACCGAGCTACCTGGATACCATAGCTGCGATCGGCTTTTCCTGGCAATATTTTGTGCAAAAAAACAATGTCCTCTCCCCTTTCCTTCACACCGACATGAAGGTTAAATAATCCCGAAAAATCGTCTTGGAGATGAGTTAACTCATGATAATGAGTGGCAAAAAGAGTTTTGGGGTTAAATTTAGGTTGTTGAACCAGATGTTCGGCAACCGCCCAAGCGATACTAAGCCCATCAAACGTTGCTGTTCCTCGTCCGATTTCGTCTAAAATAATTAGACTTTTCCCAGTAGCATATTTTAAAATGTGGGCGACTTCTTGCATCTCAACCATAAAGGTGCTTTGTCCAGCTGCTAAATCATCTGAGGCACCAACCCTCGTAAAGATCCGATCTACTAAGGTGATGCTGGCCTTTTTAGCCGGTACAAAGGAGCCGATATGTGCCATGAGAACAATCAAGGCAACTTGGCGCATGTAAGTTGATTTTCCGGCCATATTGGGGCCTGTGATAAGCGCCAAATGAAGACTATTCGACATGAGGGTATCATTAGAAACGAACACACCAGGTTCAAGCATTTGTTCGACAACAGGGTGTCTGCCTTCGGTGATAACTATTTGACCATCCTCTTTAAGCTGTGGGCGAACGTAATGGTTGCGAACTGCCACTTCTGCTAGACTGACAAAGACATCAATTTCCGCTAAAACCTGAGCTATGTGCAGGATGGTCTTAATGTGTGCACGGACATCTTCCCGAAGAATCAAGAGTAACTCATACTCTAAATCTTTAAGTTTTTCCTCTGCCCCAATGATTTTCTGTTCGTACTCTTTCAATTCGGGAGTAATGAAACGTTCAGCATTTGATAGAGTTTGCTTGCGTTGATAGTCCGGAGGGCTAAGATGAGCATTAGCATGAGTGATTTCAATATAATAACCAAAGACTTTGTTATACCCAATCTTCAAAGACCGAATTCCAGTTCGCTCACGCTCTGCGTTCTCCAGTTGGGCAACCCATGTTTTGCCACCAGTCGAAATGGAACGCAGTTCGTCCACTTCTTGGGAATAACCCGTTTTAATAATGTTACCATCACGTAAGGCTATAGGGGGACTGGGATTTAGAGCACTTTGAAGCTTATTTACGAATGAGTCAAGTCCCTCAAGATGTGTTACATTACTTTTAAGGTTTTCCGAAGAGCTAGACGTTAGAAGTGTCCTGATTTCTGGGAGAAGAGCTAGTGTTTGCGCCAATGCTAATAAATCTCTCGCATTGGCAGTCCCATAAGAAACTTTCCCCATCAAACGCTCGAGATCATAGACCTCGGACAGTATCTTAAATAAGTCTCTGCGAAGAAATGAGTCCGAGGTCAATTCTTCAACTACATTCAGACGTTGATTTATTGCATCTTGCCTAAGCAAGGGTTTATCAATCCAATGCTTTAAAAGCCTACCTCCAAAAGCAGTTTGGGTTAAATCCAGAACAGACAAGAGAGTTCCTTTTTTATCTACGCTACGGAGGGATTCCGTGAGTTCAAGATTACGACGGGTCCATTGGTCGAGAAACATCCAGTGTTCAGAACGGAACGTCGTAATTTCTATGATATGGGTCGGATCTACGCCAGGCATCGTTTCAAGTATGTAGACCCATAAAGCTGTGGCAGCCTGAGTTCCTAATGGAAATTCTTTCAACAAATCCTGCTGATTCAGAAAGCGTTCCCGTAAGGACTGGCCACAAAATGTCTTCCGTTCGCGCACGGTAGTATAATAACCCACCCAAGGTTTAGGCTTTTTCATAAGTTCAGGAGGCAAAAGTAGTTCAGCGGGATTAATACGGGATAGTTCAGTGAGGAGAACGTCTAGTTCTGGGGTTTGGAACATCGAAAACTCGCCGGTTGATAAATCAAGAAAAGCAAGACCCCAGTCAGAATCATGATAAACACAGGCTAAATAATGGTTAGTTCGCTCAGATAGCGATTCTGTCAGTGTGCCTGGAGATACAATCCGAATAATGTCTCGTTTGACAATCCCTTTAGCATTTTTAGCATCTTCGACTTGTTCACAAATGGCAACTTTATGGCCAGCCTTGACGAGTTTAGACAAATAATTATCTAAAGCATGATAAGGAACGCCACACATGGCAATTCGTTTCCCGTCTCCTGCATCACGACCTGTTAAAGCTATTTGTAAAATAGGTGCGGCTAATTCTGCATCCTCGCCAAACATTTCATAAAAGTCGCCAAGGCGATAAAATAGAATAGTTCCTGGGGCCTTCTCTTTAATTCCTCGATATTGGAGCATCATCGGGGTGGTCATACCTTGTATTCTCCCCTTTTAAGAAATTCTGTAAACATTTTAGCCTCAATTTCACTTGTCGTCTCACGATTGGATTAATCCTAAAAGGGAAGGGCTACCGATTTAGCCCTTCCCTTTTGATAACTTAATGTACTTCGTCAGTTAGTTTCCTGAACAACCACAGCCACCGCTGCCGCACCCACCAGGCTCGCATCCACCAGGCTCACAAACCTCGTCTTGGCAGGAACAACCACCTGAAGAGCCAGCAATCGCACCAGCTAGAATAGCATTAACACTATCCAACATTACCGTGAATTTGTCTTGTGCCGTCATATAAGCGACAATGGCAGGGTTACCCTCAACCTTTGTTTCAATTTCGTCGACCGCACTTTTATCGGCTTCAGAAAGTTCGCTTCCACTTTGTTGTTTCTCCATAAACCGCTCTTGAGCTTTCTGTAATTCTGCGATCAATACTTGAGCTGACGTGTCAGCTGTCATTGCATCTTCAGTACTACGTAATTCAGCCAGTTCCGAACTACGAGCAATGGCATCAGCCAAGAGTCCTGCTTTTTCTGTTATTTCATTGTTCATTATTAACACACCTCCGAATATTATCTTCTACATAAAACTCTGAATTCCTGCATTTAATTCAAAGACCTCAGATTTTTTATCCTCGATCTGCTGACCTCTACCCTTTTAGGGGTGGGATCTTAGGCTTCTCACTCAACCTCTCCAATAAGAGTCCATGATCCAGCTTCATTAATCCTTACATTAACCAACGAGCCAATAGTTTCTAGATTACCCTTAAAAACAACGAGTTCGTTTCCGCGTGTACGTCCAGTTAAACGCGTAGAATTTGTTTTACTAGGGCCTTCAACAAGAACTTCTACTATTTTCCCAATAATTTGTTGCCGCCAAATAAGGCTTTCTTGATTCTGGACACTCATTAATTTCTGTAAACGCCTCTTTTTTACATCTAACGGTATTTGGCCTTCCATTGTTGCTGCCAGTGTTCCTGAACGTTTAGAATACATAAAGGTGAAAGCTTGAGCATAATGAGCTTCCTTCATCATTGCAAGGGTTTGTTCGAAGTCTTCTTCCGACTCACCTGGAAAACCAACGATAATATCTGTTGTTATGCTAGCGTTTGGGATACGTTCACGAATTTTTTGAACTCGACTTAAATAGTATTCCCTTGTATATTTCCGATTCATGCGCTCTAAAATAAAATTACTACCTGATTGGATAGGGAAATGAAAGTGTTCGCAAAGGTTCTCTCCTTCAGCAACAGTATTAATCAGCTTATCGGATAAGTCTTTCGGATGTGAAGTAATAAAGCGTATTCGTAAGAGGAAAGGGATTTGGTCCACTTGATGAAGTAGATCGGCAAAGTCATAGGCGGGTGAAAACTCTTTTCCATAAGAATTTACATTTTGCCCCAATAAGGTGACTTCTCGACAGCCACTGTTCACTAATGAGGTGATTTCTTGAAGTATTTCTTCAGGTTTACGGCTTCGTTCTCTGCCACGAACATGTGGGACAATGCAATATGAACAGAAATTATCGCAGCCATACATGATATTCACATTGGAATGAAGTTTGCCTATCTCGGCGAACGGTATTACTTCTAAGGATGCTTTTGGTTCTTGCCAAACTTCTGCTACTTTGCTGCCCTTCTCGACCTTATCTATTAAGGTGGAGAAATCATGAAGATTATGGGTTCCTGCCCAAATATCCACATGAGGTGCACGTTTCTTCAATCGTTCTAAAGCACCCGGTTGTTGTACCATGCACCCTGTAATCGCAATCTTTACATTTAGATTTCGTTCTTTAAGCTTTTTGAGCTCTCCAATTTTCCCTAATATCTTATTCTCTGCACTCTCTCTTACACAACAAGTATTAACAATCACTAAGTCTGCCGTTTCGAGGTCATCGGAAGGAGAATAACCTAAATGTCTTGTAATCTCTGTTAAAGTTTCCGCATCGCGTTCTGACATTTGGCAACCATAAACTAATGTAACAACCTTTTTAGTATTTTCCAAGAAAGTCACTCCTATATTGTTAGAGTCAACACTCCAAACATTTTGTCTTAATTCACACTCATCGGTTAAAGATTTCGAAAAACTCCTGCCTTATGAAGCGCTTGATATGCTATTAGAATAAATGGACCTAAAATCAATCCAATCACACCAGTGGATGCCAGTACAATATACATGCTTACAAGAACAAAGAGTGGATCGAGTCCCACATTGTCTCCAAGAATTTTAGGCTCAATGATATGTCTCAGAATTGTGATAAGAGTAGTTAGTAGTATCAGTTCAGTACCCAACAAGCTATGTCCACTTATGAAGGCGAAAATAGACCAAGGAACAAGGATAATACCCACCCCTAAGACTGGAAGTATACCAAATATCCCTGTTATTGTACCAGTAATAATCGCATATTTAGGGTGAATAATCATTAATCCGGCAATGGACAGAAACAACGTAATTAAAAAGATAATAAATTCCGCTCTGATAAAACCTGTAAACCTCTGGAAAAATCTCGACCTAATTCACTCATATGTTCGCGCCATTCTTTAGGATTGTTAGTGCCTGGTAATTTTAGGTAATAAATTTCCATTTTAGCAAGCCAATGGGTAAAAAAGCGTTCCAACAAAGCATTATAGTGTGGCCAATTGATATAGATGTCGTGAATTTCTTGGATTAGACGAATAGCTAATAGAGCGATGACTACACCTAGTCCACCAACTGCAACCCAAAAGGCAATGAATTTTAAACTATGAGTAAAAAATACTTTAGTTACATGATTCACGGATTGGACTCCCTTCTTCTCGTAAGTCGCATTTGTCTGCGCCATCGTCTATCTACATATATTTTTCGGCTGAGAAGGAGTAATAATAGGACTGCGATAAGTATAAATCCCTCAAACCAAGGAAGATAATTCTGCAGGACTCTGCTTTTTAAGGTTGGTGGCAAAATTGTTCGCGTGGATTTTAGAGGGAGCGTGCCTACAAGTGTGCTACCGTCCATGATTTCGACTTGGGCAACAACTTGCCCCTCTTCTACTGAAGTAAGAGCATGATTAGAGGTAGGTAGAACGCGTAGATTCAAAACTGAATTCTGATCATCGATTTTCTGGGTCATATAGATTGGACGATCGAGGATTAGATTAACAGGTTCATTGCTCACCATAATTGTAGAAATAATAGACCCTGAAGGTTTAAAGATACTATCTTTAAACTGAGTAAAGCCAAACTCGAACATGGCCTGCATATCCGTGTAGATTTCGCGTCCGGGAGATTTTAGGATCACGCCAATAAATTGACGACCATCCTTGGTGACAGATGCAACAAGACAATTTTGAGCAGCAGCTGTGTATCCTGTTTTAATGCCATCCACAGTCGCGTCTCTCCACAGTAATTTATTCTGGTTATACATTAGTGAAGGGATATCCGGTTTTGATCGGGAAATGGTCTGAGATTTAGTTCGGACATATTCCGCAAACTTGGGATTTTGATATGCAACCCGTGCAATAAGCGCTAAATCATGAGCAGTCGTGACATGCCCAGTCTCGGTTAAACCACTCGGATTACGAAATTGGGTCTGGTTAGCCCCAATTTCAAGGGCACGCTGATTCATCAGGTTGACAAAGTTAGGCAAGTTACCTCCTACATGTTCTCCAATTGCTACAGCAGCATCGTTGGCAGAGTTTAATAGCAAAGCGTATAGAAGGTCTTTTAAGGGCATTTTATCTCCAGGCACAAGGTATATTTGTGTCCCATATACAAGCTTATTATTAATCATTGAAGAACTCGCGGTCACAATATCGGTTAAATTTCCACGCTCAATCGCTAAAAGGCCGGTCATGATTTTCGTTGTACTCGCAGGCTCTAGTGGCTTATTTGGATTCTTCATAAAGAGAGTTTGCCCGGATAATACATCGATTAAATAGGCACCTTCTCCTCGTATTTGAGGTTCTTTTGAAGATGTAACTTCCGCAAAAGATGGAGGCGCAACACTAACCATTATAAGAATTGTAAGAAGAAAAGTCGTAATAAATTTCAACAAACTAAGGACACCTCTTATTCCTGAGTGATTATTCTAAATAGGTCCAACGAGATATTCAAGTGTATCTAATGTAAAAACATATCCCATATTCTTGGGAATTGCAAGTTATCCAAAATGATACTCCTAAGTTATTCGTAATATGTACTCGTTTGGAAGTGAGACTGGGATCTTGAAGAGTAAGATTAGAATTAGAAATATTGATAAATTATCACCTATAATTATTCGTGGAAGGTTAGTAATATCCTGCAGAAAGTACAAAAAAATAAATGTCCATCAAAATGATGAACATTTATTGATATTTTATAAATCCTACGAGCCTAATTGGACCAATATTACGAAGCAAATTTTTGAATAATCGCATTTTGCCCACAGGTGGCCATTAGTTTAGGAAGTTCATGCTTCTTTACGAGCCGATAATTAACTTCTTCGCCTTCGATCCAAGTTACTAGAAACATAGAATCCCTTCTCTCAATGTATTATGTATACATAATACCATGGCTTGAAAGCAAATACAAGGGCTCATAATATTAGCCCTTTAAAGGGTGTCTGGACTTTTGTGATTTTCGATAATTTCTTTCAATTTGTTCCATATCGCATAACGTCGGGCGTCAGCAGAACGACCTTCAACGTTAATAAACGCGTGAACTGTTTTACCTTCAGCTAAAAGGATGTCCTCTCGATAAACATGATAACAAAAACGTGCTGAACGGGATGACATATGATCTACCTCAGTAATAATCACGAGTTCATCATCATAATGGGCAGGTTTCCGATAACGACAACTGGCCTCGATGACCGCTAAACCTAAACCCTGTTCCTCAAATTCAGTATACGGGAGATGTAATTCTCGAAATAGATCTGATCTTCCGACTTCAAACCAAACAAGATAATTAGCGTGATATACGATGCCCATTTTGTCTGTTTCAGCATAACGAACGCGCAAACGTGTTGTTGAAGATAATCCCACAATAATCACTCCTTTAGAGTAGTGAACAACTATAACGACTCGCAGTCAGCAAAGGGTAATTCATGAATTGCCTCACAATAATTTATGATAATATAGAAAACTTGGCTCGTGCCAAGCCTTCAGGCGCGGCGGTAGCCTTAGTTGAGGCGCAGCGGCATAGGGGTGTGATAGTATTTAAAAAAGCACCATAGGTGCTTTCTTAAATCTACTTTAAATAGTTCATGGGGTTAGCCGTAGAACCATTAATAATGACTTCAAAATGGAGATGTGGACCTGTCGAGTGCCCTGTTGAGCCAACCAATCCGATTCTTTGACCTTGTGTTACTTGTTGTCCTACTGAAACTAGTAGTTTTGAAGAATGGGCATAACGTGTCTTTACACCGTTGCCATGGTCAATAAGGATCATGTTACCGTATCCTCCACCCCACCCAGATGAAACTACCGTCCCTGCAGCAGCAGCGGAATAGGAAGTACCAGTGCTTCCACCGATGTCTAGTCCCGTATGTACACTACCCCAACGAGACCCAAATGGGGAATTAATCGCACCTCTCAAGGGCCAGGCAATCCCAGAGGAACTGTTGGATCCTCTCGACGCGGAGTTAGCCAAAGAAACAGCTGTTAGTCCCGGTCCTTTGGAGACGACTTGTGTAACAGGTTCCTTAGTTACTTTTTCTTCGCTGACTTGCTTAGATACAGTCTGTCCATTTTTTTGGGTATAAGAGTAAGTGACAACTTTTGAGCCTTCACTCCCTGGCTTTTTGACAACAGTTTCCCCGACATCGAGTTCACTGTCCGTCGTTGTCTCGACATCATAAGCAATCGGTTCAGTATTGATCAAGATCCCTTTACTCATGACTGTCATATATGGACTTACAGAAACTAATTTGATTTTTTGACCAGTTTGTATTTTGCTATCTTCAGTCATTCCTGGATTAGCCGCTAACACTTCTAGGGTTTTCATATTATTTTTGCGAGCAATCAGCCACCAAGAGTCATTTTCTTGAGCCGTGTATTCCGTTGTCGTTCTCTTACCGTCTAGTAACTCTTTCAACGCTTGATCTAGTAGCTTGACCTGATCAGGTTGAACTACAACGGACTTAGTGGCAGTGGGTTCGCTAAACTCAACGGATATGACCTTGTTGGTATCACTAGGTTTTGTATAGTAATCCTCATATTTTTTAAGGAGAGTTTGCACATCTTGTTGATTGGGTAAAATGGCGACCTGTGTTCCTGCTATCTCTAAAGCATACCCATCAATGTAGGAGGTTAGCACACTGTGCAGTTCGTTGTCTGTTTTAGTAATATTTAAAAGGTCTATCTTTTTAACGCGAACTGTTTCGTACTCAATAAGATCACGCGTTTTGGCAGCCTTGCCAATAGCTTGTCCACGTTTGGTCAAAATTTCATCGACAATTTGGTGCCCTTTATCAGCACTTTCAACTAAACCGATCTTTTGTCCGTTAACCACTATATAGGCAGCTGAAGCTGTACCACTATAGTATACTGTTGCACCACCAATGACCAAGACAAAGGTCATTGCTCCAATTAAAAACTTGGGTGATTTCCAGGATCTTGCAAGGAGGTGCTTTGACCTCCAAAATCCCATTTTAGAAAGAATAGATTTGCTCCGTGACTGTAAAAGTGCTAAAAATTTTTGATTCCCGACTTGATTTTCTACATCTAACTTTTTCATCCTAGCCCCCCATCGTCTTCAAGACGTTTTTGAGACCATTATAGCACTGATTCTTAATGATAGGAAACAATTTTTCATTATATTATCCATTATGCTATAATATGATAATAAATCCAATCGATTGCAGGGTATGTTGGAAGGAGTTTAACACTTTGAGTATTTCGCCTATAAATGTCATCATTGAGCGAATAAATGAACTGTCTAAAAAGCAGAAAACCCTTGGTCTTGAAGAGTGGGAACGCGCTGAGCAAGAGGCCATGCGGCAAGAATATTTATCATTTATTCGTGGACAGGTCAAGGAGACCTTAACCAAAGTTCAGCTTACAGACGATCCTATAATTCAGTGAACTCGTTCAACTAAAGGACTTAAAAAACACACTAAGGACACTCTAACACTTCAAAAGTAGATATCATAATCGTTGACATTATAGTAAAAAAAGACGTACAGTTATTAGTAACTGTACGTCTTTTTGGACGGAATCGAACCATTAGAGAATACTGATAGACCCCTCGTATACCACGCCACTCAAAGCATCAACCGTTAAAGTTTGTCCATTCGACACCTTGGAAAATGCTTCCTGAGCACCCACGATCGCCGGAATTCCATATTGTAAGGCGACAATGGCAGCATGTGATGTCAAGCCACCCTCAACGATCACGACAGCACCAGCCCTGGCAATGATGGGTACAAAGTCTGCATCTGTGGTCTCTGCTATTAAAATATCTCCATCATTGAACAGATCCTTTTTCGGAGATTGGACCTTGCGTGCAATTCCGGAATAGGATTTTCTTCCAATCCCAGTCCCTTTGGATAAGATATTCCCCATGATCTGAACTTTGATCATATTTGTGGAGCCAACTTTACCTATCGGAACGCCCGCTGTAATTACCACGACATCTCCGGAATGAATAAAGTTCTTATTTAAGGAAGTATTCACTGCGACGGATAACATTTCGTCCGTTCCTAAGCTTTGAGGGACAAGCATGGGTTGAACACCCCATTGCAGCGCTAATTTTCTCGCCGTAGTCGCAAAGGGCGTTGCGGCAACAATCAAAGCGATTGGACGATACTTGGAGATCATACATGCTGTCAAACCAGAATGCGTAGGAGTGAGGATGACAGCTGCTTCGAGATTTTTGGCAATTGTATAGCTTGCGAAACTAATAGCTTCTGCTACATTGCGCTGGTGATGGCGGGTTGACTGATTATCCACAAAGGTCTGTTCGATACGTTTTGCTATTTTATCCATCATCTGAACTGCTTCAAGAGGAAAAAGACCGGCCGCAGTTTCACCAGACAACATAATGGCATCCGTACCATCCAAAATAGCGTTAGCTACATCGCTTGCCTCTGCTCGAGTGGGCCGAGGTTGACGTATCATAGAATCTAACATCTGAGTTGCAACAATAACGGGTTTACCTAGCAAATTACACTTACTAATCATTTCCTTCTGCCTGATGGGTACTTCTTCTACTGGAATTTCAACGCCCAGGTCCCCGCGTGCGACCATGAGCCCATCCGCTACTTCAAGAATAGCGTCTAAATTATCAAGACCTTCTTGGCTTTCGATCTTGGCGATGATGTGGACATCCGCGCCCATTTCTTCAACAACACGACGTACATCCAAAACATTTATTGCTTTTCGCGTAAAGGAGGATGCAATAAAATCGATCCCTTGGGAAATTCCGAAGCGAATATCCTCAATGTCTCTATCTGTAACGGCAGGTAAGTCGTTAAGTGCGCCGGGAACATTAACTCCTTTTTGCGACTTAAGAACCCCGCCATTTCGAATGACAGTTTGAATAACTTCATTGTCCGCTGAGGTTACTTCTAAATCGAGTTGACCATCATCTATAAGAATATGACTTCCTATCTTAACTTTTCGCCATAGTTCGGTATAAGTAATCCCAACCCGTTGCTGATTACCAAGTCTACCGAGATCTGTATCCAAACTAAACACAGATCCGTTTTCCAGCGTAATACCTTCTTCCGGAACCTTTCCAGTGCGAACTTCTGGCCCTTTGGTGTCAAGAAGGATTCCTAGATGCTTTCCTACTTTAGTGGCTTCCTCTTTTAGAATGGTGATCCTTCGACCGTGTTCCTCATGAGTTCCATGGGAAAAATTTAGTCGAGCAACATCCATACCAGCTGCAAGAAGAGCCTGAACTTTCTCCCTAGACTCACTGGACGGTCCAATTGTACAGACGATTTTAGTCCTTCTCATGGAGCAACCCCTCCTAGTTTACAAGCCTTTCATTACAATGAGCTTCACTAAATCTAAAATGCGGTTTGAGTAACCCCATTCGTTATCATACCAAGCCAGAACTTTAACCATACGATCTCCGATCATCATGGTCGATAATGCATCCACTATGGAGCTAGCAGGATTACCATTAAAGTCGTGAGAGACGAGCGGTAACTCAGTATACTCTAGGATTCCCTTCATCTTACCATCAGCTGCTTCACGCAATTTGGCGTTGACTTCTTCCTTAGTCGTTGGTTTAGTTAAATTGGCGACTAAATCAACTAGGGAAACATTCGGTGTAGGGACCCGGACAGCAAGACCATTCATTTTACCAGCTAATTCAGGTAAGACAAGAGTAACCGCTTTGGCTGCGCCCGTAGTCGTTGGGATCATAGATTGATAGCCTGCCCTTGATCGACGCCAATCTGAGTGTTCCATGTCTGTGATCCTTTGGTCACCTGTGACTGCATGAGTCGTTGTCATAAATCCTTGTTCAATTCCGAAACAATCGAGTAAGATTTTTGCGACAGGAGCAAGGCAGTTCGTTGTGCAGGAAGCATTAGAAATAATATGGTGCTTCGATGGATCATATTTATCGTCGTTGACCCCCATGACAATGGTGATATCTTCGTCTTTCGCTGGGGCCGAGATCACGACCTTCTTAGCTCCTGCAGTCAGATGTTGGGCAGAAGCCTCACGCTTCGTAAAACGGCCGGTTGATTCAATGACAATATCGACTCCAAGTTTAGCCCAAGGCAAATCTAAAGGGCTTCTTTCCGCAAAAATCTCAATACGTTTTCCATCAACAATCATGGTACGTCCATCAACTTCCACGGAATTTGGAAGCACTCCATGAACGGAATCATACTTGAACAAATGGGCTAATAAATCAGGACTTGCTAAATCGTTGATGGCAACCACTTCAAAAGGAAGGGATTGATTTAGGGCCGCTCGAAGTGTCATACGACCAATTCTACCGAAACCATTAATTGCTACTTTTAAACTCATTGGGTTAACCTCCTTCTAATAATCCGGGCACTCCAGGACAAAGCACAGATTTATGCTTATGATAAACATCATTCTGTGCAAATACTCCAAATCCCTTCTTTTTTATCTATGTTTACAATATAGTTGTTCCCTAAAGACGAGGAAAACTTGCAAAGCATAACTTTGCAAGTCTAAAAATAGCTAAATATTATTCTCGTTCGAGCAGGTTTACAGTTTCTGAGCCTTGGTAGTCATTGCTGCAATAGCAGGTTCCTCAGCATAAGCAAGGATTCTTTTGAGAATAGAATCCAACTTCTTATTAATATCAGAGAAGTTCATAGCTGGTACATAATACGTTTCTAATAAATCATGCGTTGCCTTTGCTTTTTCCGAATGCCTTCGTGCTCTAGTAATATGTTGGTTAACCCTGATCTGACAGTCCTCGAGGTCCCCTCCACAGTCTTCCATAAGTTTAGCAGTATTTAGGCTCTGTTCAAAGTCCAAAGTAATTATATTTCCGTCAAAATTTGGAGTGTAGGAATAGGGCTCGCAGTTAATGACAAACGCGATTTCAAGGTCTGGAAGAATGATAAGGTCGATTTTTGCTGGATCAAGTGTATTGTGATAGTACTGTACATCCAAGCCATAAGTGGATGCCCGCTCTGCAATTCTAGTAAGGAATGTGGATTTACCTGTACCTGGCTGACCAATTAGAGTATAGAGGGTCTTCGTATCCTTCAGTAGGGTATCAATGAATTCAGTTTTTCCTTGTGGGGTATGACCCCATGCGAACAGATGACGTTCATTTCCCTGGTCTTTTGGCGAAATGTTAAAAATTTCGTCCTCGATCCTCAAGGTCATCTGGTTAATTTTGGACCAATCTTGATAGGCTTTAGTGTAGTATCTCCATTCTTCTAAGGCAATCTTTGCCTCTTGTAAGGCAAAATATGCCCTTTGAAAATAACCGCTTACCTTCAAATTACAGGCTAAGATTTCATTTTTGGACTGCTTAATCAGAGCTTCATCCCAATATTCACCTAGATTCACGATTTCATCTACGGCTCCTGGATTTTTCGGATCCACTATATGGGGCGCAGTTCCATCTAATAAAGCGATCTTTAGCTTAGGTATGACTATCCCGTCAATAGAGCCGTTGTCAGAGGAACAACAATGGTATTCTATATCGTAGCCGCGATCCAACATTGTTTGGCCAATCTTTTTCATAAATGTTGATTTGCCGACACCTGGACCACCCTTGAGGACGAATATGTGGTTAGCATCTTGTTGAATCATGTAATGGTAGAATGAGTAGAACCCTTGAGAGGTTACGGCTCCAGGAAACATCTTTTTAATATGTGCATTGGACATGTTGAAAACTCCTTTCAAAATAAGCGTCTGCACCATTGTTATTCAGACATATGTGCTTTCGTTACTAATTACCATGAGAAATCTTAACTACTAAGTATAATTCAGAGAACCCATTCAACTATAACGGTAACTTTACTCATTCAAAAGACCAACTGTTTTAACAGTTGGTCTAGCACATTCACATTCACTTTTACTTTTACTTCTTAGTCTTTAGACTTATGAAGTACCACGCGGTATAGGTTTTTGAATGTTTCGCTCTTTATGCGTATCAAACTCAGTATAGTGCGGATCTCTTACGGAAACTGGGGATTTTGCTCTTGAAACCTTTTTGCGAGCGCCCATATATATCCTTCCTCTCAAGTAAAATATCGTTAATCTAAAATTAGTTTTCCCGATAACAATAATTCATATGCCCATAAATGATATTAATAAGCGTGTTATAATAATGAAACGGATTAATTTAGGATTAATGGAGGGATATAGTGTCAAACGAGCAGCAAATTCGCGAAATTCTTGAACGCAAACTTTTCTCAGGTTCTCTGCCTCCTGAGTTTGTAGATTTCTGTATAGCGCATGGCAGATCACGTCATTATGCTCCCAAACAATATCTATATTTCTCGGACGATGAAGGGAATACTGTGTATTTTCTCGTCTCCGGTAGAATTCGTTTGTCTTTAATGGGTGAGTTTTCTGAAAAGATTATTCGAGTACTTAGTGCCCCAGCCTTTTTCCCCGAAATAGTATTAGACGGAAAACTTTATCCACATGCAGCACTCTGTATGGAGGAGACCGAAGTTTTGGCCCTCGATCGGCAGATCTTCATTCGCTATCTCGAAAGCAACCCCTCCGTGCTGTGGATCTTTTACCGGGAACTCGCATTGGATTTGCGTCGTTCATACCGCCAAATTAGGAATCTTTCACTGGGAGATGCTCGTTTGCGCTTAGGTGCCAAACTGTTTGCCCTAGCTCATGTCCACGGACAGCCCTCTGAAAACGGTGTCTTAATCACGATTCCTCTATCTGCCACAGAACTAGCAGGAATGTGCAGCCTCGCCCGAGAGTCTGTTAGTCGCATTTTGGGAGAGCTGAAAAAAACAAAGATAATCAAGATAGAAAAAAAGTCAATTACAGTTATCGATGTTGAAAATTTGCGTTTCTGGATTCATGAGCGTGCTGCAAATTCGCGTGTATCCCTAGACTAACTTGCTCACGTTCAAGAAAGTGGGTTAATCTCTCTTGAGGTTGTCCATTTTTAATATAGCGACGTATTGTATCTGTAATCCAGGTCAACACTTCTTCATCTGTTTGAACTTGTCCAGCCGATTTGCCGAATTGAGGATGTCGCCCTACTCGACCACCTATACGCAATATCCATCCAGTTTCTCCATCTGTTAATGTCCCCGAAGGACAGACATGTTGACAATTTCCACAGGAAAGACAACGGGCAGCGTCGATAACGATCCCATTTTGGTTCAAGGTTATGGCCTTTTCTAGGCAAGAACGGACACATTCGTTACATCCTATACACGGAGCATCCGTAATTTGTGGAGTGACATATCCTGAAATTCCAAAATCTTTGATATTAGGATGGGAGCATCCATTGGGACATCCGGCAAGACAAATCTTCGGAATATGATGATTAAGGACAGGGCTAAACTTATCTTTAATCGCTAGAAATAGATTCAGTTCGGTTAAATTTTTGGTCAGCTCTTCATTAAGGTTAAGCCAATTTCGGGCTGCTTTTGGACAATTTGCGCGACAATGTTCAATCTGAAATCCTGTATCTTTCATACATATTCCCCCAGACATTTGTTGATAGATACTTTTATCATCTGGAGTCATTCTAACAAAAATACTATTCCTAGAGTGTGTCTTGAATCACAGTACTTTAACTTTCAATCTGACTCGTTCAACGAAAGATTAATGTCAAGAAATATTTTAGCACATAATAAAGAACTGACTTTTGTGTAAAGCCAGCTCTTTATTATGTGCTCGATATTTGCTCGTTTATTCGTTTAGATTTAATCGTTTTCCTGTACAGATATAGATAATCTCTTCAGCAATATTTGTACAATAATCTCCAAGGCGCTCAAGAAAGCGGCATACAAAAAGCAAGTAATTAGCCTGAGTAACCTGTGACGGATTTTTCATCATAATGCCCAACAGTTCCTCAAAAACCTGAGAATAAATTCCGTCAATTTCATCATCAATTGCAGCCATCTCTGAAGCAGTTTTGCAATCTTCTTGGACGTATGCTTGGAGCCCAAGGTTGACCATTTCCTCGACTAAGACTGACATGCGTGGGATATCAAGTAGAGGCTTAATCAATTTATCATCACCTATTCGGGTGGTTATTTTTGCAATGTCAACTGACAAATCGCCCATTCTTTCAAGATAGATGGAGATTTTGAAACCTGCTACTACTTTACGCAAATCGCGGGCAAAAGGCTGTTGAGTAGCTATTATAAGTATGCATTTCTCCTCAATTATTGCTTGTAATTGGTTGACCGCTAAATCTCCTAATATAACAGTTTTAGCTATTTCCATATCCTGTTTAATCAACGATTCTACTGCAAGAACAATTCGTTGGTTAACCATATTCCCTAGGTCCAAGATATTTAAACGCAGTCCCTCAAGGTCCTCATCAAATTTCTGGCGTGTAGGCATCACTAGCCCCTCCTCTCATTTACAATTCATAATTAAGCTGGCAAACTAGCACATTGCACGATAACAAATAATTGAACACTCAGTCTTACTAGCTTTATTACATATCATCTTCAGAATATCTATATTATAGCATTATTACCAATTTGACGAATAATTAATTTTTTCTATTAAGATAATTATGCTGTAGTATTACATTTTGTGTTACAAATGCAATTGGTAAACCCCGCTGTTTTTCCATCATCGGCAAACAGCGGGGTTTTGACATTCATACTATTGCTAACAACTAAAAAGAAAAAACTAACCTCTTTGATCAAGACAAAATGACAATCCTATTGTGTCACTATCGTTAATCATTATTTCTACAAGAGCTGAAGAGAAATGCGGACAATAATAAAATAATAATACCTAATTCAACTTTTATGAATCCAAGTGGGCAAAGAGGGGAACATCCGACACGTAACGAGCCAATCCTGATTTCCGAGCACACTTTTCCTATATGGTCATCGCTCATATAGATTAGCCTCCTTCCTAATATTTAGAATAAAATGGTATTATTTCTATATCTTATTCAACATGTCCTATGGTTGTTCATATCACCTATCTAAAAGTTTTCAACTTATTTATAAATGTCACTATGCTGTTACCCTAAATGAACGTTCGAAATTTTTTTCCATAGAAAAAACTCATCTGAAACTGTTTTCAATATAGTTCCGATAAGACCAGATACGATTCCTAGAGTCACTCTATCCTTAATCTTTTTCAAAACGACTACACTTCCTTTTTATCATATTTTTAATAACCTCCCCTCTAATAAGTAATTTAAACTGGAAATGTATCTCAATATTATTACAAGAAAAACTGAAATTGAAAGATTATTTGAACAAGCTTATGTATAAGTAACTCACGCAGTTTTTCGCTTCCATGCAAGAATTGAAAGGAACTCCTGTACCAAACTTCCTGCAAGGTAAGCTGTAATCTGTGTGGGGTCAAAGGCCGGTAGCACTTCTACTATGCAGCTCCGGAACGAAAAGTTGTCCCGCCATCATGAAGAGAGCTTTGATAAGCGCCTGGAATTCGGACGGACCATGGGCGAAGCACTCAAGTAAGAACGATAAATTTTAAAATGAATAAAGCAGTAGAAGCGTTATGAAATGCTCCTCCTGCTTTATTAGTTGCGATTCTTATTGACGTGAGAGCTTCTAGTCCGCAAAATACTCTCAATGAGCGACTAACTAAGGGGAATCTAGCGCATCATAAATGTAATGCAATCAGTGGACTCATGTGTTGTACCTTGAGTCTGGTGTTTAGTTACTTGAATACTTGGCGCAGTACAAATTTTGGATTGTTCATTGTACCTACACTCATTGACATTGCATAATACCTCAGGACTTTGCATATCTTTCACCCCCCAGTCTAGATTAACCCAATCACATTTTTTCATACAAGGTAATCAGTATCAACCCACCCTTTAAATCAAAAACAAAATGCGTTGTATGAGAATTTCTGTTTTTCATTACGTAGTGTTAAGGTAACCGACTGTAACCATGTCTTACTTTCCACAGATAATACTTTTCCATCATAAGTTTGCTAATATCGCAAATGGGATTGGGCAACGCTATAGAAAACCTGCGAGGTTTAAGTAAGTAATCCGCAATACTCAGTATTTCTTTGTCGCCAGCATCCATGATACATAGTTCAGGTATCTTACGCATTGGCTTCACTTCTAGCTTATGATTTCCACTTAGCAATCTCACGATGTTTTCCGCGGCAGTTTTGGCGGATTCATCGGCAGCATATCCTGTGATCGGCACGCCAATGGGCACTGGAGTTCTAAACTTACTGGGAAGATCTACGGCCATACCCGCTGCAAAAATACTCGGGTAGTTCTTATGTTGGTAAGTATCGTTAACGGGTATAAAGGCATCTACAGTACCTAACCCAGTTGAATTTTGGACGATCTTAGTGCCTTTATACATAGGCATCATCACCGAAAACTTGTAGGGGGTGCTTTCTCCATTTTTAAGTACAATTTTTTCGTGGGTAACCTCTTGGATTTCCGTGTTGGTTCTATAGTTTATCTTGAACCTGGGTAACAGTTTTTTTAGAATGAAATTACTCCCCATGACACCCCCTATTCCAAAGTGCCCTAAGAAAGGCTCGGGGGTAATAAAGGTAATGTTCACTTTCTTTCGTATACCGAGATCTCGACATCGCTTCTCCAAGTTGAACAGGAATTCGTAAGCGGGCCCAGTACACTGACAGCCCTGCGCTGCACCGATCACGACAGGCCCAGGGTCTTTAATAAATTTAAACCAGCGTTTACGGGTTTCCAGCGCTGTTTCAGGCGTGACGATAAACGATACGTTACTGTCTAGCCCTAAACCAGTTACTGAGTCAAAGACCCATTCGGGGCCAGTTGCCATGATCAAATAATCATACTCAAGGTCTTGATCTCTACACCGGACAACCTTTTCTTCCGCTAATATTTCAAAGATTTCTGTGCAGATGAATTGTACCCTTGCTTTGGCAGCTATGGGTTTTAAAGGTATCGTAATATCCTTGAGTTTCCTCTTCCCAAAGGGGATCCATATGAGCGAAGGAACAAACAAGAAATTGGGTGATTTAGAAATCATGATGACCTCATGCTCATGACCTAATTTCCGTCTAAGTTCTAAGGCACTTGTGAGACCTGCGAAGTTACCACCTGCCACGATAATTCTTGCCATCGTTTCCCCCCCCAGTTTCAAAACTAATGCGCTCATATTTTAAGGACGTTTAGTCTCTTACTGCCTTCTTCGTTTATGTTGTCCGACAACGAGTCTATTATTCTCAAGAGGAGAAAATAAGGAAATGGGTGGGCTACTTGACGGGACAAATATTTGCCAAAGAAAAAGGCGCCAATTCAGCGTCTAGAGCATTCAATCTTAACCGACAATGCCATGCAGGACCAATGTTTTTATAATATCTCTTGACCACCATGACTGTCTTAAAACATAGTCTACTTGATAACCCCACTGACCCAAATGACTTTGAAGGCCTTTTGCGATCACCAAATCGTCCTCTATGATCAATATTCTATGCATAATATCCTCCAATGGCCGCCAAACGTCTCACTTTCCTTTACTGTTTAAGTCAATCCTTTCTCAATTCAAATTACCATCTTAACCTAACGATTCCGGTTCATCAAATATTGCGAAGCACCTGTCACGACTACTCTTTGTGTCAGTAAATTCACGTGAATCCCTTTCGATCTCCGATTGTGACTAGTGTGTTTATTTCCGAGATATGATAGTTATGAAATTTGTTGTATAAGATAAGGTCCTTGAAGAACACGCATCGACACAATGACCACAGCCCACACAGCG
>MCHG01000223.1_pt1 | contig 25567 bp, 25 predicted proteins | sample 787351 | NCBI WGS metagenome assembly MCHG01 (sample SAMN05430296, study PRJNA330682) | permafrost metagenome | biome: Cold desert; feature: permafrost; material: soil; isolation source: enrichment culture inoculated with soil incubated with H2/CO2 at 20 degrees... ... | reverse complement strand
GTTACAATGGTTTTTTACATTGCACAGTGTTACACTTTTGCAGTGCACAATGCTACACTTTTATATTACACTAAACAACTTACAGCCAATAGCCAATAGTCAAGCGCTAAGCGCCATTTCCAACTTACAATTTTTTCACTTGACATTAACTTAACACATGTGGTACTATATACTTAAATTCCTACCGAAATACTAGGGAATGATAGGAGTGATGAAGTGAGATTATCTACAAAGGGAAAATACGGTGTTGCAGCCATGTATGAATTGTCCACTCATTATGATCAAAAATCTGTTTCCTTAAAAGAAATAGCACAAAAACAAGACTATTCAGTTGCTTACCTTGAACAGCTATTTTCAACCTTGAAAAAGGAAAGACTTATAACTAGTCAAAGAGGAGCAAAGGGTGGTTACAAATTGGCTAGACCTCCGGAAGAGATTACAGTAGGAGATATCATACGTGCGTTAGAAGGTCCTATTGAGTTTTCAGAATGTGTAGGTGGGAGCAAAGACTACAAATGTGAAAGATCGGCTATTTGTGTCACAAAGGACATATGGAAAGAAGTTAACGATAATATTAATAATGTTATCGATAATATAACGCTTAAAGATTTAATAGATAAAAACAAATGAAATTACAAAGGAGTAAGGTTATAATGGAAAGAGTTTATTTTGATTATGCAGCTACAACACCATTAAATAAAGAAGTCTTAGATAAGATGATTCCTTATTTTAGTGAAAAGTTTGGGAATCCTTCTAGTATCTATTCTGAAGGAAGAGAAGCTAGAAAAGCCATAGATGAAGCCAGACAAAAAGTTGCTGATAGTATACATGGAAATGTAAATGAGATATTCTTTACTGGCGGTGGCACTGAAGCTGACAACTGGGCAATAAAAGGGGTAGCCTTTGCAAATCAAAGCAAGGGGAATCACATTATTACTACAACTATAGAACATCATGCAGTACTCCATGCTTGTGAATATCTTGAAAAACATGGTTTTGAAGTTACCTACTTGAAGGTAGATGAATTTGGATTGATCAACCTAGATGATCTAAAAGATGCAATTAAGGATTCAACTATTTTAATAAGCATTATGTTTGCAAACAATGAAATTGGAACGATCCAACCAATGAAAGCAATTGGAGAAATTGCTAGAGACAAAAAGATTATCTTTCATACAGACGCTGTTCAAGCCCTGGGCAATGTACCCATTGATGTAGTTGATTTAAATATAGATTTGCTTTCTATTTCAGCTCATAAGATATACGGACCTAAAGGTATCGGTGCCCTTTATATCAAAAAAGGTGTGAAAATTGATAATTTTGTCCACGGTGGAGCACAGGAAAGAAAAAAGAGAGCAGGTACAGAAAATACACCAGCAGTAGTAGGTTTTGGAGAAGCTTGTTTACTTAGCGTCAAAGATATTACTGAAAAGAATAAAAAGATAGAAGTGCTTAGAGATTATCTAATAGAAAATATAGTCAAAAACATACCAAATGTTCGATTAAATGGCCATGCTACAAAGAGACTCCCTGGTAATGTAAACATGAGTTTTGAATTCATCGAAGGCGAATCCCTGCTATTGAGCTTAGACTTAGCTGGTATAGCGGCTTCAAGTGGATCAGCATGTACATCTGGTTCCTTAGATCCATCCCATGTTTTACTGGCTATTGGTTTAATTCATGAGATTGCACATGGTTCACTTAGAGTTTCATTGGGTATGAATACAACAAAACAAGAAGTAGACTATCTCTTAGAACAACTACCATCCATAGTACAAAGACTTAGAGATATGTCACCACTATATATTCAAGGGGGAAAATAATATGTATACAGATAAAGTAATGGAATATTTCAAAAATCCTAAAAATGTTGGAGAGCTAGAATGTCCAGATGGCGTAGGCGAAGTAGGTAGCCCAAAATGTGGAGATATTATGAAAATGTTTTTAGAAATTGAAGACAATATAATTAAAGACGTAAAATTCAAGACTTTTGGTTGCGGTGCGGCTGTTGCAACAAGCAGTATGGCAACTGAAATGATTATGGGCAAAACACTGGAAGAAGCTGAAAAAATAACAAATAAAATGGTAGTAGAAGAGTTGGGTGGTCTACCAACTGAAAAAATACACTGCTCAGTTTTAGCAGAACAAGCAATTAGGGCCGCGATTAAAGACTATAGATCAAAACAAAACCCTGATAAAGAGTAGTTTCTAGAATGAAAGATGAGGACTGATACTTTGTATCTGTCCTCATCTTTAGCTATAATTTTTTTTAAACAGATATGGATTTTAAGTCATGTAAAAACGTCGAAGGAAATGTTACAAGATAGTTATTGATTAGTATACATGATAACTGATAATATAATAGATATTGATTTGTAAGGAGTGTTTATGAACTTAAGTAGAAAACGTACCAATTTATTATTTGATATAGGATTATTTGTTGCCATTGTAATCGTATTATTATTGATTAGTAAAAATATTTTGAATGTAATTGGTCCATTTGTCATTGCCTTAGTGATTGCTTACTTACTTGATCCTTTAGTAAATTTACTTCAAAAAAAAGGATTGAAAAGAACTATTTCGGTTGTCTTAGTGTTTCTTATTATATTGGCAGTAGTTACAGGTATTTTTATGACCTTTGTGCCTAAACTTATTAGTGATGTAAGTGTGTTCATAGCAGATTTACCGAATATTTTCAGTGGTATTGGAGATTACATCAATAAAAGTATTATCAAATTTAATTCAACAGAACTTTCGTCTTTTATAAATATAGATAAAGAGCTCGCTAACTTGTCAAGTGGCATAAAAACAGCCCTTGGGGTAATATCTACAAAGCTCTTAGCAGGTACTGGAAAAATTGTAAATGCCATTATGATTCCCTTAATAACATTTTACTACTTAAAGGATAAGGAAGAATTTTTAGGTTTACTATCAGAGAGTATCCCAAATAGGTTTAAATCTAAACTAAAAAAAATATTAAACGATATTGATGGAGTAATTGGAGGATTCATAAGAGGACAGTTATTAGTGGCTATATTTGTTGGCATATTGACAGGGGTTGGTTGTCGCATCATTGGATTACCCTATTCCTTAACTATAGGTTTAGTAGCAGGAGTAACCAATATAATTCCTTACTTTGGACCTTGGATTGGCGGGATATTGCCTGTTGTTTTAGCCATTATTACAAATCCAGTGTTGGTAATATGGGTTCTTGTTTTAATTGTGGTCATTCAGCAAATAGAATCCAATTTTATATCTCCTCAAATTATGTCTAAAAGCGTAGGACTTCATCCAATGGCAGTAATATTTTCTATTGTGTTATTTGGGAATATGTTTGGTGTTGTAGGAATGATTATTGGTGTCCCCATAGCAGGAGTAACCAAGGTGCTTATTAAATACATTACAGAGTATCGACAAGAGAGAAGTGTCGATTGACAAAATTATATAATTTATAGCTAATAGCGGACAGCTAACAGCCAGTAATAACGAAAGGTGAATGATAATGAGAAAACTTGGTTTAAATGAAATTCGTGAAATATACTTAAAGTTTTTTGAAGAAAAAGGACATATGAGGCTTCAAAGTGCTCCCTTAGTGCCTATAGATGATAATAGCTTGTTACTAATCAACTCTGGAATGGCACCATTGAAACCTTATTTTACAGGGGATGAGATTCCTCCTAGTAAGAGAGTGACTACCTGCCAAAAGTGTATTAGAACACCTGATATTGAGAATGTGGGAAAGACAGCTAGACATGGTACTTTTTTTGAGATGCTCGGTAATTTTTCATTTGGAGACTATTTTAAGAAACAAGCAATACCCTGGGCATGGGAATTTGTAACTGAAATAATGGAAATGCCTCAAGACAAACTTTTCATATCCATATATGAAAATGATGATGAAGCCTTTGAAATTTGGAATAAACAAGTTGGCGTTTCTGCTGATAGAATTGTTAGATTAGGTAAGAAAGATAATTTTTGGGAGCATGGACTAGGTCCTTGTGGTCCTTGTTCTGAAATCCATTTTGATAGAGGTTCTGAACATGGGTGTGATAATCCAAATTGTGCTGTAGGATGTGACTGTGACAGATATATAGAATTTTGGAATTTAGTATTTACACAGTTTGAAAAAGATCAAGAAGGTAACTACAACGCTTTAGCAAATCCTAATATTGATACGGGTATGGGCCTTGAGCGAATGGCAACGATTATGCAAGACGTGAATACAATTTTCGAAGTGGATACCATTAAGCATGTTTTAGATACCATATGTAATTTGGCTAAAGTTGAGTACGGCAAAGATAGTAAGGTTGACGTGTCTATTCGGGTTATTACAGATCATATTCGTAGCGTTACATTCATGGTAGGTGATGGGGTATTGCCAAGTAATGAAGGTAGAGGATATGTTCTTAGAAGGTTACTTAGGAGAGCTGCTAGACATGGAAAACTTTTAGGTATAGAAAGCTTGTTTTTACATAACTTAGCCGTGGAAGTAGAAAAAGTATCTGGTAAAGCATATCCAGAGCTAACTGAAAAATTAGCATACATTATTAAAATCATCAGAATTGAAGAAGAAAACTTTCAAGAAACCATTGATCAAGGTCTTGTTCTTCTCGCGCAAGAAATAAAACAATTAAAATCGCAGGGCAAAGAAGTATTATCAGGGCAAAGCGCATTTAAATTATACGATACCTTTGGATTTCCACTTGATCTAACGAAAGATATTTTAGAAGAAGAAGGTTTATTCGTAGATGAAAATGTATTTACAGAGGAAATGATGAAACAAAAGCAAAGAGCAAGAAGTGCACGTTTAGATAAGGATATTAATACATGGAGTGATGACCCATTTGAATACCTAGAAGCTTCAATACTAACTAAATTTATAGGCTACGATACCGTAAACAATCATAGTGAAGTTATAGGTATGGTCAAAGAAGGTACTCCTGTGCAAAGCGTAGTAGTAGGAGATGAAGTGCTACTTCTGCTAAAAGAAACACCTTTTTACGCACAGAGCGGTGGTCAAAGTGGCGATAGGGGACAAGTTATTTCACAAACAGGTGTGATTGAAATTATTGATTGTAAAAGGGGAAGCTTAGGAAGACATATTCATTATGGCAAAGTAGTAGAAGGACAAGTTAATGTACAACAAACTACTAGGAATGAAGTAAACGGTCAACGTCGAATTTCAACTGCTAGAAATCATACGTGTACTCATATCCTACATAAGGCACTACAGGATGTGCTTGGAGAACACGTTGCACAAGCTGGTTCACTAGTAAATGAAAAGAGACTCCGTTTCGATTTTAACCACTTTGAAAAATTAACAAATGAGGAATTAAAAGAAGTAGAACATAAGGTAAATCAAGTTATATATGATTCTCCAGAGGTAACCGTTTTTGAGACAGATATTCATTCTGCAAAAGAACATGGAGCTACAGCATTATTTGGTGAAAAATATGGAGAAATTGTACGAGTTGTAAAAGTGGGAGAGTATAGTACAGAATTATGTGGAGGAATTCATCTGAACAATGCTAGTCAAGTAGGTATGTTCAAGATCCTAAGCGAATCTGGGATTGCATCAGGAGTAAGAAGGATTGAAGCAGTTACTGGAAATAATGCGTATACTTATGTAAATAATATAGAAAATGATTTAAAATTAATCTCAACATTATTAAAAGCAAAACCAGATAATATACAACAAAGAATTGAGGAGACTCTGGCAAATTTAAAAGCCTTAGAAAAGGAAAACGACGCGCTTCGACAAAAATTAAATAGTGATTCAATAGAAACCTATATAGAAAACTATGAGACAATAGGAGATACGCCTACAGTTATTGCATCAGTTAAAGAATTAGCTATGGATGACCTAAGAGACTTGACTGATAAAGTCCGTGATAAATTGCAATCAGGTATTGTGTTAATGGGTTCTGTACAGGATGACAAAGTTAATTTTGTAGCCATGGCTACTAAAGACGTAGTCCAAAAAGGATTTCATGCTGGTAAATTGATCAAAGAAGTTGCCAAAGTAGCAGGCGGTGGTGGTGGTGGTCGTCCAGATATGGCCCAAGCCGGAGGAAAAAACCCAGATAAACTAGAAGAAGCTCTAGCAATTGCTAAGGAAATCATTGAAAAGCAATTGGAATGCAATTAGTAATTAATAGTTAATAATTTTTAAAAGCTAAAAGCTAAAAGCTAAAAGCCCCAAAAATGTGATGAAGAGTGTTCTTATAATAAATATTGGGTGTTCTTTTAGCTTAATGTTTAATGCTTATGCTGGACGCTTAAAAAAATACCTTGTATTTTTAAATTTAATGATTTAAACTTGTAGAATAAGATAAGTATAATAGATGTATTTCTTAGAGGAGGAGCAGGTATGGAAAATAATAACGATTTTACGGTGAAATTTGAACAAATAGAAAAGAATAGATCTGAAGAAATCAAAGAGATCGTCAAGGAAGTATACACCGCTCTTACTGAAAAAGGATATAAACCGGTAGAACAATTAGTAGGCTATATCATGTCGGGAGATCCTACGTATATTACGGGGTATAAAAATGCGAGAAATCTGATAAAAAAAGTGGATAGAGATGAACTGTTAGAAGAATTAGTTAAAGACTATTTTGAGAAAATATAATCAAAATTAATAGATAAAAAACTATTCTCGATTAGGAAATTCTCATGGATGAATAGTTATACGAATAGGATATTTGCACACTGAAGTTTCACCCCGCTTATCTTTCGTAATTATAAAAGCGGTGGTCTTTCTCATAGGGATATGAGCGTAACAAAGACCCATAGCTGGGTCTTTTGTTTTTATAAGATAAGGTAACTTTAGCATGTCTACAACTCAAACAGGGATACAGTTAAGTTGTAGAACTTCTGTTTTAACTTATGAGATATGAGACATTCCCCTATGAACCGAGGCACAGAGACTTCATTAACGCTTGAATTAGCAGTTATACGCCAAGTCTAGCTTTGCAGGTATTTATTTGATGGTTAAATCTGTAATGCTCTTATAATGACACTGTTAGCATCTAATCGCGAATTTAGCAAGGTGATTCTCATAATAGGACATCAAGATTATTCTCGTGCAATTAACGAGGTACATAAGCGTCCAAGACGCTTTATCTTGTTGCTAAAAAATGTGAGTTTTCTGGCACTTATTCAAAATCAACTAAAGTTTAACGACTGTTAGGGCGATTTCGGTAAGATCTAAGTGTGAACCTAAGTAGTAATTTTACTGCTTATTTAGGAGGAAAAATTGAAGTATAATGTACTTGGAACTACAGGGCTAAACATATCGAAAATTTGTTTTGGAAGTCTTACATTAGGCCCGCTTCAAGCAAATTTATCCCCAGAGCAAGGTGGAAAGATCATCGCCTATGCTATGGAACAAGGCATAAACTTTATAGATACAGCAACATTATATGATAACTATCAACATATCAAAAAGGCTATGGACTATTCTAATCAAGAGCTCATTATCTCCACAAAATCATATGATTATGAAAAAGCTGGTGCAAAAAAAAATTTGCATAAAGCACTGAGAGAGTTACACAGGGACACTATTGATCTATATATGCTACACGAACAAGAAAGTATTCATACGATTAGAGGTCACTGGGATGCAATAGAATTCTTAATCAAAGAGAAAGAAAAAGGAAATATAAGAGCTTTAGGTATATCTACTCATCGTGTTGAAGGTGTCTACGCTGCATGTGAGATTGATGAATTAGAAGTCATTCATCCAATTATCAACGTAAGGGGTCTGGGCATAGAGGATGGCTCACGAGAAGATATGGAAAAAGCTATTGCTTATGCAAAGTCAAAAGGCAAAGGGATATACGCCATGAAAATTTTTGGTGGTGGTAATCTTATAGGAAATGTAGAAGAGTGCTTTAAATACATAGATGGTTTAACTACAATAGATTCAATAGCCATCGGAATGCAGACATTTGCAGAGGTAGACTATAATGTGCGCAGAGTACTAGGTAAAGAAATTGAAGTAAATCTTGTAGAAAAAGTAAAAAGACAAAAGAGGAAACTCTTAGTAGAGTTCTGGTGCACCGGTTGTGGCAACTGTGCATTGAAGTGTCACCAAAATGCTATTCATGTAGTAGGTGGTAAGGCCATTGTTCAAGAAGAAAAATGTTTAACATGTGGATACTGTGGCACATATTGTCCACAATTTTGTATAAAGGTAGTGTAACAACATGGAAGATAGAATATTAGGATTAGATGTAGGGGATAAATATACAGGAGTAGCAATGTCTGATTTGTTGAGAATTACAGCACAAGGAATCACCACGCTCAAAAGAACAACCCTTCAAGAAGATTTTGAAATAATAAAAAAATACGTAGAAGATTTTGAAATAAAAAAAATTGTAGTTGGTCTTCCTAAGAACATGGATGGAACTATAGGAATTCAAGGTAATAAATGCATTAATTTTGGCAATTATTTAAAAAAGAGATTACCTTGTGAAGTTGTTTTTTGGGATGAACGGCTCACCACTAAACTAGCAGAAAATATGTTAATTGAAGCAAATGTAAGAAGAAATAAGAGAAAACTAGTAATCGATAAACTTGCAGCGCAAAATATTTTACAAAGTTATATAGATTCACTATAAACCGAAAAACTAGGGTCAGATGGAGTTTACCCCCCACAGGTGAATTGAGCTAAGCCAATCTAGAAGCAGTGAGTTCTAATGCTTCATCGTGTAAAAGGGTTAACATTAAAATCTTAGAAATTGGATTAAAAAGGAGAAAAGAATATGAACGAAAATGAAAACATAATTGAAGATGAAAACATAATTGAAGATGAAAACACAATTGAAAATGATAACACGGATGAAAATGAAAACATAATTGTATTATTAGATGATGAAGGTAACGAGGTAGAGTTTGAACTTATAATTACGGTAGAAAAAGATGGAAAAGAATATGCCCTACTTAAAAATATTGAAGATGATGTTGATGATATGTTTGCCTTTAGAATTGATGAAGATGAAGAAGGGGATGTACTGATTCCCGTAGAAGACGATGAAGAGATAGAAATGATCCAAAAGATGTACAATGAAATAATTAAAGAAGATGAATAAGTTGAAAGTTGAAAGTTGAAAGTTGAAAGTTGAAAGCCAAAAGCCAAAAGCCAAAAGCCAAAAGCCAAAAGCCAAACTAACAGATGCTTGACAAAGTTAAATAATTAATATAAAATTTAATGATAATAATTATTAAATGATAAGTGGTGATAATATGTCAGCTATTCTTGAACGAATGATCTTGTTAATGAAAAATAAAGGATATAAATTAACTCCTCAAAGAAGGTATATTATAGATGCTGTAATGAAAAATCGGGATGAGCATTTAAGTATCGATGAGATATACACGGAAGTAAAAAAAGCCTGTCCTGAGATAGGAATTGCTACTGTTTATCGGACAGTGCAAATGTTAGAGCAAATAGGTGTTTTAACTAAACACCATTTCGATGATGGATGTTCTAGATATGAATTAGCAGATGAAAGCAAAAGACACAATCATCACCATTTAGTTTGCGTTAAATGTGGCAAGGTTATCGAAATACAAGATAATTATTTTGGTGAACTTGAGCAACATATAGAGAAAGATAAAAATTTTACCATTACAAATCACACAGTAACTTTTTACGGAAATTGTAAAAACTGCGAGTGATTGTAGAAACGGAAGATTTCGAAAGGAGAAAAAAAATTGGCAACAAAAAAAAGTAAATTAAAAATTATCCCTTTAGGAGGACTTGGAGAGGTCGGAAAAAACATCACCTTGTTTGAGTATAAAAAGGATATTATCATCGTTGATTGTGGAATCGCATTTCCAGATGAGACAATGTTTGGTATTGACATAGTACTTCCAGACTATACCTATATTTTAAATAACCGGGATAGAGTAAAAGCAATAGTGCTAACACATGGACATGAAGATCATATAGGAGGTATTCCCTATCTGTTTAAAGAGTTAAAGGTACCTATTTATGGTACTAAGTTAACTATGGGTTTAGTTGAAAACAAATTAACTGAGCATAAACTAATGGACACTACTGAAAGAATCGTTGTAAAACCAAAGGATATAATAAATATAGGTGGATTTGAAATTGAATTTATACGAACAAATCATAGTATAGCAGATAGTGTGGCACTCTTCATTAAATGTGAAGCAGCAAAAGTTATTCATACAGGAGACTTTAAAATAGATTATAATCCTATTGATGAAGAAGTCATAGACCTTAGCAGATTTGCTGAGTTAGGTTCTCAAGGTATCGATTTGTTGATGGCAGATAGTACCAATGTTGAATTACCAGGATATACATTATCTGAAAGTTCAGTAGGAAAAACTTTTATGCAGTTATTTGATGGAGTACAGAGCAGAATTCTAGTAGCAACTTTTGCATCTAATGTACATCGTGTTCAACAAGTTGCAGATGCAGCCCTAGCGCATAATAGAAAAATTGCTATAAGTGGTAGAAGTATGATTAATGTTTCAAAAACTGCCATGGAATTAGGCTATCTTCATATTCCAGAAGAAGCATTAGTGGACATTAGAGATATTAATAAATACGATTCAAGTGAGATTGTAGTCATTACCACTGGGAGCCAAGGAGAGCCATTGGCTGCTTTAAGTAGAATGGCTGTAGGAGAATATAGACAGTTATCTATTAATAAAGATGACTTAGTCATTATCTCCGCATCACCAATACCAGGAAATGAAAAAGGCATTACAAAAGTTATTAATAATTTATATAAATTAGGTGCAAATGTTATTTATGAAAAGCTTGCAGAAGTTCATGTTTCAGGACATGCAAAACAAGAAGAATTGAAGTTAATGCACGTCTTAGTAAAACCAAAATACTTTATTCCAGTACATGGTGAATATAGAATGTTAATGCACCATGCCAAACTTGCTCAAGATTTAGGAATGAACGAGGATAATACTGTAGTAGCAGAAAATGGTTCAGTAGTAGAAGTAGACGAAGAAGGTATTAGACTTTCGGGGAGAGTTCCATCAGGGATTACACTAGTAGATGGACTTGGAATCGGGGACGTTGGAAATATTGTACTACGAGATAGAAAACACTTATCAGAAGATGGTTTATTTATCGTAGTTGTAACATTAAACAAAGGTAAGGCAGTTGCAGGACCAGATGTAATTTCTAGAGGATTCGTATATGTTAGAGAATCAGAAGAATTAATTAATAACGCAAGAAATGTAGTAAAACAAGCATTAATTAAATGCGAAGAAAAGAATATTCATGAGTGGAATAGAATAAAAGGTGAAATCAAAGATAGTTTAGATCAATTCTTATTTGAAAAAACGAAGAGAAGACCTATGATCTTGCCAATTCTTATGGAAGTATAAAAAAAATATTGATTAAACAACAAGCTTTTGGCCTAGCCAAAAGCTTTAATATCGTGAAGACAATGAGCCAAGCGGCTGCTTGCAGACATTTGGCGACTGTCCGCGTAACTACAGAGAAACTCGCGAAGCGTGTTTCTTGTGGTTCACGGAATAAATACTAATTTACATGAAAAAAGGTCAATTTGTGAATGAATATCTAAGATTTAGCTAATGATTTGAGTAATAGCAATAAATGTTAAGAACCTTAATCACTAATGAAATTACGGAGGATTTATGAAGAACAAAAAATTACAGGTAGCTTTGGCTACTATATTATTGATTATTTCTATCACTACTACAGTAATCATTTACTATAATGCGAGTTTGAAACCTTTGAAAAAAAATGGAGAAGAAGAACTTGTAGAGATTTTATCTGGGTATTCTTTACCAAAAATCAGTAAAATATTAAAAGAGTCTGATATTATTAGAAATAGTTTGACCTTTCAAATTCATGTCAAGATGGTAGGAGCAGGTAACCGGCTTAAAGCGGGTAAATATTTACTCAGTAGTAGCTACTCAGTAGATCAAATACTAAATGTTATTACAGATGGAAAAGTAGTAGATGAGAGCACTTTGGTAACATTTCCAGAAGGCTGGACATTAAAGCAAATGGCAGAAGAACTGGAAAAGCAGAAAATAATTTCTAAACAAGAGGATTTTATTAAAGAAGCAAAGGACATAGAAAAATATCAAAAAAACTTTAGTTTTTTAACAAGTATAAAAAACAAAACGGAAAGAACATTAGAGGGGTATTTATTCCCTGATACATATTATTTTGACAAAGAGGATGATTCGGAAGACATTATGAGAAAAATGCTTAAAAGATTTGGGGAAGTATATATAGACGAGTATACTAATCAAGGACAAAGCATAGGTATGTCAATAGATGACATTGTTATTCTCAGTTCTATGGTAGAACAAGAAACCAAATATGATGTTGATCGACCCCGAGTTGCAGGAGTTTTCTACAATCGACTAGAGAAAGGGATACCGCTACAATCAGATATCACAATACTCTATGCCATGGGCATAAAAAAAGAACAAGTACTTTATAAAGATCTACAAATAGATTCAAAATATAATACTTACAAATACAAAGGATTACCCATAGGACCTATAGGTTCATTTGGAGTACCCACACTAAAAGCTACCCTATACCCAGAAGACAATAAGTACTACTATTTTATAGCCAAGCCCGATGGATACTGCGTATTTAACGAAACATTCAAAGAACACACAGTTGATGTTAAGAAATATTTACGTTAAGCATTAAGCATTAAGCATCAAGGCAATAGAATTTCAAGGATTCCTCTAGGGTTACAGGTCCATGAATTCCTTATCATTTTGTATTTTACACTTTACATTTTGCACTTTAAACTTTGCATTTTATCAACCGTAGTTAGGAGAAGAAAAAATTGGGAACGATTAATCAAGATTACATTGAAAATTACATCAGAGGCCTTCTCCATGAAAAAGATCCTCTTATCAAAAAACTAGAGAGTTATTCTACAGAATTTAGAGTACCAATAATTCAACCTGAGGTTAAGCAGTTACTTTCTGTAATAATCAAAAGTAGCCATATCAGGTCTATATTAGAAGTAGGCACTGCTATAGGTTATTCTTCTATTGTATTTTGTAATGCCATGGAAGGTGGAAAAGTAGTGACGATTGAAATAAATGAAGAAATGAAACGTCTAGCATTAGAGAATATAGAACATGCTGGGTATAGCAAGAATATAGAAGTAATTTTGGGAGATGCAAACGACGTGGTCAAAGATATAGAGGGTCAATTTGATTGCATATTTTTAGATGGTGCCAAAGGTCACTATATTCATTTATTAGATACTTGCTTACAACTACTAAAACCAGGAGGTCTCCTAATTTCTGATAATGTATTATTTCGTGGAATGATCGCCAGCAATGAATTAGTAAAGCGCAGGCAAATTACCATAGTAAAACGAATGCGTAATTATCTAGAAACAATATCCAACCATCCACAACTAACCACAAGTATCGTGCCAATAGGAGATGGGGTTGCCATAAGTTTAAAATGTAATGAGTAATTAACAAATAAGAATGAATATTGACAGCCCAAAATGCTAAATCATAATATCCTAAATAATACGTATTATAATATGTAGAGGTTTTAATACTTAATTTTAAATATATTTTAAAAGGAGAGATTATGAAAAAAGAATCAACGGGTCACCCTATCTTATTCTCAATTATGTTAGGAATATTGTTAACTTCATTGGTTACTATCGCATCTGCATTTTCTTTTATTCTTGAATTTAGTAATACAGGTATTATGATTGCTCAAACAGGAGCATTTTTAGTCATGGCCATACTACTTACGATCTATATGACAAGCAAAGGAAAATCATTAAAAATGTTTGGCTTTCGAAAAATAGAAGTAGGTGAAACTAAGAAAGTTCTTTATTATATTCCTTTACTGATCATCGCATTAGTTCAACCAATATTAGGCGGTATGAATATGAAACTATCATTCGTAGAAGTATTTACCATAATCATATTTACTCTTACTATTGGATATACAGAAGAAACACTCTTTAGAGGGGTTTTAAAAGAAAAATTGCAATTTAAGGGAGCTACCTTTTATATCATTTTTTCTTCAGTGTTTTTTGGAATTCTTCATATGGCCAATGCATTTCGTGGAAGTAATTTAACCGTCACTATACTCCAAGTAATCAATGCTTTTCTTGTTGGTTTAATTCTTGCACAACTGATCACTGTTATCGATAATATTATTCCACTTATAGCATTTCACTTTATGTATGATGCATTGGCTACAATGACTAATATCGATGCAAATGGTAGGGGAACACTCATACTTGTTGTTTTAGATCTATTGTATATAGCGTATGCTGGTTATCTTTATTTACAATTAAAAAAGATAGGTAAATATAAAGAAGAAATAGTTGGTTAGTTGGTTAGTTGGTTGGTTGGTTGGTTAGTTGGTTAGTTGGTTAGTTGGTTAGTTGGTTGGTTGGTTAGTTAGTTAGTTAGTTAGTTAGTTAGTTAGTTAGTTAGTTAGTTAGTTAGTTGAAAATGAGAAGCAAACTATATATTTACTTGTCTTGATAAAACAGTAAAAAAGAAAGGAAGTGAGTATTTAGTGAGATTGGATACTTGTTATGCACTCCTTACTAAATATAATTGATGAAAAAACCAGAATTATTAGCACCTGCTGGAAATATGGAGAAGCTGAAATTTGCATTGCATTATGGTGCTGACGCTGTATATTTAGCTGGAAACAGATTTGGTCTTCGCGCTAAGGCGGGTAATTTTAATCGTGATGAAATGAAAGAAGCAGTTGAATACGTCCATAATAAAGGCAAAAGGATATACGTTGCCATGAATATTATTGCCCATAATGAAGATTTTGAAGGCATGGAAGAGTACGTAAAGTTTCTTCAGGATATAGAAGTTGATGAGATTATTGTAGCCGACCCAGGCATAATAATGCTGATTAAAGAAAATGCGCCAAACTTAAAGATTTCCCTTAGCACCCAAAGCAGTACTACAAACTATTATAGTGCGAAGTTTTGGCATGAAATGGGTGTGAAAAGAATTGTTTTAGCTAGGGAGCTAAGTATTAGGGAAATTAAAGAAATTGTAAAAAATACTCCAAATACCTTAGAAATAGAGACGTTTGTTCATGGTTCTATGTGTATTTCTTACTCAGGTAGATGCTTGTTAAGTAATTACATGGCAAACAGAGATGCAAACAAAGGGGATTGTGCGCAACCGTGTAGGTGGGATTATACCCTTATGGAAAAGACCAGAGAAAATGAACACTTCCCAGTTTACGAAGATGAACGTGGTACCTATGTATTTAATTCCAAAGACCTTTGCCTGATTAAAGATATTCCACAATTAATTGATGCAGGAATTGATAGTTTTAAAATAGAGGGTCGGATGAAAAGCGTTTTCTATGTAGCAACAATAGTAAATACTTATAGAAAAGAAATCGATAATTATTTTAAAGATCCTTTGAATTACACCTTTGATCCGGAGAGTTTTGAAGAATTAAGAAAAGTAAGTCACAGAGAATATACAGAAGGATTTGCACATAATAAGCCAACGAAGGAAGATCAAAATTATACATCAAGCACTTATGTTCGTGAATACGATTTTGTTGGAGTAGTAGTAGATTACCATGAGGAATCTCAAATAGCTACCATTGAGCAGAGAAATAAAATTGAACTAAGTGACATTATTGAAATATTGAGCCCCAATACACAATATGTCCAACAAAAAGTAACACAAATGTGGGACCAAGAAGGTAACCCCCTAGAAGCCGCCCCCCACCCAAAGATGATCTTCAAAATGAAAATGGACAGCAGAGTAGAGCCAATGGATCTTTTGAGAAAACAAGTTTGATAAATGTAAAATTAAGAATTAAAAATGTAAAATTAAAAGCTAAAAGCCAAGCATTCAGTTTTCAGCACTAATCCAACAGCTAATAGCTATTAGCCAAAAGCTGTTTTTTTACCTTTAAATGAATAATCTCCCTTTACATGGTTTAAAATACAACTATCATGTAAGGGGAGTTTTTTTATGTTGAAAAAAAGAATAGTTGCAACATCACTAATATTTTTGCTTGCTTTTATTTCCATATCCGTGCACACTGGGTATTTGCTTTTGAAGGATGATCAAAATAGTGCGTACAAAATTAAAAATCAGGTTAGTAGTAAAAGTGTCCTTTATTATCCACGGGGAGAAATAATGGATCGAAACGGGATTGTATTAAGTGGAAGAATAAAGGATGGTGATATTTCTTTAAAAGATTATACTGCCATTGTAGGAGAAGATGTTATAGGCAAATTGAATTATGATGAGAACAATACCACTTCAACAGGAGTAAAAGGAGTTTCCGGACTACAATCACTTTTTGATTCCCAACTTAATGGTGGAAATCCTATAAAAGTAGCCATGTATAGTGATGCTAAGGGTGATAATATCAATAATGAAAGCGCTTTAGTATACGGAGATCATTTAAATGAAGGCACTTCTCTAGTCACTACATTAGATTATAACGTACAAAAAATGGTAGAAGGATATGTCAAAAGTATCGTTGCACAAAAAAAATATAAGGGAGTAGCTGCTGTGGTTACAGATGTCAAAACTGGAGATGTTCTAGCAATGGTTTCTGAAGGAGAGCAGACAAATAAAGCGCTTATTTGCTATCAACCTGGGTCAGTTTTTAAAATTTTAATTTATGCAAAAGCTCTCGAAGCTAAGGTTGTGGACCTAGATACAAAATTTCAGTGTAATGGAACTACAGAAATTGATGGCGTCACCAAGGGATGTTCTAAAACAGAAGGTCATGGAGAGATCACGCTAAAAGATGCATTTGCTCAGTCATGTAATATTGCCGCTTATGAGACTGCATTATTATTAAATCAAAAGGATTCAAACGGAAGTATTGTTTATAATGATGTATTAGATTTAGCAAAAGAATTTGGATTTCAAGATGAAGGACAGAAAATGGTAAAAGAATTTCCACTTAGTTATGAGAATTCTTCTCCAATCATCCCTACAAAGGTATTTAATCATATGGACACGTTTAACTTAGCTCTTGGTCAAGGTAAAGTTATGGCCTCGCCATTAACAGTAAACAAAATAATTTCAGCAATTGCCAATGATGGAGTATATATTGAACCACGTATCGTTTTAAATGAAATTCATCCTTTAGGAGAAGAAACAAAGTACGAGACTTACCAAAAACAAGTTTTTTCTAAAGAGGTAAATGACAAGCTAAAAATTATGTTAGAAGAAGTATGTAAAACTGGCACAGGCAAAGAAAACTCTCTAGCAGAGTTTGGAGGTATAGCAGGTAAGAGTGGCACAGCACAACATATTACAGGAAAAGAAAATCACGGCTGGTTCACAGGCTACTTCCCCGCAAACGCCCCCAAATATGCAATGACAGTACTAGTACAAGAAGGTGGAACCTCATCACAAACAGCACTGCCGATATTTAATGATTTAGCGAAAGGAATACTGGAAAACAACTTGGCGAGCAATTAATAATTAACAATTAATAATTAAAAAAAGAACAGAGACCAAAAGAGTCATCTACAACAGTATTAAGTTTTTAGCCTTAAGCTTTCAGCCTTAAGCTTTCAGCCTTAAGCAATAAGGCAAAGCACCTAATAGCCAATAGCCAACAGCCAACAAGTTAATAGCTAATAGCCAACAGCCAATCACCTTTTCCTCAAAAACATGCAACAAAACACGTTCAGACGCATATACATTTAAAACATATGAAACTGGAGGTGTTTTTTGTGATTGGTACGTCTTTAATTGGGATTGTGGCTTTACTTAAAAATATTTATTTTATGTTAGGATATCTTACAGGCAATTCATTTCCCAGTCCACTAAATAAAGAAGATGAAGAAAAATATTTAACCCTTTATAAAAATGGGGATCATAAAGCGAAAAATGTACTGATTGAGCATAATCTGCGATTAGTTGCTCATATCGTAAAAAAATACACCTATTCATCATTAGATACAGAAGACCTTATTTCAATAGGAACAATCGGGTTAATCAAAGCCATATCAACGTTTAAAGCAGATAAAGGAACGAAATTAGCAACTTACGCTTCAAAGTGCATTGACAACGAAATTCTCATGTACATTAGATCAGAGCAAAAATGTAAAAATGATGTATCCCTATACGATCCAATTGGAACAGATAAAGAAGGGAACAAAATCTCTCTTATGGATATTTTAGGTACAGAGGGTGATTCTGTATATGATAATGTGTTGTTAAAAATACAAGCAACCAGATTACAACAATTAATGGATAAAGTATTACACTGTAGAGAAAAGGAAATTATCGTTTTGAGATATGGTTTAGATAATAAGGAAAGAAGAACCCAGAAGCAAATAGCTGATGAAATGGGGATATCAAGATCTTATGTTTCAAGAATAGAAAAAAAAGCAGTACAAAAATTAGCACAAGAATTTTCAAAGAAATACGTGGAAAAATAGGACTGGGAAACCAGTCCTGTTTTTATATCTCTTTTTCACGACTCACAAGAGTTCTTTATATTACTGCAAGTATGCCACTAAAGTATTTGATTTAAAAAAATAATAACTTGTAATTTATATTATTTTTATGATTAATAGTATTAATAATTTTTTTATCATGACGATATTATTAGTAAGTACCTATAATAGTTAAATTAGCTATTAAGGAGATAAAACGTTAATAAATTAATATTTATAAAAGTTACAAAATAATTATCTACAACACGTTATACGATAAAAATACATAATTTAGAAGGAGGAAGAAACATGAATTTAATCAAAAGATTAATCGTGGAAGAAGAAGGACAAGGTTTAGTGGAGTATGCGTTGATCGTTGGGCTTATAGCTTTGGTGGCAGTTGTTGCGCTTACAGCAGCAGGAGGAAGTATTGAAAAAATTTGGGATAAAATAAAGGTTGCATTAGGTGCTGCAGATACTGCGATTGACTAAAAAAAAGTATGCTCTCTCTATATGGGAGAGCATAATAATTAATAGGAGTATTTTATGGACATATCAATTTTAGAAGTTTATTTAATTAGTGTATTAATTCTTGCTATATTTTACGATATAAGGTTTAGGAAAATTCCTAATGTATTAACATTTCCTGCTATTTTAATAGGACTAATTTATAATGTAGTTTTTAATGGGTTCAATGGATTTCTATTTGGAATTTTTGGTTTTTTAATTGGACTAGGATTATTTTTTATTCCCTTTGCACTTGGGTTAATGGGAGCAGGCGATGTAAAATTAATGGGAGCTATTGGAGCGTTAATGGGTTGGAAATTTACAATGATCGCTGCTTTATTTTCATCTATTGCAGGAATACTTGTAGCAATCATATATTTAATATATAAAAAACAACTACTTCGTTCCTTAAAAAAATATGTAATCTTTATCATGAAACCTATAGCACAACTACTTTATTATACTAAGAGAACGAAGACAACGGAGCAACTAATGAAATTTGTTTTATCTAAAGAACAAATTGGAATAGATGAAAAATTATATGTACCTTATGGTTTAGCCATTGCACTAGGTACATTATTTACGTTAAGTGGAATTTTTAAGGAATATTTGTTCTTTTAATATAATCGTAGGGAGTATCCAATAATGAAGGAGAGGGTGATTATGAAAAGAATATTCAACAAAGGCAAGAAAGAATCAGGTCAAGCCTTAGTTGAGTTAGCACTAGTCATGCCTCTTTTGATGTTATTAATTCTCGGAATGATTGAATTTGGTTGGATACTCAATGGAAAGATAACCATTACTAGCGCTGCAAGAGAGGGCGCAAGAATCGCTGTAATCTATGAGAGTGCGGCGATGGCATCAACAGCTGTACAAAGTGCGGTAAGTAAATCATCAGAAAGCTCAAGCTTAAGTGGAGTCACATCAGTAACTATTTTTGATGAAATCAAAGGAAGTGCCATTGTAAATGTCAACGCAAAAATAAAGCCTATCGTTGGTTTTTTTTATTCTGAAGATGTAAACTTATCCGCTAAAGCAGAGATGCGAATTGAATAAAGGAGTGAAGTAATGAAACTAAGACAAATGATGAAGAGTGAAAAAGGCGCTGTTTTGCCATTTGTTGCTATTGTATTAGGTTTGTTCGCATTTGGTTTCATAGCCTTAGTAATAGATGTTGGAATTATGTATGTAGAAAAAAAGGTAATGGTTACCTCTGCAGATGCTGCAGCATTAGCAGGAGCACAAGTCTTGAGGGAAACTAAGGGAGTAAATAAAACAGGAGCAAAAACAACTGCAGAAAATTATGCAAAATATAATGGGGCCGAGGATGGTCAGGTTGTTGTTCATATTGTGAATAAAGGAGTTATCTTACCGAGTGGGGTAACAGATAACAGAGAGGTAGTTGAAGTCACAGTTGGGAAAAATGAATCCTTGTTTTTCGCTAGATTTTTAGGAGATGAGGATACAGATGTAAAAGCTCAAGCTACTGCAACTTGGGGGTATATTAAAAAGTCATATATAGGTAACTTTATTCCACTATTTACCTTTGATAGTGATTATAAGTTAAACACAAATACTTTTTTACATGAAAATATTGAAAATACAAATAGCTATGGTTTTATTGATGTTGGATCTGGTATGAGTGATATAAAAGAAGCCATCGCAGGTAAAAATGTCGGAGGAAATTATATGTACGATAATTTATTAGATGGTAAACCTGGAAACGGAGCATCTCTACTGGGTGCAGTAGAAGAGAGGATGAAGATAGCTCAAGTCAAAGATACAGATGTAGAAAGAAAAAATACAATGATTGGTCTAATACCAATTGTTGATAAAGTTGAATTTCTAGAGTTAAACTCTAGTGGCAATGCAGGTAGATGGAAAATACCTATTAAATATTTTGCATATTTTGAAATAATTGATGTAATAAAGCAAAATACGAGTCAAGGTTCAAGTGAAGCTTTAGATCCTTCACAAGGGTATACTAAAGTCATATCTCCAATTGATCAGGGTATAGGGGCTAGTCATCCAGTATACCTTTTAGGCAAATTTACTGGTGAAATCGTTGAAGCAAGAACCCTTGCAGAAGCAGGTGACCAAATCAACCCAAATCCAGGTGGAGATTCACCAGCAACGTATAGTAAGTTAATCAAATAATAATAGGTATAGGTATTACAGAAAGGGGTGTTCGTATTGAATAGCAATAAGAAAATACTGATTTTAGCAATCTTTCTTGGATTATTAACGGTTTTTGGATTGAATTATTATATCAACACCCTTAAAAATAACCAAGTAGACAAAGGTGATTATTCACAGATTATCGTTGCTACAAATACGATTCCAGCTAATGTGAAGATAACTGCTGAGATGGTTACCTCAAAATCAGTTGCTACTGAATCCAAGCATCCTGAATCAATTACCTCCACGGAGCAAATTATTGGTGGAATTACCAAATCCGAGATTGTCAATGGAGAACAAATCCTTTCAAGTAAAGTAGTGGTGGATGGGGCAAAGGCTACTTTAGCTTATAGAATACCTGAGAATATGAGGGCGGTATCCATACCAACCAACGAAATAACTGGGGTGGCAGGTTTTATAAATGTAGGAGATAAAATCGATATATTAGCTACCTATAGTAATAAAGAAATTACTCCAGATAGTACAAGCACAAGCTATACCCATTTTCAAAGTATCGAAGTAGTAGCAGTAGGAAATGCCAAACAAGGTGCTCCTGAGAAGCAAACGGATCTTCCTGCTTCTCTTACTATATTGGTGAATCCTCAACAGGCGGAGGTCATAGTCTACGCGTTATCTAATGGTGCACTACATTTTACTTTGCGTAATCCTGCTGATTCTACAAAAGTTGATTTAGATCTGTATAACACAAATAACTTTTCAACATACAAAGAGAGGTAATAAAAATGGAGAGGTTAAAGGTAGTCATCATTGAAGTTTTACAAGAACAAAGGTCTTATATTAAAGATGTTCTATCAAATGTTGAGTATATAAAAGTAGTGGGTGAAGTGAAGTCATCAGAGGAAGCATTCAGAGAGCTAGAAGAAGCCTCTGTAGATGTGATCCTTATTGAATCTACTGCTTCAGGAGATGGGTATAAGGTAGCAGAAAAATTAAATCTTGAGTATCCCAATATTGCAGTAATCATTATTGAAGACGAATTTAGAGAAGATATTATACATAAGGCCTTATTTGCTGGAGCACGAGATGTATTAATCTATCCCTTCACAGCAGCCAAACTGGTTGATACCATCTATAGATCTCATGAGTTGTTAAAGAAGAAGCCAGTAAACCAGGGAGAAAAAATAAGAGAAAAAATAAAAGAAAAAATTAAATTGGGTAAAGTAATCACGATTTTTAGTACAAAGGGGGGAGTAGGTAAAACGTTTATCTCTGTAAATTTAGCAGTTGCATTACAAAAAGAGTCAGGAAAAAGAGTCGTTGTAGTTGATTTTGATTTAGATTTTGGCAATGTTGCATTGGCACTAAATATAAAACCAAAATTCACCTTGACTGATGTAGTAGATGATATTCGAAATATTGATCCAGACTTAATGGAGAGTTATTTATTGCCACATGAGTCAGGAATTAAGATCTTACCAGCCAATTCGAAACCACAGCTAACTGAATTTGTGAATGGAGAGCATGTAGATAAAATACTACAAACCCTTAAAGAGTCCTTTGATTATATTATTGTAGATATGCCAGCAAGATTTTATGAACCAGTAAATCAAGCACTTGTGAGTGCAGACTACTTATTTATGATTACCACACCGGAATTATCAACCATTCGAAATGTAAAATCTTCTTTAATTACCTTAGATGAGTTAAATTATCCTAAATCTAAAATTAATATCATATTAAATAGAGCTGACCCTAAAGGGATCATCAAGGAAAAAGATGTTGAAGCCACATTACAGCAAGAAATATTTGGTGTGATAAGTGTAGATTATAAACTAGCCATGTCCTCCTTAAATCAAGGAATCCCTGTAGTAAATAAAAGCAAAGCAAAGGGAATGGCAAAAGAATTTATACATCTTGCAAAAAAAATTATTCAGGAATCACCATCTTCTATAACGAATAAGGGTGGTGGAAAATAGATGGCAATTGGTACATTTGGTTCTTTTGGCTCAAAGGAAAAAGATGTCTCTGAATTAAAGAAAAATGTAGATAATATATTAAATGAAAATAAAAGAAAAAAAGAATTAGAAATATTAGGAAATGCGGCTCTGTCAAGAGTAATTGATAATATCACAGTGAATCCAGAAAATGCAGACTCCTTTGAAAAGAAAAAAGTTGAAGATCAAATTTTTGATACTGTTAATCTTTTGTTAGAGGAAAATAAAAAGCATCTCTCTCTTGGTGATAAACAGTATGTTGTTCATTCTGTAATGGATGAAATATTTGGTTATGGACCCATTACCACCTTGTTAAATGATCCTTCTATTTCAGAAGTAATGGTTAATGGAGCTGATAGTATATATGTTGAGAAATCAGGGAAACTTGAAAAGACCCATTACACTTTTCGGGATAATAATCATATGATGCATACTATAGATAAGATTATTGCTCCTTTAGGGAGGCGAGTTGATGAAAGTTCTCCTATGGTAGATGCAAGATTACCAGATGGATCCAGAGTCAATATCATTATCCCCCCCCTTTCATTAAAAGGACCAGCTATCACCATACGAAAATTTGCACTAGATCCATATACTTTAGATGACTTAATCGCCTTTGGTACCTTAAACCGAGATATGTCAAAATTATTAAGAGCTAGCGTAAGAGGACGAATAAATATCCTGGTCTCAGGAGGTACTGGTAGTGGGAAAACCACATTTTTGAATATACTTTCAAGTTTTATACCTAGTAATGAAAGAATCGTCACCATTGAAGATGCTGCCGAATTGCAGCTTCAACAAGATCATGTAATCACCTTAGAGGGGAGACCAGCAAATGTTGAAGGAAAAGGTAGAGTGACAATAAGAGATCTCGTGGTCAACTCTTTGCGTATGAGACCTGATCGAATAATAATAGGTGAGGTAAGAAGTGGTGAAGCATTAGACATGCTCCAAGCTATGAATACTGGACATGATGGTTCTATCACGACTGTTCATGCCAATACGCCAAGAGATAGTATTTCTCGTCTTGAAACCATGGTAATGATGTCAGGAATGGAATTACCCTCTAGAGCCATTAAGGAACAAATTGCTTCTGCAATTAATCTCATAATTCAAATTTCGAGATTTAACGATGGGACTAGAAAGGTAGTAAAAATCACTGAAGTTACTGGCATGGAAGGGGAAACTATCACCATGCAAGACATTTATGTTTTCAAGCAAGAAGGTTTTAATGAAAAAGGTGATGTATTAGGAAGGCATATTACTACTGGAATTGTACCTGCCTTCCTTGAAAAAATAAAAGTAATGGGAGAAAACATACCACTAAGTGTATTTATAGAAAATGGAGATCCTCAAAATAGGAGGTTATAATATATGACGAGTTTACTATTGGTAGGCGTTTTTTTTACAGTTGTTTTTTTCGTTATAGGTATCTTTGCTTTAATGTTTTCCCCTAGAATTGAGACTCTTTCAAGGATGAAAGAGGCTACAAGAAATGAGAATATCTTTGATGAAACACGCCAAGTAGAAATAAATGATTCAAGAAAACGTTTCATAGGCTTATTTGGGATAATTGGTAGATTATCACCAAATAGTGGTTACGTGACGAAGAAAAGAAAAAAATTAATGCAGGCAGCAGTACTCATGAAACCTGAGGAGTTTATTGGAATATCCTTCATAAGTGCACTTTTAATAGTAGGAATAATATTTTTGATCACAAAATCAATGGTTGCACTGGCTTCTGGTCCTATAGGGTATATTATTCCCGATGTACTACTTGGAATGAAAAAATCAAAGAGAATGGTAAAGTTAAACGCTCAGTTGCCAGAAGCTGTAAATATTATTTCTAACGGATTACGAGTAGGATTTAGCTTTACACAGGCAATGGCTGTGGTGACCAAAGAATTAGAAGGTCCCATTAGGGATGAATTTAATAAAGTACTTAGAGATAATTCTTATGGAAAACCATTTGAAGAGGCGTTGATTAGCATGTCAGAGAGAACAGATGATGAGGACTTAGATATGATTATTACAGCCCTAATTATTCAAAGACAGGTTGGTGGGAATCTAGCAAATGTCTTAGATACCATATCCAATACAATAAGGGAAAGAGTAAGAATCAAAGGTGAAGTAAAAACATTAACTGCTCAAGGTAGGGTATCTGGAGTCGTGGTCAGCTTATTGCCTCTTGGTCTCGCTTTTGCGTTTACAATTATTAGTCCTGGATATTTGGATATCTTATTTACAACAACCATTGGCAAACTAATGATCCTAGTAGGCGTGATTCTTCAATTAACTGGAATTTTCGTTTTAACCAAATTAGTAGATGTAAAAGTGTGAAAAAATGTAAAATGTAAAATTAAAAATGTAAAATTAAAAGCCAAAAGCCAAAAGCCAAAAGCCAAAAGCCAAAAGCCAAAAGCCAAAAGCCAAAAGCCAAAAGCCAAAAGCCAAAAGCCAAAAGCCAAAAGCCAAAAGCCAAAAGCC
>MCHG01000222.1_pt1 | contig 25641 bp, 20 predicted proteins | sample 787351 | NCBI WGS metagenome assembly MCHG01 (sample SAMN05430296, study PRJNA330682) | permafrost metagenome | biome: Cold desert; feature: permafrost; material: soil; isolation source: enrichment culture inoculated with soil incubated with H2/CO2 at 20 degrees... ... | reverse complement strand
CTAGTGGTTGGTAACTACAGACCCCCACAGTGGACTTTCACCACCTAGTCAATTGCCATGCCTGGCACACAAAAAAAGAACCAACACCTAGCTTCTCGGTCTTGGTTGTAAATTTTAAATTGTAAATCGTAAATTATCTCTTAATCGTTGTTTCTTAAGTTTTTGAATTGTAAATTGTAAATCGTAAATTGTAAATTATTTTCCCTCTTCGTAAATAAACTTGTGCAAATACTCCACATTATCCTTTAAAGTATCTGGAACTAAATAATATACTCCACCTATCATTTTTCCGTTAGAATGATTTGATACTGGTAATCTTGTCTCTTCCACAGGCCTCTTCCCTGCAGAGATCATTTGTGTTCCTAGACTTACTAACTGATTTTGGGAAAAGCTTGTTTCTATATATGGCAATACAATATTCATTACAGCAATCAACTTTGGTAAAGATCTTTCGGATTGTATTTTATCTAAGATTTCTTGCATAACTCGTCTTTGTCGCTCTGTTCTCTCATAGTCTGCGTTGCCTACATGTCTGATTCTTGAGTATTCAACAGCTTGTTTTCCAGTTAAGTTTTGGATACCTGAACGAGGGCTACCACTGATTTCACTCAATTCTTCTGGTTTTAGTTCTATTTCTATCCCACCTATGGCATCGATGATTTTTTCTAGTGCTACAAAGTTTACTGTTACGTATTCTTTGATGTTCATATCAAAGTTTTGATTGATGGTTTTGATTGATAATGCTGGACCTCCAAAAGCATAGGCGTGGTTGATTTTATCCATCTTTTTTCCTGGAATATCAACGTAGGTATCTCTCATAATAGATGATAGTTTGATTTTATTGTGTTTATCGTCTAATGAGATAATCATAATCGCATCTGTTCTAGATCCATCATAATCCGAATCTCTAGTATCTATTCCAAATAATGCAATATTTACAACATCTTTATCATTAGGAGCATCTGGTTTAATCATTAGCTCTTCTTCGTTATTTGTCATATCTGTGGTATTTATTTTCGAAAATAGTTTGTTAATAAATAGTAATGTAGATGCAATAATAATTATTATTATTATGAATGTAATGATAATATTTCGTTTTTTATTGCTCTTTTTGGATTTCTTCATCTTCTGACTCATTGTTATTTCCCAACTCCCTGTAATTTCTATCTGAATGATATTATATAATGAATTTAGGTCTAGAACAAGAAATTTGTAACAATCTGCAACATTCTAGGCTTTATTACCTGATCATATCTTGTGGGTATTTAATGCTAAGAGATGCTACTACATAACGCTTAACTACTACTTAAGTCTATGTTTAATCACTTCATATATTAAAAAGACTACCAAATATTATATTTGGTAATCTCAACCGTCATTGTTATTTTATAACTTAAGATTTTATACTTTGCTAAGGTGGATTTAGCTTTTCCAATATTCACAGCACTCTATCACCTTTAATTGTAAATTGTAAACTGTCAATTATTATTGCAGTGTTTATATATATTATGGTTTACTCTTACAGTATCTGAAACCTGTAGTTGTTTATTGTTTATTATATACTCTCCATTTGTCGTAGTTATCTCTTTAAACTTTGTTTTTCCAACTATTCTTTTGATTTTTGTTAAAGCTTTTGTTATTTGTATATACTCTTTTGCTTCATTGATATTGGTTCCTAGGGTATGTATTAGGTTGTTTTTTAATAGGGATTTGGCAGTCTTTTTTATTTTGCCTCCGTAAGCACCTGTAATGCTTAGAATATCTAGTTGTGTTAATACATCTCTTTCATTAAGATCTCTGACTATATTAAGATCGTGAATTATGCAGTCGTATTTTTCTATTTGACTGATAATTGGACGGTATCCTTTTATTTGCAATAGAAAGGCAGCATCTATCATTGAATAGAAATTTGATTCTATTATATCAAATTTAAGTAGCACGTAATTTGTATTATTAATGGTATGTATGTTTGAGGTTTTGAGTAAATCAATGATTTCTTTGCTGTAGCTTATTTCATTTCCCATATAGATTTCTATGTCTATGTTGTTTTGTTTCAATTCTTTGCGTATTTCTATGTATTTATTGTGGTGGGCTTCGTATGTAGGTACAGAGTCTTCTTGATATGCAAAGTTAGGTGTCGCTAGTATATTTTTGAAACCTGCTTGACTGGCTGCTTTTGCTAGATCCATTTTATTTGATTGGTTTGATAAAATCTGGCTGTGAAAATCATACATGATTTATTCTCCTTTTCATTATCATTAAGCATTGAGCTGTTCGCATCAAGGTAATTGTTTATTTTGTATAAGCTTAATGGGTTGTACATAATACATAATTCTTTTTAGTCATTGCTTATGGTTGAGGCTTTTGGCTTATATTTTTGCATATATTTTTGCTTTTGCTTTTGCCTAAAGGCTAAATAATTCTACTTGTCCAATTTTATACTAGTTTATTTAAATTTTTTGTCAGATTTAAGCGGTTGGGTACTCTTATAAAAAGATTGATATGGTGGAGTTTTTTAAATTAACAGTTTACAATTTACAATTAGAAACAAGTACCAAGAATTCAACTAAAAAATCCTTTAGAATTCATATTATAATTCTAAAGGATTTTGGCATGGTGTATTGTCTAGATTTATTGTTGTATTCATTCTACAGTTTCTCTTATTCTTGTGGTGGTGCTATTAGTTTTGGTACTGATGTTGGTGTTGATTTTGGTTCTGGTATTGGTGTTGGTGTTGGTGTTGATTTTGGTGTTGATTTTGGTGTTGGTGTTGGTATTGGTTCTGGTTTTGGTGTTGTTTCTGGTGTTGGTGTTGGTGTTGGTATTGGTATTGGTTCTGGTGTTGGTGTTGGTTCTGGTTTTGGCGTTGGTTCTGGTTTTGGTATTGGTTTTGGTTCTGGTGTTGGTTTTGGTTTTGGTGTAGGCGTTTTGGTGGTTGTTGTTTTAGTGGCTTTTTTCGATGGTATGGTGATTGTTTTAGCGGTTGCTTCTGGTGGTATGGTTGCTATTTCGGGTTCTTGGGGTTTGTATTTTAGGGTGAAATTTAATGAGGTTATTTTATCAGTGTCATCTTGTATCTCTACTTTATATGTACCTTCTGCTGTTATTAGGATTTCTTCTGTAGATGCTTCTTGACCGTTCATGGTAGCCTTTATTACTTTACTGTTATCAGAAAATTTTAATTGGATTTTATCTGTTTCTATTGTGTCTCCATCGTTAAATGTAGATGGATAGAGAATTTCAATTTGAGGTGGCAAATCTTCCTTAACCTCGTTTTCTACTTGAGCTGCTGCTAAGACGACTTCTTCATTATTTAATGCTGAAAATTTGGACATCATATCATTATTCACTTTTTCAATATCTCTTGGATCATATACACTTGAGTTCTGATAACTCATTCCTAAGGTCGTCACTCCAGACAGTATAATCACTAGAACAATAATAATTTTATTCATTAAATATTTATACCTCCTTTTGTTAGCTTTTAGCGTATGGCGATTGGGAATTAGCTGTTGGCTTTTAGCTTTTGGGTTAAAGCTTCTACCTAAGCTTTTATGCTCTTCTATTTCATTTTTGTTCTAATTTTGCATTCTGCATTTTTTTGCTGTTGGCTGTTAAGTAAAGGCTAGCTAACTCTGTCAGCTTTAATAATTGGCGATTAGTTTCATATACGCTAGATCACTCATAATTCATCCCTACAATTCCCAGTCTTTTAAATTGTCAATTGTGAAATGTAAATTGTAAATTAAAAACCCTCATCCCCTGCTTGTACTATTTTATATTAGTTCATATAAAAAATATGTAAAAAAATATCCGTCTAACATAATAAAGCCTTTAGAATTCTTTCAATAGAGAATTCTAAAGGCTTTATTCATTTTTTATAATTATAAGAAATAAAATGCAGAAAGGTTTTTCATATTTTTTAGGTACTTCTTTAATTCTTTAATTCTTTAATTCTTTAATTCTTTAATTCTTTTTAATCGTAAATTGTAAACTGTAAATTGTAAATTAATCAAGTTAGTAACTTACTCTCTGGTATCACTGCTAGTATAGGATATTTTGATAGAGTTTCTAATTCTTTAGGGTTTTTGATTTTGGTGTTTAGGTATTCTTTTATGAATACGATAAATGTGCCTAACATTAATCCCAAGACAAAAGAGATTGCTATGTTTAATTTAGGGTTTGGAGCTATTGGCTTATCGGAGGCTTCAGCTATGTCTACTATGTCCACATTGTCTATTTGCATTAACTCACTAACATATTTCATAAACACTATTGCTGTTTCATTAGCTATTTTTGCTGGTAATATTGGATCTGTATTCGTTACGGATATTTTTATAATTTCTGTTTCGTTTACTGTAGATATTGCAATCATGCTTCCTAACTGGGCAGGGGTTATATCTAGATTTAAGTTTTTTATTACTTTTTCTGTAACATTTCTGCTCTTAATAATTTCACCATATGTACCAACTAGTTGCTTATTTAACAATACATCTTCATTTGTATATCCTTGTACATTTTCTGGAGAGCTTTCTTGACTATTATTGGATCTCCCTAACATAATTGTTGAGTAGCTCTCATATTGCTTGTCCAATACAAAAAAACTCACTGTTGCTGCGATAATCATTGATATTAAGACAATAATGGCGATCAATTTACTATTCTTACTAAATATGTACCAGAGTTCTTTTAAATCTATTTCTTGTTCTTGCGTGTTTTCATATTGATCCATATTTTAATCATTTCCTCCTTGATTGGTTGTTGGCGATTGGCTTTTAGCTTTTAGCTTTTGGTAATTATGCATTCTGCATTTTTTTGCTGCTAGCTTTTGGGTTAAAGCTTCTACCTAAGCTTTATGCTTTTCTATCATTTTGTTCTTAATTTTGCATTCTGCATTCTGCATTTTTTTGCTGTTGCTTTATATATTATACCCTTTTATTTCATATTTTTTAAGTATATTTTAGTATTTTTTTACTATAATTTAGATATGTTGGTTAGTTGGATAGGAAAACATTAAAGAGGAGTTGTTTCCCCGATAAACGGGGCACTGGGACTGCGCTCAACATGACACGGTGGATGTCAGCGTGTTTTAAGGGAAATCCTTCGACTTCGCTCAGGATGACACACTCGAGGGTGGCTTGGGGTTTAGTTTCAAAGATTAGGTGTTTTCTTGGTCGTTGGTTCCAACTAACCAACTGTCCAACTGTCTACTTTCCACTTTACAACTTTTATATTATTTCGACTTTATTCGTGTTATAATATGATGTGGTAAATTATCCGAATTGTAAGGTGGGTGGCTGTTGTGGTTAAGAAAAAAGTGAAAAAGAAAAAGAGTAGGCCTTTGAGAAGAATTTTAATTATATTACTATTTTTCGTTATCGTATTTGGTTCTGTATATTTTGTTGCACATAGTATGCTAGGGAAAATTAACTCAGTGAAAATAACGGATGATGATGATGAACTTAATATTGCATCCGAGGTACAGGGTAAAGACAATGGTATTATAAATGTTGCTTTGTTTGGTATTGATGCTGGGGCTAAAGATTTCAGTGGGAGAGCAGATTCAATAATGATCTCTACATTGGATAAAAAACATAAACTAATTAAATTCACCTCAATCATGCGGGATACGTATGTAGATATCCCAGGAAAACAATATAGTAAGATAAATCATTCCTACTCCTATGGCGGTGCTGAATTAACAATTAAAACCATAAACCAAAATTTTGACATGAATATTAAGGATTATGTAACTGTTAACTTTGCCGGACTAGAAAAAATAGTTGACGCTGTTGGGGGAGTAAAGCTTCAAGTAACAGATGGTGAGGTTGGATATATGGATGATTATCAGCGCCATTTAGATGAACTTGCTGGAAATATTTCTAAGCGTGTTCAAACACCAGGGAATATTACATTAACAGGTAGACAAGCAGTTGCTTACTGTAGAATTCGATATATAGGTAATGATCAAGGACGTACTGAGCGACAAAGAAAAGTATTAGAGCTGGTGGTTAAAAAAGTATTACATAATAAATCCCTGAAGCAAACATTAACTCTTATTGAAACTTTGTCTCCGTATATTGAAACGAGTTTAAGTAAAGGAGAAATGATTGGACTGGCTACTAGTGTTTTTACTTCTCGGATTAGTGAAATGGAAGATACTAGAATACCTCTAGATGGTCATTGGAAAGATGGTACAATGAATGGAACTTATTATTTAAAACCAGATACATTAATTGAAAATGTGGCTTATTTACATAAGTTTATTTATGAAAATGAAGAATACACACCTTCCTCAACGGTTTCAAGGATTAACAATAAACTTAAGTAGTATGATTAAAGGCTCTCCAGAGAATTTACTGGAGAGCCTTTATTTTATGGTTATTTTTCTTGAGTCAATATATCTATATATCTTTTCGTAGCATCTTTCCAGTGAGGTAATCTTGAAAATCCTGCATGATCTAATTCATCCTTTGACAATCGTGAATTAGCAGGTCTTATGGCTCTTGTAGGGTACTGTTCTGTTTTAATTGGAGTTACCTTTACGTTTATATTTGCACCTTTAAATATTTCACAGGCAAATTCATACCAACTACAATCCCCTTCATTGGTAGCATGGTACGTTCCATACTTTTCCGTTTGACACATTGTAACAATTAATTCTGCTAAATCATAAGTATACGTGGGTGAACCTACCTGATCTGCGACAACAGTTAATTCATCTCTATCTTTCCCTAATTTTAGCATAGTCTTAATAAAGTTATTTCCGTTTATTCCGAATACCCAGGATATTCGAACAATGAAATACTTGTTTACTAATTTTTGTACTTCTAATTCTCCTAAATACTTTGTTTGTCCATAATAATTAATAGGTTCTGGACTATAATCTGTACCAAATGGCAGATCTCCCTTGCCGTCAAAGACATAGTCTGTGCTTATATAGACCATTTTGGCATTGATCTTTTCACAGGCTAGTGATATATATCTTGTTCCTAAAACATTTATGTTATAACAGAGTTCCCTTTCATCCTCTGCTTTGTCAACTGCGGTATAAGCTGCACAGTGAACAACAACATCTGGATTGTACTGGACAATAAAGTTCATTGTTTCCTTTTCATTTGTAATATCAAATTCTTTTCTTCCCACACCAATACATTCTATATGGTTAGATGCTAATTTTTTCACAACATCGTATCCTAATTGACCATTAACACCAGTTACTAAAACCTTCATTGTATCTCCTTACCTATTCCCATACATAATTGAATAGTAGTTTTTATAATCTCCACTTAGTATATTTTCCCACCAAGATTTATTATCTACATACCATTGAATCGTCAATTTAATTCCATTGTCAAACATAGTATTTGGTGCCCACCCTAGTTCGTCGCTTATCTTTCTTGGGTCGATGGCATATCTCATATCATGTCCTGGTCTATCTGTTACATATTCAATAAGTGACTGTGGTTTATCTAATTCATTTAATATCGTCTCTACAACTTCAAGGTTTGTCCTTTCATTGTGTCCACCTATATTGTAAACTTCTCCTACTTGACCATTGTGAATGATTAAGTCTATAGCTGAACAATGATCTTCTACATAGAGCCAATCTCTAACATTCTCGCCTTTTCCATATACAGGAAGACTCTCATTATTTAAAGCACGAGAAATCATAAGTGGAATAAGCTTTTCTGGAAAATGATAAGGTCCGTAGTTATTAGAGCATCTAGATATAGTTACAGGTAGGTTAAAAGTTCTAAAGTAAGATAATGCGAGTAAATCAGCAGATGCTTTTGAAGCTGAGTACGGTGAGGAAGTATGTATAGGTGTTTCTTCAACAAAGAATAATTCAGGTCTATCAAGGGGCAAATCGCCATATACTTCATCTGTTGACACTTGATGAAATCTTTGCACTTTATATTCTCTAGCTGCATCCATCAATATTTGCGTACCTAGAATATTAGTTCTAAGAAAGACACCTGGATCTTCTATGGATCTATCTACATGTGACTCTGCAGCAAAGTTTACGACTATGTCAAATTCCTCTTGACTAAATAGATCAAAAACAAAATCTCTATCGGTAATATCCCCTTTATAAAAACTAAACTTATCATTTTTCATTGCTTCTTCAAGGGTTTCCATATTTCCTGCATAAGTTAATAAATCTAAGCATACTACCTGATACATAGGATAATTTTTCAACATATAATATACAAAATTACTTCCAATAAATCCTGCTCCACCAGTTACTAAGACTTTCATAAGATTCCCTCTTTCTATTTTTTGTGGTAGTATCTCATTTACAAATACAAAGTGTTAAAGCGGGCGCACACAGTGCGCCCCTACCGATGTTGAGCATAGCGCAAATTTTTCTAATAAATACCCGTCTTTTTCTAACAACTAATAACCAATATCTAGTCCGTCTTCTCATCTAATGACCACAATAAATACCTAAAAGCGGAGATCCTTCCCCAATAAACGGGGCACTGCGACGACCCTCAGGTTTCTTCAAATTATCAACTGTAAATTGTAAATCGTAAATTGTCAGAAGTTTACGTCACAATCTTTTAAAAGTGGTGCATTTGCATCTTTGTCTGATAATATTGGCTCTATATTTCCCCAATTGATGTTCAACTCTGGGTCATTGTATTTAATGCTTCTGTCACACTCTGGTGCATAGTACTGGTCTACTTTGTACTGTACCTCTACATCATCTGTAAGGGTGATAAAACCATGTGCGAATCCTTTGGGTATGAGAAGCTGTTTTTTGTTTTCCTCGGTAAGTTCAACGGATATCCACTTCTTATAGGTTAGTGAATTTTTTCTAAGATCTACAGCAACATCTAAAATCTTCCCTTTTGTACATCGAATTAATTTTGATTGTGCTTTGGGGTTATTTTGTAAATGTAGCCCTCTCAATGTTCCTTTTTGAGCTGAAAAAGAATGATTATCTTGAATGAACTGTCGGTTTATGCCATGTTCCTCTAATGCCTTATAGGAATAGGTCTCCATAAACCAACCTCTATGATCTCCAAAGACTTTAGGTTCTATAATGATTACATCTTCTATTTCTGTACGGATGATATTCAAACTTTCACCTTCTTTAATATTTAATTTTGCCTTTTGCTACTTTATGTAAATACTCACCATAGGGTGACTTGCCATATTTTTGGGCTGAATCTATTAATTGGTCTATACTTATCCATTTGTTAAAGTAGGCAATCTCTTCCAAAGCAGCAATTTTTATTCCTTGCCTTTTTTCTAGGAGTTTAACAAATTCCCCTGCCTCTAGAAGTGTATCCACTGTACCTGTATCTAACCATGCAAAACCTCTGCCTAGTAATTTAACATCTAGATCTCCTTGTTCTAAGTAGACTCTATTTAAATCTGTAATTTCTAATTCTCCTCTGGGGCTAGGTTTTAATGCCTTGGCAATTTCTACTACACGATTGTCGTAAAAATATAGTCCAGTTATGGCATAATTAGATTGTGGGTTTTCTGGTTTTTCTTCAACGGATATCACCTTATTATTTCCATCAAATTCAACTACACCAAATCTTTCAGGGTCTTCTACGTAATAGCCAAAAACTGTTGCTCGACCTTTGTTCATCGCAGCTTCTTTTAGGATGTTACTAAAGTTATTGCCGTAAAATATATTGTCTCCTAGTATCAAAGCACAATTATCATCTCCAATGAACTCTTCTCCAATAATAAATGCTTGGGCTAGTCCATCTGGTGAAGGTTGTTCCGCGTATGATAAATTGATTCCATAGTTAGACCCATCCCCTAACAATCTCTCGAAATTCGGTAGATCTACGGGTGTAGATATAATCAGTATATCCTTTATCCCTGCTAACATCAAAACTGACAAAGGATAGTAAATCATGGGCTTATCATATACTGGTAGAAGTTGTTTGCTTGTTACCATAGTCAAAGGGTAAAGTCTAGTCCCCGACCCCCCCGCTAAAATTATCCCTTTCATTCTATATCCTCCTATTGGTTTGGTGGTTTGGTGGTTTGGTGGAATCTTTACGGTATTCCTTGTAAGTCTTTAAAGTCTTTAAAGTCTTTAATCTTCTATTCTAAAAATAACTAGGAAGCAAGTCAATGAGGACATCACGCCCCACGATCTACGTCCAACTGTCCAACTTTTCTTCACTTTTCACTTCTCACTTCAATTGTAAATTGTAAATTGTAAATTGTAAACTGTAAATTATTACTTGCCCCTAACCACCATTGCCCTTAGCTTATTAAATATCATTAAATTCATCTCTGATTTAAGCATAGTTTGTATAATTATATATGTAATGATTCCCAAACAAACTTGTATCATCATTACTTGGAGTGTACTACCTAATGAATATTCAATTAAATATACTACAATAAACATGATCAGTCCAGATAAGCAATCCTTCCAAATACTATTAAACATATCTCTCATAGGTAGACTTCTTCTCATGAATAGAATCTGAGATAAAGCTACTGTAAATTCAGCGATCACTGTAGCAATACACGCACCCACAGCTTGGTAGGATGGTATGAGTATAATATTTAATATTATGTTTACAATAGCTCCTATTATTAATGAAATAGTAAACTCTCTATCTTTTCCAATGGGCAACATTAACTGGACACCAATTGCACTACTCCATGCAATAAATAAGATTGTCGGGCTAAGAATCTGCATTAATAAACCTGCACCAATAAAATCTTCACCAAAAAACCAGATAGAAAAATTTGGTGAAATCGCCAAAAATCCAAATATCATGGGTAACGCCAAATAATTTGATAGTTTAAATGTCTGAATGATATACCTATTTATTAATTCATTGTCTTTCTTTACAAATAAATTTGAAATTCTAGGCATCATAACAATTCCTATGGAGGTTATGATCATTAGTACCGTTTTTATGATTCTAATAGAATTATCATAAATACCAACTTGCGCTTGTGTTGATAATACGCCTAGCATAGTTTTGTCTAAAACTACATATATTTGTGAAGCAATTTGAGGAATAAATAGAACTAAAGTAGGTATAATATGTATAGAAATATCATTTTTTATAATTTTTACTTTTGTCAGGTATCTGGGCATATAAACCCATAAGCTTAATTGACCCAAGAATGCAGATAATCCTAATATTAAAACATAAATCCATAAATCATTTTTAGTTTTAACAAAAACAAATATAAAGATTAAACTTAGCAATTTTATGAAGAAATTTCGAGTAACCGTTTTCTTGAAATCTTCAATTCCTGTAAAAAACCATGAAATATCAACAAGTGCTGCAAGGATATAGATTCCTTGTAAGAAAAATATAGTTAAATATTTACTATGTAAATATTGCAGAGATATTATATATACCATAACTGCAATGAAACAAGTTATAAGCTTGAGTATAAATATTCCCCAAAAGGTTTTTGTACGTAAAGTATCATCATCTCTTACATAAGCAATTTGCCTATTACCATACATGTTGATGCCTAATGTTCCCAACAGGATAAAGTATTGTACAATAGAATTTGTATACGCATTGGTTCCTACTCCTGTTGCTCCTAGGACTCTTGATACATAGGGAATCGTAACGAGTGGAAGAATGATCAGTAGCATTTGGTAGCATACATTGTAGATATAATTTTTTGTAATATTCATTTAGTACATCCTTTATTTTAGATTAACTATTTATTGTATATGATTTGTTGTACTAATAATTTATGAACGAGTATTCTCCTGATTCTTCTTTTTCACATAGTTCAAACCTTCTCGTATACCCATTGCTAAAGCAGTTGCTCTTTCTCTATCATTTCTTAAGTAAAAACTCACATATATTAAAATCCTAGTACAAAAGAATTGCCATTGCAATAGTCTGTATTTAACAGGATTTACCTTCGATTTAAATTGATCCATAAATAATATTCTACTTCGATTTCCCCATCTTATACTAAATGGAGATTTCTCTCCCCCTGACGAAAAACCCACCTTGTGATATACTACACCATCAGGATTATACATCATCTTGTAGCCATTTTCACTTATTTTAATAGAATAATCCATATCTTCACAGTACATAAAATATTCTTCAGGAAGAAGTCCTATTTTTTTTATTACCTCTGCTTTTATTAATATTACACAACCGGTAATAAAATCAACTTCTTTTTGTACATTATTTTTTTCATTATCAGGTTGCCCTATTCCATAATGAATAGTACTAAATTTATTCCATTTTATTTCACCACCGGCATACCAAATAATATTCTTATCAGGATAATACTTTATTTTACAACCAACAGCGCCTATTTCTTTATTTTCTTTAAAAGTATCTATCATTTTATTCAGAAAATCGGGTTCCACCAGGGTATCATTATTTAATAACAGAACATATTCTGCTTTATTTTGAAGTGCAAACTCTATTCCTAAATTATTTCCTCCAGCAAAACCAAGATTACTCTCGCTTACGATCATTGCAACTTCTGGTATGGAATCCTTTAAAATTTTTACAGAGTTATTTTGCGATGCATTATCAACCACAACTACTTTGTAATTCAAATAACTTATTTTATGTAAGCTTTCAATACATTCTAAAGTATCTTCATAGCTATTATAATTCACTAAAATAATAAAAACTAAAGGTTCTTTCATTTTGTATCCTCTTTCCAACATGTCTTAGCAAAATCTGGGATTAGTTGTTAGCAATCTTTTACTCGTATTGCTTATTAATGGAACTAATACAAGGCGAACACAGTTCGCCCCTACGTGGTGGATGTGTATTTTTTATCAGTTTATATTCTCTTTTGTTGTATCGTCATTAAGATAAAAATACATTAAAAAGCTACCGAACAACATTATAAAATATTGATAATATAGCAAATTATTAAAATTTGAAATAATTATAGCACTGATCATATATCCACTTATATATTTTAATAGGCTTTTGTTATACGCCTTCACATTACGAACGGTTTTTTTACCTATTTTGATAAACATGAAAATAAGTGAACTAGTTCCTATAAATCCAAATGTTATGATTGTATTTAATATTGAAGAATCTAGTGCGCTCAAACCTGTATTTACGTCATGTTGTATATAATTATAACCAATCCCAAATAAGAAAGTATACCAAGACTTTGTAAGAAAATGAATGCCCACCCTAAAATCACTTACTCTATGTAACGCTGATGGATCATTACCTATATTAATAAATCTACCTAAAAATCTATCAATCGGTGTTTCTTCTTCATCTTGGGTTTGAACGTCTTCTATTTGATTCGTTTCATTTGATTGACTGTTGTCTACTCTCGTTTGTTGTTGTACTGCAGGTAAATTAAGCATTACAAATATGATTAAAAGTGATCCTATTATTGGTATAGCCTTTCTGATGCTACTTTTTATATTTTGAAAGATATATTTACTATTTATTAAGCAAATAATTCCACCTGATAGAATTAAACCCAACAAACCTGACCTTGAATAGGTATAGATTAAACATAGAAAAAAGTAATCTGCTATAACTAAATACATGTATTGATTTTTTTCACTATGAAAATATTTATATATGCACAATAAAATAGGTAATATAATTATACCAGCAGCAAAATTTGGGTCTAAAAAGCCGCCCATTAATCTATGTACGTGAGGGTCTCCTGCAAATGTAATATTATATTTATTCAAAAATACCCACAAATCTGCTGCATTAGGAAAGTTGAAATAGATTACCCAACCTAGTACAGTATAAATGATAAAAGTTATGATTATAAAATTAATAAATTTCATTACATCTTTGTTAAATAACTTGTTGAATATATCTCCAAATACGAAAATTGAAATAATTTGTATGATTAATCTAATACTGTAAATAAATAGATTTATATTTTCTCCTTTGTGGTACATTAATCCTAATAATGAGAAAATAAAGATTACTAAAGATAAAAATAATATTTCTCTATTTTTTTTTACTAAGGTATAATAATGCTTCCATTTAAACAAAATGATAAGTCCAACTAGTAAATAAAGTGCTAATTCTAATATTGAAATACTATTGATAAAAAATGGTGTGGGAATTATTCTCCCTAGATTTCCAAATATTAAATAAATCGTATAAATAAAAACAGCTATATAGACATACCAATCTTTATATTTAGTCAATGTATTCTCCTTGTTTTAAATTATTCTATTATATATTTCTAATGTTTTACTAATCATCTTATCCCATGTAAAACTCATAGAACGCTGCTTGCCATAGATAACTTGCGCATTATACATTTCTTTACTCGCTATTAATGAATCAATTTTTATGGAAAGATCACGTTCATCTGTGGCATGAAATGTACAGCCTCCCTCACCAACTACTTCTGGCAATGAAGCTCTATCTGATACTATGGCTGGACAGCCACAAGCCATAGCTTCCAAGGGGGGTAATCCGAAGCCTTCGTATAAAGAAGGAAATACAAATACTTTTGCCATATTGTATACTGCTGGTAAATCTTCATCACCAACGTACCCAATAAAACATACCTTATCCATCAAATTATATTCTTGAACAATTTCTTCAATTCTTTTGTTGGGTTTCCCATTAATCACTAGATAAAGTTCTTTATTGCTTATATATTTCATGGATTTAATTAGTGTCTCTACATTTTTGTGTTGTTTTAAATTTCCTATATATAAAATGAATTCATCAGGTAATTGATACTTTTCTTTTATCTTTTGTAGATATATTTTATCATTCAACTTGATAAACTTGTTATCTATACCGTTATATGTGACTATTACTTTGTCATTATTTTCATATTTTAACCACTGTGTAATTTCTGTTTTTGAAAAGTGAGATACTGTCAAAATATATTCACTTTTGATTGCAGCGGGTCTTACTATATATTCATAGTAATATTTATGAAACTTGCTATAAAACTCGGGAAATTTTATATGATTCAAATCATGTATTGTCATAATCATTTTTGTTTTGATTAAAGGACTTGAAACGAATGAAGGACTATGAAAAATCGCCTTCCCTTTATATTTATTGATCAAGAATGGTAGTTCTATTTGCTCTCCTATTGATAGAAATTTGCTTTTCATGTGAATAAACTCGATATTATGAGTATTATGAAAAATTTTCTTTGCACTATGTAAATCATTTACAAGTATTAAATAATATAGTTTCCCCGTTTGAGAACCTCTTTTGATTAGCTCATAAGTATATCTTGCAATACCATGTAACTCTTCACTAATCATCCTGCCATCAATAATCACATGAATTTGTTTGCTCATTTAAATAACCTTCCATTTTTTCAGGTTTTTAAACTCATTATATTGTTCTTTTACATAGTTATTTATCTTGTCTTTAAATATTTCTTCATCAAAAGTTTTTGCATGTTCTCTAATCACTTCTTTACTAAACTCCATGGTTTCAAATCTATGTACAGCGTCTTTTAACGACGATACTGTTTGCTCATCAAAAAATATTCCTGTTTGTTCTTCAACAACTGTTTCTAATGCGCCACCTTTACTATATGCAATAACTGGCCTTCCGCTAGCTTGTGCTTCTAAGGGAGTTATTCCAAAATCTTCTTCTCCTGGAAAAATAAACGCCCTACATTTTGAATAATACTCCTTTATTACTTCATCTGGCTGCCTACCTAAGAATGTAATATTATCTTTAGCCATCCCTTGTAGCTTTTCTTTTTCCGCTCCGTCTCCTATAATCACTAGGCGTAATCCTAACTCATTAAATGCTTCAACTGCTAAATCTATTCTCTTATATGATACTAATCGTGATAATATCAAAAAATAGTCTTCATCAGTATCACTAATAGTAAATAAATTTGTTCGAACTGAAGGATGAATAACAACACTTTCTCTTCTGTAATGTTTCCAAATCCTTTTTGCTACGTTTTCTGAGTTTGCAATGAAATAATCTACTCGATCTGCTGATACCTTGTCCCACATTCTCATATAGTTCATAAAATATTTTAGTAGTTTTCTTTTCAGTGGATTTGAAACATCGTTTTGTGCATATTCATAATAAAATTCCCACCCATACCTCATAGGTGAATGGCAATAACAGATATGCATTGTATTAGGATTCGTAATGACTCCTTTTGCACAAGAAGAGCTACTACTTAATACAATATCGTATTCATTTAAATCAAAACTTTCGAACGCCATTGGCATTAATGGAAAATATTTCTGATGATTCGTTTTAGCTTTTTTACTATTCTGTAAAAATGACGTTCTTACATCAATGTTCTTTAATTCTGGATCAAGATGATCAGGATTATAAACAGTTGTGTAAATAGGAGCGTCAGTATATAACTCAAGAAAGTTAATAACTAATCTTTCTGATCCACCCATATTGGTAAGCCAATCATGTACTAATGCAATATTCATTATTTATCTCCTTAATTAATTGATTATTTATTAATAAGCATTTTTATCCCCAAATAAAACAGTAACAGTATTCACAATTAATTTTATATCCATAAGCAAATTTCTGTTGTTTATATAATATACATCCATTCCTACACGTTCATCATAGGTAGTGTCACTACGACCATTTACCTGCCAATATCCCGTTAGGCCTGGTCTCACACTCTTATACATATCTTGATACCGACCATACAACTCCATTTCTTCGTCTATAATGGGTCTAGGTCCCACTAGACTCATATCTCCTTTAATTATATTTAGTAGTTGTGGTAATTCATCTATGCTTGTTTTTCTAATAAATTTACCTATTTTGGTAATCCTAGGATCATCTTTTATTTTAAAACTCTCTTGAAATTCTTCAATTTGCTCTGGAGTTAGGGTAATGAGCATTTCCTGGGCATTAACAAACATGGATCTAAATTTCAAGCAACCGAACTCTTTACCATCCTTACCTATTCTAATATGCTTAAATACTATAGGTCCTTTAGGGTCTTCTTTTTTAATCAAAATTCCAACAATAATCAATACAGGAATTAGCACAATTAATCCTATTATCGATAAAACAATATCCAAACCTCTTTTAAAGTAAAGATATAATAAAGAATCATCTTTCTTACTTTTTACAAACTGATTGTCTTCTTTCTGCTCTACTTGAATTTCATCGGTATTTAGTTTTATTACATTAAAAGAATTACTACCCATGTTCCACCTCTTACTTAAACTAATTTTTAATATTCTCTAATTATATCTATTACAGATTATTTTGATTATTAACGATCATTACTTTTTATAGTCCTAAAATCACAATATTTAATATTGATTTCGAGACTAATCGTACTTTCAAATTAATCACTGAATTCTAACAGTAAATTATAATGCTTTTTTAGGAGTGTTGCAATAAAATCTGCTATGGAGTTATTATCAACATATATCCTCCTATTTTATTATACAATACTTTATATGATGGTACCCATAGTGTTAATATTTAAACCACTTTAAGTTCTTCTGTTCAGGTTCTGTTCGTGCCCAGAGTACAATCATTACTAATGTATTTTAACACATTACAACTAGTAACTGAATTTTTTTGTATTCTTTGGTAATATCATGTGGGCGAATGTTTACTTTTTACCTATAAAAACAATAAAGTCACCAATAGTTTTGGTGGCTTTATATATTGACATATATCGTTTGATTGATAATATTTCATGATTATTATACAATATTTTTGTTTTATTTCTATAGTTTTTTCATTTTTATAGTGTAAATTAAATGTAACCGAACCCAAATTATAAATGTAACTCATTGAGTTAGTGTGATTTATCGACACCTTACCAACGAAAAAACGGATTGTAAAGACTCTCTTCTTTTTAATCTTTAATTAAAAAATTTTCGAATTTATTAACAGAATTTTCCCATAACATTTTTTTTATATCTTCACTGCCTTTAGTGGCTATATCCATTCTTAACGTATCCTCATCAAAAAGTTTTGAAACATTGTCAATCAAAGATTCTACATCCTTTATAGGAGAAAGTAAAACATTTATTTTATCTTGTGCATATTCATATACACCTTGATGTGCAGTTGAAACCAATGCGCATCCACATGCCATACTTTCAGCACCAGTTAGACCAAATCCTTCTTCGATACTTGTACTTATAAATACTTTAGATTTATTATAAATACATCTTAATTGTTCTGAATTTGCATTTTGTACATATTCAATCCAATCAGGTAAATTCTTAGGTCTTTTAGGTGTTCCGAACAATCTAGCCTCAAGATCTGGATATAATCTTTTTAAACTGAAAATAACTTCTAATCCATATTTAATTCCTTTACGCTCGTCGTTATGATATAACATAGCTATAGAATTAGTTTTTCTCTGCTTAATGGGAATATCAATACCAAGAGCGTTAAAATCTAGACCATTTGGTATATACTCACTGGTAGATGGGCTTACTGAATCTACTATTTTCTTTAGCCATTTCGAAATAACTATTTTCCCCATATTTAATTCGTATGTAGACCTAACTTCTTCATCACTTCTATTCCAATTTTCAAAATCTTGTATTAAGTAATATTTTCTACCCTTACTTGCTGACAGATCATAAACTTGTTTAGCTGTGGGTAATTCAGTAGCTATAACGATATCCCCTTCTGGAATTGAAAAATCATTAATGCCTTTTGCCATAATCTTTTCAACATTGTTTTCTAGCTCGAACCATTTAGGGTAGTTTTTTACAATATAAAAACATGCTGTAAGTCTAATTAATTCTGGTATCTTGTACCTTTTATATGATTCCTTACAGTTGAATGCAATTCTTACTTCGTGCCCTTTTTTTGCTAATCTGTTCGCATATTCAAATACTACTTTATATCCACCAATTGGTTTTATACTTGGATTTGGTAAACAAAAACATATCTTCATATTATATAAACCTCCATTGGTTTTAATCACACTTTAAATCAATATCTACATTATATTAAATCCCTAGGGGACGTATTTCAACTTTTCTTTCCAGTTGAAATCGTCCCCTAGGCTTATTTCTATGATTTGATTCATTGGTATTATTCCACAACATTTTAATTATACAATATTCTTTGGGGTAATACAGTATTTTCGATTTTTTAGGTGTAAATTAAATGTAACTAAACCATAATTTCATTACTATACACTTTTGTAGTTCCTACTACATAGGCTCTGACTCTGTAATAATAAGTTTACCTGCATTTACTTTCTCCAGTAATAATTTTCGTAATATGAACTTGTATTTCCCATATATTTGACACGATCATAAGTAAACTCAAAATATATATTAGATTTTTGATCATACCGAGTCTGATTTCCTAAAACTCTAGACATTACATATTGTGACTTTCCTGCTGGGATTTCAATCCAGGATATATCAGCTTTCGTATTTTGGTGGATCAGTTGTAAGTATCGATTATAGTGATCATCTTCATTGATGAGATAACTCCCTCCACTATATACCCTCATGGTTTTTGTTCCGTTATTCGTAAGATGAAAACCAACATAATCTGTGGATTTTTTCGTATCTGGGGATGAATAAAGTGTATAATTTGGTGCTAACGGATTTCTTGTCGTAGCACTTACTATGCTAGAAAACACACCATAAAACTTCGTCTCTCCTATTGTCTTATATGCTCTTACTTTATAGTAATAAGCCTTGTTTGTAGTTAATCCGGTATTGGTATAATTTGTAGAATTAGTCGTTTTTATCAAAGAGTATTCGCCCGTTTTAGATGTTGCTCTATACAATTGATAGGAACTTGCTCCACTAACTTTATTCCAACTTGTGCTAATACTATTATATGATGCTATAACTGCTTTTGAATTTTCAGGTTTTGATGGTACCGGCCTTGTTGATACTACAGTACTAAAATTCCCATACAGTTTTTTCGACTCGATTGTTTTAGACGCTCTTACTTTGTAATAATACGTTTTTCCTGTAGTAAGTTTTGTATTTATATATGAAGGAGCAGTTGTTGTAGCTATTATACTGTAAGTACCTTTACTTGATGTTGCTCTGAATACTTCATATCCACTTACTCCACTAATGGCACCCCACGAAATTTTGTTACTGTTATAAGAATTCGATGCAGATTTTACTAATTTTGGAGTGGATGGTATAGGTTTTGCTGACACTATGCTACTATAACTGCCATATATTTTTTTGTTATCTACTATTTTATAGGTTTTCACTTTATAATAATATACTTTGCCTGATGTTAAGCCAGTATTATTATAACTAGTTGTTGTGGAACTACTTACTCTGCTATATGTTCCTGTTTTTGTAGTGGATCTATGGATCTCATATCCACTAGCCCCTGATACTGGACTCCACGTCAATTTTATTGTGGTAGGATCTACCGATGTTGCTTTTAAACCAGTAGGTGTAGTAGGATTGGCTATCCATTTTGCGTAAAGTTTAGTAATCTTTGTTACTTTATCTCCATTAAAATCCCAAACATTTGTACAATTAGATTCTTTGTACCATCCAATAAATGTATACCCACTACGTGTGGGATCAGCTGGTCTCGTTATAGATGTATTATAGGGTACTTCTATACTATTTATAGTTGTACCACCCTGGGTGTCAAAGGTAATCATAAACTTACTATTATTATTATTGGCTGCTAATGCCATTACCTTTTGCCCACTTATTCTGCCATTGCCGCTTGTTGTATCCCAACCAGTAGTACCAATATCATCAGTACCCGCATATAAAATCTCTTCTACTTTTTGATTAGGATAACCAGGGTACTTGCTTTTTACTAAGGATGCGATAGCACATACTGTTGGAGATGAAAATGATGTCCCACTATAACTTTCATACACACCAACACCTGTGGAAATATTAGGTAATTTAATTGATTCTCCAGGTGCTACAAGATCCAAATTAGACCCTTCATTGGAAAATACCGATACATGATCGTTTTGATTAGTTGACCCTACAGCTATTACTCCGTCATATGAAGCAGGATAGGATATAAAATTACTATATCCTGCATTTCCAGATGCAGCTATGATCATTACCTCTTTACTTAAAGCATATTGAATTGCATCTTCCTCTACAGGTGATCCATAATCTGAACCAAGACTAAGGTTTATTAAATCTGCTCCATGATCAGCTGCCCACCTTATCCCCGCAGCTACTTGTATAGATCCTGTATCATCAGTTCCATTGGCAAAAACTTTAACAGGCATAAGTGACACATTGGGAGCTATTCCAGCAATGCCTACATTATTTATATTTGCAGCGATCACTGAAGCAACTGCTGTACCGTGTTCACTTCCTTCATATGAGTATTGTCCAGGATATGTGTCTTCTAATATTGTACTCCCAGAAACATCTACTCCTTTGACTACTCCATCTACATCTAAAAATGGTCCAAACCCTGTATCAATTACAGCAACCACTACAGAAGAATCTCCTTTTGAGCTATCCCAGGCAGATTCCATGTTTATTTTTTTCAAATTCCATTGTGATGAAGTATAATAGGGATCTGTTGGAGCATAAAACAGTTGAACTACTTCATCTACATATACTTCTTCAATACTTGAATCCTTTTTATACTTGGCTATTATTTTATTTGGATCTGCACCTTGTGGTATTTCAATAGTAATAGCATCTATATTCGTATAAGTAGTTGATATTTCTTCTGATATATTTAGCTCTTCTACGTCGTCGATGTCTTTTAATTTTAATACTATAGTGTTTGATTCTTTACTTGATTTTAATTCTACTTCTTTTGATTTAGTACTCGTATCTTCGTTTATTGTTGTGTTTAATGGTTCTTTCTCGATTACATCTTTAGTTACATTCGTTTGTTCACTATCTTGGCTCATTGTTGTATCAATTGTATATCCGTAAACAGAAGACATACCTAAAATCAAAATTATAAATAGCAATAATATATGCCTTAACTTTCTATTCATTAAAATGCCCCTTATCCCACGATAATCATTAGTAGACTTAAAATCGATTTAACACAATACTTATCTGTATACATATATTTAAAACTAAAACCCTAGTGAATAATGTTACTTGTCTACATAAGTTTATTTATGAGTATAAATATACTCCTACATCTTGTTGCGAATTAGCAGTGATATAAATTAGCGGTTCTATGATAGTATCGGTTATACAGGAAATTAATTAAGTATAAAAATAAAAAATACCGCTGATGTATTAAAATGGACCCTATAAGATGGACAGTTGAAAAATAACCGTTCTTTTATAGTGTCTGTTTTTGCGCTATAATTGTCCATATACATTGGAGGTCATTATGGCAAGAAAATATTTTACAGAAGAGGAAATTGAGATACTACAAGCTAATCCTTATACAAAAAAAGTCAGTAGTTCTACAATCACATACACTCAAGAATTTCGAGAATTCTTTGTAAATGAATATGATACTGGCAGTACACCTTCTCATATACTTATTAAGGCTGGGTTTAATCCCAAAATGTTTGGCACCGAACGAATACATAGCATTTCAAAAAGTTTTCGTAAAATGGCTAAACGTGAGGATGGATTTTCAGATACTCGTAAAGGAAATTCTGGTCGACCAGCTACCAAAGACCTGACTCGCGGAGAAGAGATTAAGCGTTTGAAACAAAAAGTGAACTACCTTGAACAGGAAAATATCTTTTTAAAAAAAATCCACTTTTTAGACAGAAAGGCAAAATATGCGCACGACCGGAAGAAAAATTCAAAATCATTTCAGAAATGATTTCACACGATAACAACGAACTAAATATCAACTGGTTATGCGAAAATGCAAGTGTATCACGCAGCGGGTACTATAACTGGTTAAATTCAGAAGATAGCCGAGCCACGCAAGAAGAACGTGATAGAGCCGATTTTGAACTCATTCTCACTGCGTACCAATATCGAGGTTATGATAAAGGAAGACGTGGAATTTACATGCGCCTTCTTCACATGGGAATCCGCATGAATCAGAAGAAAATAAGCAGGCTTATGAAAAAACACAACTTATTCTGCCCCATTCGCAAAGCCAACCCATACCGCAGAATGGCAAAAGCTCTAAAGACGGACTCTGTATCGGATAATCTCGTACAACGTGAGTTTTGTGAACATGGTGCAGGAATGATTATTCTAACTGATATCACCTACCTATTCTATAATCATGGTGACAAAGCATATTTATCAGTAATGAAAGATGCCTGCACAAAGCAGGTTTTAGCATATGTGCCTAGTCAGTCATTGGAAGTAGATTTTGTATTAGATACGGTAAATATGCTATTTAAAGACCATAGTCACGATTTGCAGGATAATGCCATTATTCATTCGGATCAAGGCTGTCATGTGCGACAAGAAGTCGCGTAATATATTGTCGAAAGACTACCCTATCCATTCGGGGTAACTCTATTGTGACTAGCGTGAATGGTAACGCTCGGGTTAGAAAGCTCACGAGACAATGTGGAAGTTCGAATAGCCTAAATTGGGACAACTGCTAGAGTAAGAATGCTATGGAGAACGTAAAGTGAATCATTGTAGGAATCGTTACGCGGAGAAAGCGAAATAGGCTGAAACGCTTTGACCAAAATGGTGAGGAGTCTAGCAAAGGCGCACTGGCAAACCAATGCGAATGGATAAAGAACTCCCGGTTTAAAGATGACTCCTAAGGCATTCACAATTATATATTGCGTGGAACTTGGTAAACCCAATATGTTCCTCTACCAAGAGGTATCTAACCGCAAGGGGCGAAACGACATAGAGGGCAGAAGAAAAGGATAAAAAGCGAATGTTGATTTTGTAATGAAAACAGATAGGGGTTCAAACTTTGCCCTAACCCGAAAGGGTGCAGACTTATCCTATGGTATTTCTTAGCAGGAAAGGATTATATATTTATGAATTTTAGTAATTCAACGACGGATAAAACCGAGAAACTAAAAGACGCCAAATCACTTGCTTTTCAATGGGAAACTATTGATTGGAAACAAGTTGAAAACGATGTTAATAGACTACAAACCCGAATCGCTAAGGCAACAGTAAACGGAGATAACAATAAAGCCAAAAGATTACAATATCTATTAACCCACTCTTTTTCGGCTAAAGCTTACGCTGTAAGAAAAGTAATAATAAATAAAGGGAAAAATACACCAGGAGTAGATAAGAAACTATGGTCTACCTCTGCTTCAAAGATGAAAGCAGTGCTTTCTCTCACTGATAAAAACTATAAAGCAAAACCCTTAAGACGAGTATATATTGCAAAGAAAGGCAAAAATCAAAAACGTCCATTAGGTATACCAACAATGTATGATAGAGCAATGCAAACCTTATACGCACTAGCACTTGAACCAATCGCAGAAACAAAGGGCGATTCTATTTCCTTTGGATTCCGTCATGGAAGAAGTGCAAAAGACGCTTGTGAGCAAATATTTTGTGTATTAGCTAGAAAATGCTCTCCGGCATGGATACTAGAAGGTGATATTAAAGGTTGCTTTGATAACATCAACCATGAATGGTTGCAAGAGAATATACCAATGGATAAAAGTATTATGAAGCAGTTCCTAAAATCAGGATATATATATGAAGAAAAACTATTTCCGACAGAAACAGGCTCGCCACAAGGTGGGGCTATCTCTAGTATATATGCAAATATGACATTAGATGGACTAGAAAAAGTGATTCAAGACAAATACCATAGAAATTCAAAAGGTAAAATAGAGAATCACTACAGAGCCAAAACTAAAGTGAATCTAATTCGATATGCGGATGACTTTGTTATCACTGCAAACTCAAAAGAAGTTGCCGAAGAACTTAAAACTACTGTTAGTCAATTCCTTCAATCAAGAGGGCTCACACTATCAGAAGAAAAGACTATGATTACACATATTGATAAAGGATTTGACTTTCTTGGCTGGACATTTAAGAAATACAAAGAGAAATTAATAGTTAAACCTTCTAAAAGCTCCATTAAAAACATAATTAAAAAATGCTCCACAATAATCCTGAAGGAAGGAAAAGCTAGCACTCAATCTGATTTAATACGAAGGCTTAATCAAGTCATAAGAGGTTGGACGAATTATCACAAACACGTTGTTGCTAGCAAAGCTTTTTCATATATTAATAATACCCTTTATCACCTATTACAGCAATGGGCAAAACACAGACACCCTAACAAGAACCAATGGTCGCGGTTAAATAAATACTGGCATGAAAAGAACGTAAAAAGATGGCTTTTCACGACGGACGATTACAGTCTAATTAATTTGAGGCGGATTAAAATCGTTAGACACCCAAAACTGCAGATTTCAAAAACACTATTCTTAGACAAGAATTATTTTGACCAAAGAAAGATGAAACTGCATATACTTGTTGCCGCCTGAAAAGGTGAAGAAATGCTTGAGCCGTATGAGCGGGAAACTCTCACGTACGGTTCTTAGATGAGGGAAAGGGAGCAATCCCTTTTTCTTAATCGATTACACAAGCAAGATATTCAGGAAGAAGCTTGATGATGCTGGCATGGTGCAAAGCATGTCACGAGTAGGAAGGTGCATTGATAATGGACCGATGGAAGCGTTTTGGGGAATGCTAAAGTCTGAAATGTACTATTTACAGAAATTCAGTGACTACGAATGTCTTGTTTGTGAATGTCAACGAATTTTTGAGCCAGCTGCTAATGAATTTCTGAACCACCTGTGCTAATGAAAAAGTATACCACT
>MCHG01000221.1_pt1 | contig 25716 bp, 19 predicted proteins | sample 787351 | NCBI WGS metagenome assembly MCHG01 (sample SAMN05430296, study PRJNA330682) | permafrost metagenome | biome: Cold desert; feature: permafrost; material: soil; isolation source: enrichment culture inoculated with soil incubated with H2/CO2 at 20 degrees... ... | reverse complement strand
TCCCTTAACCATTCTTCGGGAAACATTTTTCGGAGAGGATTTTCGATAGAAGATTTAAACTCGGTATCCATGAATAAATTAATTTTATACTATAAATAATATAAAAACGTATGCAAGAAAATCATTTATTCCTTAACCGATGACCAATGAAATGAAACTATATTTTTTAATTCTTATGTGTGGAGATCGGGTGTACCCTATCCCGTGCTCTAATTGCAACATTTGTCATAAAATTAGTTGGTGAAATAACAATGACAAACAAAATAACCTTATTAGCATTATTTGCATCATGCGGAATGGCCTTTGGCGTGGAGGGTGGTACCTCTCCGATGTTGTAAGTGGCAATGGATGAGTATATCTGGCCTCCATGTCAATGGGCCAGATGAGGGTTCGAATCCCTCACTCCACACAAATTTAGATATTTTGAGCTTGTTTTTGTATAATTTATACTTCTTAACACGCTTGTGTTTAAATAGGTTTAATTATTGCTCTTTTGGTTATAATAAGCTGCATGGTCACGTTTTTTCATCAATTTCCTCGCTTTCAGCGGTTTATAGGAAGTGCTCTACACCAGTACTTCTTAATTTAAATTCGAAATTTAATCTATGATGTATTTTGGAATCGATGCATTAGAATTAATTATTTTTTGAAGCTTTTTTCCCAGTTTTAGGTTTTCGTTTGCCTTTTTTGCTTTCATCGGTCTTTTCCTCGGGTTTCTCAGTGGATTCTTCCATGAGGAGTTTTGTTAGTTGATTGATATCTCTTCTCAGGACTTTTTTCGATTCTTCTGGGATTTCTTCGAGCTTTTCAGCGGTTCTTATGGCTTCTTCAAAATAGGACTTTGCAAGAGCTGGGTCCTTGTCAATGTAGGAAATTCCCATAATAAATTGCAAAGGGAAGAAGTCTTCATGCTTCTCAATGGATTTTTTGTAGAAGTCCTGGATTTTTTCATAATCTTCTTTGTCCTTGAGGTCTAATATATAACCCTGAACAAGTTCAACATAATCCATGCCCTTATCCAGCAGGAAATTGAATTTTTCGTCGTCAGTCATTAAAAAGAAACCGGTTTCAAGGTCGTCTGCCGTTCTGTCCTCAGCGAGAATCTCGCTCTTATCTACAATGCCTTCAAAAAGGTCTCCTTCTTCGAAGAAGTCACTTGAATCTCTTTTCATGAGGAGCATATCAACCTGGGCAGAAGACAGGCCAAATTTGCGGGCAGATTTTTTGAACTGCCTTTCGTATTTTCCTTCTTCCACTTCCGAAAAAAAGCCCAGTACATATGTGATCCACTTTACATAGGCCTGTTTATCCTCAACCCAGGATCTGTTTTCAATGACCCACAAAACATAGTCAATGACAAGGGTGAACTCGTGATCTGTAAGCGGATTTTCCTCAAGGGGCTCGATCAGGCTTTCTATAATATCTATTTCAAGATCTTTTTTAAAGAAACTAATAGGTTTGTCACGGTTCTGTTTAATATTCTTTAGTACAGATATTACATCTTTGTCTTTTAAATTCCGATTCTCTTCATAGTAATACCCTGCGATCGCAAACTCAATTTTACTCAGGTAATCGCTGTATTCGTATTCTTTCTCGTAAATGCTCTTTATTTCCTTTATCTCCTGTGTGTCAGGCAAAAGGAATTCGGATAAAGAGTATTCATCTTCAGAAATTTCATTGTATTCGCCAAGAGTTTCATTATCTTCGCCAGGACTCATAAACAATGCCCTCTGGTTGTGGATTCATATTAGTTGCTAATGACTATGCTGGATGAGTATAAATCATTTTTACGTGGTTAGTTAGGGGTTGTTAGAGAGCAGGTTTGGATCACTGAAATATGATAATTAATGTTCTATGGGTCATCTGCTTTGCGGCATTATCTTCTTTTGGTATATTATGGGAAAGGCCGCTCTCCGCGTCGAGCGTGAAAGTCACCTTAAAGACAGCTATTACGGTTGCCCCTTTTTTCGATTTGCTGAGTCTGCTTTTCCCGACCTTTTTTATTTGATTTTTGCCAGCTGAAATGGTGAGATTTCTGCCTGAGCACAGTTAGTTTATTTTCTCGATCAATTCGAGGATGTTGGCTCTGAATACTTCTTTAGTGGAGTCCGAAAAGTCATCGAGTTTATCCAGGCTTGTCAGGGCCTTTTCAAAATAGAATTTTGCAAGAGCAGGATCTATCTCGATGTAGGCTCCTCCCATGAAAACATACAGGTAAATGAAATCATCATATTTTTCAATAAGCTTTCTGTACAGTTCCTGGATCTTTTCAAATTCGTCTCTTTCTGACAGCTCTGAGATATAAAATCCCACGAATTCATAAAGATCCGGGCCGTTTTCCAGCAGGAAATCAACTTTTTCGGCATCTGTCAGTGAAAGGAACTTTCTTTCCACTTCGTCTATCAGCGCTTCTTCAGTTAGCTCTTCCCCCTCATCTCCTCCATAATTTTCTACAAATTCGAAATAGTCGTCCTCGTTCCCTTTCAAGAGCATGAGATCTGCATGTTTACTGGACAGGCCCAGTTTAGCAGCAAGCTTTTTGATGCTCTTTTCATAATCTTCACTCTCTTCTTCCGTGAAAAGCCCCATAACGTAAGCTGCCCACTTTATGTACGCCTGTTCATCCTCCATCCAGGCCCTGTTGTCGATAACTTCTAAAACGTAGTCAATCATCAGTTTGAACTCGTGTTGGCTTATTGGCTCTCCTTCGAGGAGTTCTATCAGGTTTTCGATAATTTCTTTTTCAAGGTCCCGCTTAAAAAAAGAGATATTTTTTTCGCAGTTTTTTCTGATATTCTTTAATGCTGATACTGCATCTTCGTCCTTTATTTTTCTGTCATCCTCATAAAAATACCTGGCAATCGAATATTCAATTGTTCCCAGATAATCGCTGTATTCATATTCCCTTCCTTGCAGGCTATTTATTTTCATTACTTCCGGTGTATCGGGCTCAAAATGCCGGAAAAGTGAGTCTTCCCCCTCTTCAGTGAACTTCCCAGTTTCAAAATTCATTGCCGTGATCTCCGTCTAATCTTTGCCTTCGTTAATACTCATTGTATTCAGCATATGCTTAAGCTTTGTTTTTAAGCTTAGTTTTTCTGGCTCTTCGTTTTTTTGTGTGGATATCCTCATAAAAACCACCGCGGTCTTGAATTGAAAATCATCTTATCCATAGAGAATGACGAAGAGCCGTTTTTCTTCTATTTTCAGTGGGAAATTTTAAGCTCAAGGGTCTCAGATTCTTTCAGCTTGAAATCAGAGTTCATACCCTGCCCCTGCCAGATTTTCCTTAATTTTCCTCTCCAGCTACTCAGATTTCCTGAACTGCTCCGAAAGTTCAGCAGTCAGCTTTTCCATTTTCTCTTCGAATTCCTCGTCGTCGTCTTCGTTTCTTCAAAATCTACATAGCAGCCTGGGGTGAGATCTATAATCGTGCTTCTTAATTTCTTCAAGGGTTGCGGCCTTACAGAAGAAACATTAAAGACGATTGTTACGGCTTCCCCGTTTTTGATTCGCTAAATCTGATTCATCCAGCCCTTTTAATTGTTAATCTGTGCAGGGTTGAGTGGTGGTGTGATCAGGAAAAGGCTTCCTTTTTCTATAAATTTTGGGTTTTTTATTAAGGTGTTGGTAGTGGGAGTCTTGCAGGTTCCTTTTATTATTAACAGGCAGTTAAGGGTGAATTTGGCACCGTAAAACTGACTATTCCGGTTGCTCTGGCTTCAAAATTTCATTAGAACTGACCGGACACCGGTTTTGAGTGTTTCTTTTCGAACCTATTTCGTTACCAGATTGTTTTTTTCTAATATTAGCCTTTTTTTCTTCGACTGATTCTTTTCTCCGACCGGTTCTTTTCTTCGGCTTCTTCGATTTCTTCGGAAAGGCATTCTTCCAGTGAAGAGATGTTCAGCCTGAGGCTCTGCAATACAGTTTCGGGCACTGCTTTATCCTTTTCTGCCATTTCCAGCGTTTTTTCAAAACATGATTTTGCTAGGGCAGGGTCTATGGAGATGTGAATAACTCCCATCAAAAAGTCCAGGTGGGTGAAGTCCGGGTGCTTTTCGCTGAGTTTGCTATAAAGTTTCTTGATTTTTTCGAATTCCTGGTTTTCGGCAAGTTCGTATATGTAGAATTCAAGCAGACCAGGGAATTCCGGACCTTTTTCGAGCAGGAAATTGTACTTTTCTTCATCGGACATTAAAGTAAAATCTATCTCCTGTTTGGATTTACCAATATCTCCTCCGGGAAAAGCTTCAATGTCTGTCGCTTTGGAAAAATAATCTTCTTCACTCTTCAAAAGAAGGAGATCCATATCGTCTTCGGACATTCCGCGTTTTTTAGCAAGCCTTTTGAAGTTTCTTTCATATTTCTTCTCCTCTTCTTCCGAATAAAGTCCCATCACATAAGCTACCCACTTTACATATGCCTGCTTATCTTCCATCCAGGTCCGGTTTTCAATAACCCATAAGACGTAGTCAATTGCCAGCCGGAATTCGTGGTGCGTAATCGGTTTTTCCCTTAAGGGCCAGATCAAATTATTAATAATCAGTATTTCTATGTCCCTACTAAAGAAGGAGATCTCCAGTTCATAGTTTAGCATGATATTCTTAAGTGCCAGCATGACATCTTTATCTTCTATTTTTCTGTCATTTTCATAATAATACAAGGCAATTGAATACTCTATAGCACCCAGGTACTCGCCGTATTCGGGTTCTCTATATTCCAGGCTTTTGATTTCCAGTATTTCCGGGGTGTCGGGTTCCAGGTATTCGGATAAAGAAAGTTCTTCTTTAACAATCTCATTATTTTCTTCAGAAGCCATAAACAACTCTCTCCGGTGGTTGATTAATTTTCTGTTAGCTTTTCCCGGCTTCCCTTCTTTTCTGTATGCTGATCTACTTTTCCCTGCCCTTTTATTGTTTTTTCCTGAAAGTTGGAATGACAGAGGGCTGGATTTTATTTTCTGTTCAGCTAGGGCCTCTTTTTCCCTTATTTAAAGCTGTACTTCCACTCATTGATTTTTGATAATTTTTACGATATCTTCTTTTGTTCTATATTTTTGATCGGGACTGGTGGGTTTTTCTGGAATTGTTTGAAGTAAGAGTCCCAAATTATTCAATTATTTAATAATTTTTTTGTATGAGCCGGGTTTTAATTTTATATCGAGCTTATCCAGAATTTCGCTTGTGAAATGAGGTTTTCAGCATTCTGAAATGTATCGAAAGTTCAGCAGTCAGCTTTTCCATTTTCTCTTCGAATTCCTCGTCGTCATCTTCGTTTCTTCAAAACCCATATAGAGGCATGGGGTGAGAATACATACAATCGTGCTTCGTTCTTTTATCAAGGGTGGCGGCCTTACAGAAGCCGGGGACATCTTCGTATCTTCTGCTTTCAACCCTTTCTCCGTGCCAGGCGTGATAAGTATCAGCAATTTTCTGGACTTCATCATCTGTCAGTTCTCGGTGAGTGCGGTCCCTTAAGACTCCCATGTTCCGGGCATCAATAAGGACTTCCCCGTGCCGGCCGTGGTAGGGTTCGATCATCTCTACAAGGACCCATACTATGCTTCTTGGGGTGTAGAACTGGCCGCCATGTTTTCCTTCGGTGCCTGCGGGCATGCCGAGGAAATACCCGTAGACTCTCCGAGCACGTCTTTACTGCGGCTCTCCTTATTCCCTAAGGCCAATTGTGCCTACAAGGTCAATAAGCTCACCCACACGCTGCTTGTCAAGCCTTTCTCGTGCATAGTTCTTCTGCAGCACGCTTAAGGTATTATTGTCCCGTTCAATTGCGGTCATGGCATAGTCCACAATTTTTTCATACTGTGGGCTATTTTGCACTTATTTTCAGATGGTTCAAGCGGGCTTCCAGAGGCACCCAGAAGACGTTTTCTGCAATATATTCTTCCGGGTCTTTCGGATGGCACCCTCCTCGACTTCCTTTTGATTAAATCAGGTGATATTGGGTTTCTGTTTTGTCCAGTCATAATGAGTTTAAAAAACTGAGTGAATCAAAACTTTCCATCTCTACTCCAAATCCTGAATTCCCTCCCACTCCCTCAGGATCTGTACACAGCCTGTGCGCTCATCAACTTCTTCTCCGGCTGCCATAAAACCGCAGTTCATATAAAAGCGGAAAGCATTTTCATTTTCTTTGTAAACTTTGAGTGAGAGTTTTCCTTTCAGGGTTTTTGCGTGTTCTAGAAGAGCCCTGCCGGTTTCTTTGCCCTGCATATCTGGCGCTACGAAGAGGGCGCAGATCCTTTCTCCAAATAGGGAAATGAATCCTGCCACCTTTCCTTCTTCTTCAAAAACTAAATTTTCGGCAAGTGGGAGGTACTTCTCTTTCATTTCGTTTTTTTGCAAAGCCCAGAAAGATGAAGGGATAAAGGAATGAGCAATGACTGAGGCATCATACCAGATCCTTACCATCTCTTCAAGATCTGTTTCCATGTAATTTCTGATCAATTTATCAGGTTCCTGCATTAACTAAGGCTCTTATTAAGGTTCTTTTACTGGTGTAAAGTTAAAAGTATATCCCCCTAAATCGAATGTTACGGCTTAATGGAACCTAAAAGTGTCAGATCATTAAGACTGCAAATAAAAAATTTCAGAAAAAAGAAAGATATATATAGAAGTAAAAAAGTTTAAAAAAGGTCAGACCGAAAAAGCTTCTGTCTGAAAGAGGCCTTTATAAAGTTAGGTCCGAATCAAAAAGAAAAAGTCGGAAAAATATTTTATCATTTATTCCATGGACTCGATCTGGCGGATCAAGTCACTGGTGTATCTTTCGGATAACTCTACATGTGGACTGCATGGAACGACTCTAATCAGTTTTCCATATTTGGATACGTACATGTCAGGCCCATGTGAAGTTCTCACTTTCGTAAAAGTGTATCCTTTCAACAAGGTCATTTTTTTATCTCCATAGGTTATTATGTCGGGCATTCCATATCAATATTTTTTTACTTAATAATCGTTATAGATTATGGCTGCTGTAATTGAATATGTTCCCAGACATATCTCAACTGAGATATATAATACATTCAATTAAAAAAGGAGTTTTAAATACTTTATAAATATAAAGGTTATTTTTATAACCTCGTTCACAGGCTATAGCACTTAAAATTAAATCATAACCATGTCCTCAAAGAATAAGCTGTGGGGGAATAAACACGGTCCAGGACAGGCAAAAGGAGTTACCGGAATTTTTCCAGCACCTTGAGCAGTTCATCTTCATCTCTGGCAAGGGCGACTATAGCCATCTCAATCATCAAGTTAACGACCCCCTCCGACAGGGTCCTGAAATCTGTACGGAGCCCGATGACAGGTTTTCCTTTTGCGTAGGCATAGCCGATCTCCCAGGCGGTCCCTGAGTCTACGTCCACGCCGTCAAGAACCGCAACTACAATATCCGAACTGTCCACTCCTTCCACACATTTCTGGAAAATGCACTCCTGATTCTGCCTTTCGCGCTCAGAAGCGGCATCCTCTGCGTCTTCCTGGGGCAGAAAAACAGAAAAGCCTTTCTTGAGTAGCATATCCCTCAGTTTACAGTTGTATTCGAGTTCCGCATGGGTGAAAAGAGGGCTTGCAAGGTAGATTTTTTTTTTATTTTTCATTTTTTTCCTTCCTGTTGCATAAGAATTCATGTTTAATAAAATATTCTTACAGTATGAGCGGTTCTAAAGATCAAATAGTTTACCTGTGAACTCAGCTCTTTCCGGTACTATGGCCCTGAACAAACCCAATGGAATACGCTTATATATTTAAAAAATTAAGTTTTACTATCTTAAAATAAAAAATATGATATTTATCTTGAGAGTAAATTATAGCTAAAAAAATTCATTTTTAATTTCCTGGTAAAACGGGGGTGGTTCAGATTAACGAGATCTTCTAAATGCTCAATGACTATGCACTGAGTATCATGGAATCAGAGATCGGAGCAGGTAAAGTAAATTCCGGATTCTTAATGAAAGCGGGCTACCTGTGATGAATCTGGATCCCGAGTATAAGGTCTCCTTAAAAGTTATTGATTATGAAAATCGCATTCTTATTGCGAAACGTGAACTTAAGGATAAATAACATAGAATCATAGAGCTGGAGTCCATTTTTTGAGCATTATTTATAATCCTGGATCTACAATAATCTTGGATCTACAATAATCTTGGATCTACGATAATCTTGGATCTATGGTAATCTTGGATCTGCGGCTGGACAAAGTTTTTCATTTAGTTTTTCCGATAACAAGTTTAATTATCTTGTATTGATATTACACAGGCAGTGAATACTTATGATCAAGGCTGGAATAATAGGAGCTTCAGGATATACAGGAGGAGAACTCCTGCGCTTGCTCGTGAACCACCCCAATGTTAAGCTGGAGCTGGCAACTTCCCGAAGTCTTGCAGGGAAGCCTGTAACAAGCACCCACAAGCATCTTGAAGGTTTTCTGGACCTCAAGTATGAGAATCCTAATTCTGAAAATATCAGGGAGCGCTGTGACGTTGTTTTTGTGGCAGTACCTCACGGATCTGCTATGGACTACGTCCCTGAGCTGCTTGACGGTGACACAAAGGTTATCGATCTTAGTGCGGACTACAGGCTTGAAACTTCAGTATTTGAAAAAGTTTACGAAACAACGCACAGTGACCCAAGGAAAACAGTCTATGGGCTTGTAGAGCTTCACCCTGAAGCTGCAGAAGAAGATTTTGTGGCAAACCCCGGGTGTTTCCCTACAGGAGCAATCCTTGCAGCAGCTCCACTTGCTGCAGCAGGGCTTATCGACCTTGCGGTCTTTGATTCCAAAACAGGAATTTCAGGGGCTGGCATCTCACCGACAGAGGCTTCCCATTACCCGAACCTTGCGGAAAACATTACTGCGTATAAGCTCACAACCCACAGGCACAAGGCTGAAATCTTCCAGGAATTGACCAAACTGGACCAAAAGCTTCGAAACATCAATTTCACTCCGCATGTAATCCCTTCCATCAGGGGTATCTTTACAACTGCTCATCTCTTTATAAATGAGCCTCTCTCAACAGATGATCTAAAGACGATTTATGAGGGATTTTACAGGGACAGGCCTTTTATCCGGTTCCCCTCAGGAGTTCCATCCCTTAGCGCGGTCAGAGGTTCTAACTTCTGTGACATGGGCTTCGAATCGGATAAGGAAAATAACAGGGTTATAGTGCTCTCGGCAATCGATAACCTGGTCAAAGGCGCATCAGGACAGGCGATTCAGAATATGAACCTCATGTTCGGGCTGGACGAAACTCGTGGACTCTGGCTGCCTGCGGCAGCTCCGTAAACACTTGGCCTAAAAATCAGTTTAGGGGCGAGTTACTGAAAACCGTAATCATGAAAATCCCTGTACTTTTTTCACATACAGAGGATATGCTCGTTTTTCAGATTTGATCAATAACTTACCTCTAATATCTGAAAATCTATAATCTCATTTTTTTAGATACTATTAATAGTCAGCACAGAAAATATTTCCACTTTATAAATCTGGTTATATGCCAAATATGTTGTTCAAAAGTGTAATTAATTCATGAATTCACTATAAGAGAAAAAACCTGCAGGCTGAGAGGCAGGCGAGAACATATAACTGGTGACGGATTAAATTAAAGAATAGAATTATCTCAAGGGGTAGTTAGATGAAAGTAAAAGATGTCATGAACCCTAAAGTTGTCTTCTGTAAGCCTGACGATACAGTCCGGGAAGCTGCAAAAATATTGAAGGAAAATAACATCAGTGGAGTTCCTGTCCTTAAAGGCGATGAGCTTGTAGGGATAATAAGTGAAGGAGACCTGCTGAAACTGCTGATAATCCCCGAAAAAGGAGAGCTCTGGCTTCCAAGTCCCTTTGAGGTTATAGAGGTTCCTATCAGGGAACTTCTCGGCTGGGAAGATACAAAAAAGATGCTATCTGATGTGGGTTCTACAAAGATAGAAGAAATCATGACTAAGGATGTGCACACGATCTCTTCCGAGGCATCCGTGGAAGAAGCTTCCGAACATATGGTCAGGCACAGGATTAACAGGCTACCTGTAACTGAGGACAACCACCTGGTAGGAATTGTTACTCGCGGCGATATCATAGATGGTCTTGCAAAACTCTGAATAAATAGGAGAATTTTCATGAAGCAAATAGAAGGTGGAATCTGTGCAGTAAGGGGTGTATCTGCAAACGGAATCAAGGCCGGAAAAATGGGAATTACGGTTATTCTTGCGGAAGGCCCTGCAGCAGGCGTTTTCACAAAGAATAAGGTGACTGCAGCCCCGGTTATCCTGAGTAAAGGAGTAATCGATACTCATCATCGGCTTTCGGCTGTGATTGCAAATAGCGGCAATGCCAATGCCTTCACAGGTGATGATGGCTTTCTGGATGCAATGGAAATGACATCGATGCTTGCTGAAAAGCTCGACCTTGATCCTGATACGGTTGCTGTTGCCTCAACGGGGGTGATTGGTAGAAGGCTTGATGTCTCCCAAATCGAGGAGCATCTTCCTCAAGTCCTTGCAGGGCTGGGCAGTTCCCCGGAATGCAGCCAGGCGGCTGCAAAGGCAATCATGACCACTGATAAGGCATTAAAGGAATCCGCTGTTGAGCTCGATTGCGGAATCAGAATAGGTGCAATTGCTAAAGGTTCAGGAATGATCGAACCCAATATGGGAACCATGTTGTGTTTTGCGTATACAGACGCAAAAGTGCCTGCAGATGTCCTGGATGCGGCTCTCAAAACAGCAGTGCAAAAAACCTTCAACATGGTTGTGGTGGACGGGGACACGAGCACGAACGATATGGTACTTTTAACTTCCACCTGCAAGTCCGGAATCAAACCCTGTATGGAATGCCTCGATGATTTTCTGGAAAGTCTAATTTACGTATTTACGGATCTTGCAAAAAAAATGGCCAGGGATGGAGAAGGGGCCACGAAACTAATCGAAGCCAGGGTAGTGGGCGCAAAAAAATACGAGGATGCCAGGCTTGCTGCAAAAGCCATTGTACGTTCCCCGCTGGTTAAGTCTGCAATCTTCGGAAAGGATCCTAACTGGGGCAGGGTTGTAGCTGCCGCAGGTTACTCTGGTGCCGAACTTGAGCAGGCAAAGCTTTCTCTTTCGTTCTCAGGAGGAGAGGATAAAGTCGAGCTTGTAGAATTCGGCGAGATCTCCGAGTCTTCTGACCTTGCCCTTCTGAAGAAGATAATGGCAAATGATGAAATCGTCATTACCCTTGACCTTAATATGGGAGAGGAGCATGCAACTGCCTGGGGTTGCGACCTGACTTATGACTATGTCAGGATCAATGCCGAATATACGACTTAATCGGCTCTACCCTTTTAATGCGAGATTCGAATTCACCGATATCTGGGCCTGGCTTAATTTTAAATTCCTCATCTGCACAAAGTTAAATAAAATAAAATGTAAAACGGAAATAGAGAAAATATACTCAAGATTATTCAAGCAAGATTATTCAAGCAAGATTATTCAAGCAAGATTATTCAAGCAAGATTATTCAAGCAAGATTATTCAAGCAAGATTATTCAAGCAAGATTATTCAAGCAAGATTATTCAAGCAAGATTATTCAAGCAAGATGATTCGGGAAAATAAAAATCCGGATTTCCCCTTAATCCCGGATCATTATTTTTTGATTACGACATGTACTTCCAGGGGGTTTATTAAGTGGATATACAAGAATGGGAACAGCGTCACACTGAAGCTTTTTATAATGTCAAAGAAACAATTCCTTATCTGGACGGGATGTTTGTAGCTTACAATAGCAATATCGATGCTATCAAGCACCTTACTGAAGCAGACCTGTCCAGGCTTATTGGACTTTTTAAAGAGACTGAAATTCAGGAAAGGATTGAAACATACCCGAGAGAAATAAAAGACCCTCTGGACTTCATGGCCCGCCTGCTTATTTCAATGCGAGAAGGGAAAGCCGCTGAAATCCCTACTAATACCTCAGATATCCACGAATGGTTGAAGGGACATCTGGGCTTTGACTATGCGCGCATGGGAGGCCAGGCCGGGATCATTTCTAATCTTCTTGCATGCCTTGGGCTGAAAAAAGTGGTAGCATATGTCCCCTGGCTTTCTCAAGAGCAGTCGGAATACTTTGCAGCTACTGACAATCTCCTGCACCCGAAGGTAGAAAATGGAAAAGTTCTCTTAAAGCACCCGCGAGAAGCCTTCAAACCCAACATCGGGTCAAAAGTCAACTGGATCCTTGAGTACTCCAAAGATCTGCAGGTAAGTTGTAATGGGAGAAACTTCATGGTCCCGAGGGACAACCGCCTGATTATTTCTTCTCGCCCTAACTGGCTTCGCCTGGATATGGACAAAGATGTCTACGAACAGCTTGATTCCATTTTCCCGATTGACGGGGCAATGCTTTCAGGTTATCAGATGATAAAGGAGGTGTACGAGGACGGTTCTACATATGAGGAACATGTTGCACGCTCTGTACAGGTTATTGAAAAACTGAAATCCTTAAACCCTGAACTCCGCATTCATGTGGAACTCACATCCATCCAGAACAGGGTTATAAGAAAAGCTATCCTGACAGATATTGTTGCCAAACACGTTCATTCCCTGGGCCTTGATACTGTGGAGGTAGCAAATGCTCTTAATGTGCTGGGACACGAGGAACTCTCTTATTCCGTGATCCGGAAAGAGGAAAACGGAATAATATCTCTTTATCAGGGAGCTCTGCAGCTTTTGAAGGACCTGTCGCTTGAAAGGGTCCATGTGCATTCTCTTGGCTTTTATATCTGCATCCTGGCAAAAGGTCACCCTCTTACGCTTAAAGAGCACAGGGACTCCCTTCTCTTTTCCTCGACCCTGGCAGCTGCCAAGGCCATCAGGGGAGATATCGGAAGCCTTATGGAGGCAGAGGCCGGACTGGAGGTTCCGATTTCAAGTGACGGAATTGAAAGCCTGGAGAACTTCAAGCTTTATTGCACAGGCCGAAAGCTCTGTACGCGGGAAGAGTTTGGATACGGATATCTCTACGGGCCAGACCATGATGCTATCATTGTTCCCTCAAAAGTTGTTGACAGGCCGAAGGCAACAGTGGGAATAGGGGATGCAATTTCAGCAGGAGCTTTTGTCGCCATGCTTGCAAGAATGAAGCAAAAAAAGGCAATAAATGTTTCACCTATTTAATCTGAAGGTTGCCCATTCCGTTGAAGTCAAAAAGGGATTGATTAAATGAAAATACTTTGCGGATACAATGTCAATATAGACTCTGTTTACAGGGTCAGCGGAGCCGAGGTTTCGGAACTGCTGGATACTTTCGAAATGACTGAAATTCTTGAAAAAATAGAAAACCCCCCTGGAAAAATACTTTCCGAATCCGATTTTGTGGCTGGGCTTGCCTATTGTATGAAAAACGGGTGCGGAGCCGAATGGCTTGTTTTTGAGAGATCTGTTTTCGAATTTCTTAAAAACCGCTATTTTGAAAAATCCATTGTAAGAATGGGCGGAAACGCCGGAATAATGGCAAACGCTCTTTCGCAACTCGGGGCTTTCCGCGTAATTCCAAATGTCGCTGTACCCTCAAAAACTCAACTTTCTCTGTTTTCTAAAAAAACAATTTACTTTCCAGACGCTTCCACTCAGAGAAAGGAAAATTCAGGGACTGAATCCGAAGAAGATCTGGATATTGTTTTCAGCAAGCAGGACCCTATACATTTTGTATTTGATTTTTCTAAAGGGGATACTTTTTCCCTTTACGGGACAGAGGTCAGGGCTCCGAGGGAAAACCGTTTCATAGCAACCTGCGACCATTTAAATTTCAGGCTCTTTGTCAATCCTGCGTTTGAAAAATACGCCCTTGAGCACGCCTGCGAGATCGATGGTGCACTTATATCGGGTTTCCATCTACTGCTTGAGAGCTATTCTGACGGCAGCAGTTATAAGACGATTCTTGAAAATACCCTCTGCCAGCTCAGGCTCTGGAAGGCAGAAAACGATAAACTCCGGGTTCACCTTGAGTTCGGGCACTTTGCGAGCAAAGAGATTGCAAGTTCGGTCTTTCTGGAATTTGCAGCTATCTCCGATAGCATTGGAATGAACGAAGACGAGCTTGCAATGCTCCGTCAATTTCATGGGGTGTCCGGAGAAGGACTTCTGCGTATGGAAGCAGAAGCTGTAGGAGATGCTGCATGCAGGCTGGCTTCGCGGTACGGGCTTAAAAATCTTCTAATTCACACCAGAGAGTTTGTGCTGACCGTGTTCAAACCTAATGTTGTGCCGGATAAATCGGATTCTAAACAGAATTCTAATCAGGATTCTAAACAGGATTCTAATCAGGATTCTAAACAGGATTCTAATCAGGATTCTAAACAGGATTCTAAACCGGTCTCAGAAAGCTCTGCAAATTTCCGGGTTTCAGGAGAATTGGGAGATTTCGAAATTTCAAGCCTGCAAAAGATAGCTGGACAAAAAATTGAAGCTCTGAAGTTCGGAGTAAGCTGTGCAGGAGCATATGCAGCCTCAGGCAGGCTTGAGGGGCGGAAATTTGTAGAAGAGGAAGCTTCGAAACTTAAGGAAAGCACTATTGGAAGAAAGCAGCTTGAGCTATTCCTGACAGCCTTCAACGGACAAGTTTTCGGGCAGGGAGCTTATGCTTTTAAAGGAGAGTATATTCTCTGCATGTTACCTACACTGCTTTCAAAATCTCCGGTAACCACGGTGGGACTTGGAGATACATTAACTGCGGGGATCTTTTTGAGGGAGCTGGAGCTGGATGTACAGGCTTAAGCCCGTAATTTTTAACCTTAACTATACTCTCGATTGCGGGCAGGTTTTCCGCTGGGAACGGGATGGGGACTCGTGGACAGGAGTTGTCGGAGACCAGGTCATCCGGCTTTCTCAGGCCAATGGAGAAATACTGGTTGATTCGAAACTTTCTCCTGAGTTTTTTACTCATTATTTCCGTCTGGATGACAAACTGCCTTCAATCTATGAAAGCATAAACAGGGACCTTCTGATAAACAGAGCGATCAGGAAATACAGAGGCTTGCGATTAATCAGACAGGACCCCTGGGAATGCCTGATTTCTTATATGCTCGCCACGGCTTCAAGCATCCCTACGATCCAAAAAAGGATCTTACTTCTGAGCCAGTTTTTCGGGCAGGAGCTAGAGGAAGGGTATTTCACCTTTCCTGACCCTGAAACTCTTGCAAATGCTGACCTTTCGATGCTTGATAAATGTAAACTGGGTTTCAGAACCGAACGCATACAAGCCGCAGCCATGGAAGTGTGTTCAGGAGACCTGGATCTTGAGATCCTTTTCCGTCTGGAGTACAAGTATGCCAGGGAACGCCTTATGAGGCTTCGGGGCATTGGGGAAAAAGTTGCTGACTGCGTTCTTCTTTTTGCTTTCGAGAAAATGGAAGCCTTTCCGGTAGATACTCACATCAGGCAGATCATCCAGCATTACCATATCGATGACAGTTTCTTTGAAAATTGCACGAACCTGAGCAGAATGGGAGACTGGGGAAGGGAGTATTTCGGTCACTATTGCGGGTATGCCCAGCAGTACCTCTTTTATCAGAAAAGGGTTGAGGGGTTTGTCCCTCTTTATTAATCTCTTTTAGTGACGATCTCGACGGATTGGAAGTAGAATCAGAAAAAACAGAGGATTCAGATTAACCTTTCAAGAATCTCATCTTTGTCATTTAGGAGCAGACATCCCTTGACCTTTTTAGCCAATCTATCAGGCAGCTTGGACAATTTGTCTATCATTTTTCCCCTTATTCTTTCCAGATCTTCTTGTAGTTCTGTGTATGAGATTTCTTGTAAAGGGATAGTGATAGAATGCTGAACTCCAGAACCGGCAAGCTGAAAACCAGTTGAAATAACTACCTCTTCGCTGATTCCAGGTCTTGAAATGATTATTAATGCATCAACTTTTTTATTAACAGAACTCAGGTTTTCATCAATTCTGTTTAAATAACTCATTATATCCAGTTGATAGGAGAATTTACTTAAAATATCATTAATGAGAGGAATTTTATCTTCAATTGAGTGTTCTTCACGTGCCATTTTAAGCAATTCGCATGCTTCACCTTTCTGACCCTCTGGTAACTTGAAACACATCGCAGTTAGTTTATTTTCCAAATTTTGAACCTGTTTTTTAAATCCGACCAGATCTCTCACCTGCAAAAGAGATAGACCGCTGCGATTTAATTCGTCACCCAACTCTTCAAATGGGGTTCCTTTTGTCTGTTCACTAATTACTTTTGTTTTCTTTTGAATCTCTTCAATAAGACCGTTTAGATTTCTGTCCAGAATAGGCAGCCCTTTTCTCATAGTTATTGTTGTAAAAGGTGCTGTTTTTTCAGTATATCTCATGAGTTCTTCTACACGATCAAAATACTTTCTATAAAAATTAAGCTGATCTTTTTTTGCTTCTAAGTCCAGATTTCCAATATTCTGAACTTCTTTTAGTGCATTTGCAAGGTTTTAACAGCTTCAAAAAGCAACTTTTTGCTCTTTGACCCTTCAATTGCATATTTCGCTTCTGTAAGGTATTTGTCCAATTCTCCTGCGCCCTGTTTTTTGAAAATAATTGTATAGAAAGAACGATAGAAAGGAAGGCAAAATTGAGATGGATTTCCCCACTCACTCCACAAGGAGTGCGACTCCTGTTCTTTTTCAAAAAACTCAATTGCTTTTTCCAATTCTTTCTTGTAATCTTCTTCTTTTTCTGCTTGTGAAGCTTTGAAGATAGAAACTTTTCCGAGAGAGTGAGTTAAAAAGAACCCTGCATAGTCTTCATCAATGGTCAATTTAATTAAGTCGTTCCAAGCCTGTTGTTTATCTGACACATGGGGAAACGCAGAACTAAGGGCAGATGCGGCACTATATTCCACATCAATGTCTCCATCAGTGAGCAATTCAATTAATTCGTCCCATGCCTGTTGTTTATCTGGCACGTGGGAAAACGCAGATCCAAGGGCAGAGGCAGTCCAATAGCTCACATTCTTGTCTTCATCATTGGTCAATTTATGTAAGTCTTCCCATGCTTGTTGTTTATCGAGCAGTAATGAAAAGTTACCTTCTAATTGCTCTAACGCCTTGATACGCTCTTTTGGATCATCGCTAAGACGTTGATGGTGAATCTCTTCTTGGTCTATCAACTACCCAACACCATAAGTTCCGATAAAACTTAAAGCTTAAAACGGTTTCTTTTTGATTTTCGGGAATTAAAAGATCCGTTAAAAATGAATTTTTGTGGAAAAATTCCGCTTTGTGTGGTTAATCAGCTAATTGAACAGAACTTTATCCCCATAGCAAATTTTTTACAGCCATTTCCTCAAAAAAATCCTGAAATCGAGGTCTTTTAGACTGCAGATTTCAGCATTTTCTATAATTTCAAAGCCTTCATTCACGCTCTGATGTATGTGTTTTCCAAGGGAGCAGTTAATAAGCTGGTTTTCGAGAAGCCCTTTTGCTATGGGATATTTGCGCCGGATCTCAAAGACGTATTTTCCGTTTTCGATATAGCCTCCGAAAACGTCTTCAGCTCCTTCATATTTTTCCTTGAACTTCTCAGCATGCTCTTTGACCCATACAGGGGGGCCAATGTGCTTTTTGACGTTTGGAAGGGCGCCTGAGATAAGTTCGAGCATAATTACGGTTTCGTTTTTCCCTGACCAGACCCCGGTTTTGATCACGGAAAATTCATATTCTTTTAAAAAGGCAGCTACTGCCTGCTCCATTTTATACAGCTGCGGGTAGAGTACATCTTCGACCACGTCGGGGGTTTTGAAGAGAACCGCAAGCTGTGTACTCTTTCTGCTTTCCAGCCGCTCGATAATTTCTCTGTCCTCTAGAGGCAGGAAGGGTGCAGGAAAAAAGAACTTAAGTTCCGGGCTTTTTAGAAATTCCCGGCAGCAGTCTATAAACATGCAGAAATTGTCAAGGGAAAGGGCAGCTGCAACATTTCGCTTTGGATCAGTCGGATCAACTATGACAAGGGGTTCTCTATGCTCGATTTCCGAATGCTGCATTATATCTATTTTCTCTCCTGGCTTCCAGGAAGAGGCTGCACGAACTGTGTTTTCGAAAGAGCCGTAGTGGATTATCAGGAGTTCGGTAAGGTAGCCTGAAAAGCCCTGTGTCCTCAACTCCGAACCATAGACTCCGCACCCGCGCATGAACTGCTTCAGAAGAAGAACCTCATCTTCACACCCGTTTATGCGGGCTTTGACAAAATCGTTATGAAAAGGAGTCCTATCTACTGCAGATTTGATATGGGAAGCTGAGGCAACCCTGAAACACGGGACAAGATCCACGTCAAAGCCTTTGAATACAATATTCAGGTAGGGGTGCTCAGCATGGCGGTCTTCGGCATGTTCCGCAAGTTTTGCCACTTCCCTGGCAATTGCCATTCCCAGGGTTTCCAGTTCCTTTCTGGGTGTTTCCTCAGGGAAGCTTATAAAGACATCAATATCGTGAGTGCCTGAAAGCCATGTACCTCTGGCAGCGGAACCTACCATTTTTACAAGCACAGCTGATACGCCTAGTTTATCTGCGGCTGTTTTCACCTCTGAGGCCAGTTCTTCCTGAATCTCCAGTAGTTTTTTCTTTTCAGTTTCAGTGGGCTTTATTTTCTCAAGCACTGAATGCTTCAACTCTTCGGGAATGCCTGTGTACGTTTCCATGCCATGTACGGCTCCATATTTTATTCTACTCTGCACGATAACTCTTGATTAAGGTAACCCTTTATTGTGAATAACCCATTAACTAAAGTTTGCGGGTTTCTTGCCTCAATCCTTGAATTTTTGGTCACAAATCAGCAAGTTCTTCCCAATATTCTGCAGGTTTTATATTCCAATTTTGCAAGCTTTTTTTGCTTTCTTCTGTTGTTTGAGCTTTTCTATATTTAGCTCAACTCTTTATGTAATTGAGTTTATTAGATGCCAGAGGTTGATTCGTTAATTTTTGAATCTCTATGTATCTACGTCCTGTTATCGTGTTATTTCAAAAATAATTTTTATCGATTCGGGAACAGCATTGATAACCAAATCTTATTTTTCACCAGTTAGAATCTTAATTTCATCTGCTTTAACGAGTCCATTTCCCATGAATGGTGGCATGACCACAAAATGTAAAAAAATCTATTATTAATTTTTAGGTCATTTAATAGCGGAAAATTAACAAAAAATAGCGGAAAATTAACAAAAAATAGCGGAAAATTAACAAAAATCGGTAAAATGGCTACATCTTATGCATAAAGGTAGCTGTTTTCCGAATTGTTATAAAACAAGTGAAAGGCATAAAATATTGAACCTGGAAAAAGTTCTTCCAGGCGTTTCATAAACTATTCGAAGACACAGGGCTATGTCCTAAGTTAACTGTGTATGTAATGGTTTTTGTAGCTCTGTCAATTTACAGAGGTAATATTACTTTGCTGACCCTTTCCCTATAAACTGCCCAATGACAAGAGGGGTATTTCCTACTTTCACCGCGGCTATAACGATGTTTTTTGTTGTGTCAATTATAGAGACAGTTCCGTCTGCGTTCACTACATATACTTTTGTTCCATCTGGACTGACTGCAACTCCAGAGGGAGAGATTCCTACAGGCACCGTAGCTATAACAGTGTTGTCTGTTGTGTTAATTACAGAGGTAGTGTTGCTAAAGAAGTTCGCAACATATGCTTTTGTTCCATCTGAACTAACTGCAACTCCCCAAGGACCGGTTCCTACAGGCACTGTGGCTATAACAGTGTCGTCTGTTGTGTTAATTACAGAGGTAGTGTTGCTAAATAGGTTCGACACATATGCTTTTGTTCCATCCGGACTGACTGCAACTCCAGCAGGACCATTTCCTACAGTCACCGTGGCTGTGACATTGTTTGTTGCAGTGTCAATTACAAAGACAGTACTGTTGTAAGCTACATTCTCCATATAAGCTGAACTCGCCACGTATACCTTTGTCCCCGTCGGGTTAACTGCAACTCCAGCAGGATAGACTCCTACAGGTACCGTGGCTATAACAGTGCTGTTTGAGGTATCAATTACAGAGACGGTGTTGCTGCCTTCATTGGCCACGTATACCTTTGTTCCTGTTGGGTTCACTGAAACTCCCAAAGGATTGATTCCTACAGGCACCGTAGCTATAACAGTGTTGTCTGTTGTGTTAATTACAGAGATATCATTACTTCCATTGTTCGCCACGTATACCTTTGATCCATCCGGACTGACCGCGACTCCCCATGGACTGGTTCCTACAGGCACTGTAGCTGTAACAGTATTGTTTGCTATGTCAATTACAGAGGTAGTGTTGCTGCCCATGTTCGTAATATATGCAAATGGCGCCGCGCCTGCAATATTCGCAAGCATTAAAAGCGCCAGAGTCACCATTACTAAAAATTTTATGGGATTATCCCCTCTGCATTTTTTGTTAAGTGTCATTTCTTTCATTTTAAGACCCCACATGTGATGTTTTGTATTATACCAAACAATATATATAGACAAACGAATAAATAACATTTTTCTATTAAAAGAATAACATTCAAATAAAAAGTGAACTTTTCTAGATATCACTCTAACATCAGATTCCTTTTTGTTCTCAAACTTTTCAAAATTTGCTGGATCCGCCGGGACAAAAACACTTTAACCAAGACGGCAGGTTATCAAAAAGACAAAAACCTTTAGTCTTAATTCAGACGCAAGCACAAAAAAGCTATATTTTAGGTAAAATGCAGATATCCTACGGGTAACCCTTATTTTAAGACCATTTAAGGTGCTTTTAAAATCTCTAATGTGATTAGTCTAACTATATTCTAAACACTCAAATTACTTTGAGACTTTGAAAAGAATTTATCCGTTATTAGGATATTTTATTCATTCTCCTTTTTAATAATCAAAGGCCCCTTAATAATGAAATAATCCTAAATCTGTGAGAAATTCTATTAAAAATTTCATCATAGGCTCTTTAAAATCCATAATGTCTTAAAATAGATAAAGCGAAGCTAAAAAGGTAGAAAAAGTGGACAAAGCAGAAAAAGAAATTGAAAACCAGTATAAAGATAAATAAGGGAAAAATAATGATTCAAAGAAAATATGGTGGGCCCGCTGCGATTCGAACGCAGGACCTCACGGTTATCAGCCGTGCGCTCCACCAGGCTAAGCTACGGGCCCGAAATGAAGGGTAAATGCGATTGTATAAAACTTGAGAGTTCTCGAAAAGAGAGTATTAAATTATATGGATGGTGGGCCCGCTGCGATTCGAACGCAGGACCTCACGGTTATCAGCCGTGCGCTCCACCAGGCTAAGCTACGGGCCCATATGTTATTTTTTTTAGAATTATCGAAGTTGAAAGGCTTTTTTCGAGAAAGCACCTTAAACCGACAACACTTTTAATACTCGATTTACTACTTATAACTTTTGCTTGAATCTTCTAAGTTTTATAAGTCCGAAAATTTATTTACAGGATGCTGAGCCTTCATGGCGACAGTTTTATATACGATACTGAGTGTATGAGGGAGTGCTGACAAGCAAAGACTAATATGGGCCGGTAGATCAGGGGTAGATCGCTACCTTGGCATGGTAGAGGCCTCGGGTTCAATTCCCGACCGGTCCACTTAAAAAGATTTAATAGTTATAAGCAAAAAGCAATATTACTTTTTTCGAATTTCTTTTACACTTATCAGCACTTTGTAAATGCAGGTCGCAGCTATAAGCTTTCCTTTCTCCCTCAGAATATCCTTTTCGCTTAACGGCAGAACATATTTTTAAAGAATTGAAATGGCTTGATGTTCTGGGAAGCATGTAGGATGAGTACCTGGCAGCAGAAAACGGTTTACACTTCAAGTCTTGAAGATTAAGGCAATCTTAGGGAGATAGAAGACCTATAAAATGGTAACAAATGCAGTTCTTCTTAGAGCCTATCCGAAAAGTCAATAATTGGATGTTGAAAAGCTGCAATAGATCTATAATACCGAGATCCCTTCATATTTTGAATATTTTCTATTACAAAAGTTGCACTATGTCACAACACTCTTCGAATAGGCTCTAAGCCAGTTAGCATGTTGGTGACGAATGAATGACTCTTCCTTAAAAACGAAGGGCAGCTTCTAGGGGTCATCTTAATAAAGTTTAAAAATATATAATAATGTGGCTGTCTTAGTATCGCTGAAATCAAGTACCGCGAAAAACGACTACCAAAACAGATTAGCTAAAAAGGAAAGACAGCCAATCACTTTTTTAATGATAAAACAGATTAGCTAAAAAGGAAAGACGGCCAATCACTTTTTTAATGATTTTCCCGGGATTGAGTAGAAGGCTTTGCAGGGATATCATAGCGTCAACCTGACAATTAATAGTTTCATGGCTGTAAAATAACCAACTGATACTATTCTTCAGTCTCTTTTTCAAAACAACTAAAACACAATAAAATAAGAGAAGAGCCTATCCGAAAAGTGGTTGCCTGTTGTAACTGTTTCAATACGCAATATGCAAAACCGGAAAGAATACCGATATTATAGACTGATTGTAACTTTACAATATGCATTACTGACTTTTCGGATAGGCTCTAAATGGAAATATCCAACAAAAGAGTACCCTAATGAGAGATCAGCAAAAGAACAAATTAAGAAAACGAGAAGTAGAGTGAAAAAACAATTCAGAATGAATGATATGAATGTATAAAATTTATTTTTTAGAAGAGATAAAAAGTTCGTCTATTATAAAAAGTTCGTCTATTAATAGAATAGACGCCTATTATATGTATGGATAAAGATCAAATCATCGATAAATGCCCACCACCTACTTTGCGACAACTGCTGAAGGAGCAAAAATATCAAGAAATGCAGGAAAAAGAGAAATTTGTAAAACGATGAAACTTGCGAAGTTTTGAAGTTCAGAGCTGGTACTTTGCCGTCCTGATAATCTCAATAAAAACGAAAATTAAACTGTTCATATCGATTATCCTTTCCGGTTATATTGCTTATTATAAGCTACAGTAGGTCACAACACTTTTCGGATAGGCTCTTTGTGACATAATTGTATCTCATTTGGTCAACAATTTTCTTCCGAATATGAAGTCATGTATACGATTTGCTTTCTTTTTCCCATACTCTGGATTTTCGTACATCACATTTCCGTTTATGTCGTAGTCTATTGGTTTACCGTATTTCTTTTCGCCTTCTTCATTTGTCATGTTGTCTATTTTATTAGTCGTTCTTAGTAAATCTTTCATCCTTGAAATTCCACTCTTTAGGAATAGTTAAAAAATAACTTCAAGTTTTCACTTTGGGAATAGCTCTATTATTTCATTGATCCAAATAATAATCAAAGACAATATCGGTAACTGAAATACTCGAAATTATATTTTCGTCCTTCCTTAAGGTAATTATCCGGTCTACCGCTCACATTCCGAGACGTGGAGAAGAAAACATAAGCAAGAATGAAAGTCGTAGAAAGGGCGCATTCCTGGTTGAATAGGTTCAGAAGGCTGCTTATTAAATGGGAAAAGAAAATTGAGAATTACCTTGCTTTGCTACATTTAGCATGTGCATTGATAACATCCAGAGCAGCAGAACATTTCGGATAGGCTCTAAGTTGACACTCCGGTCGTCCCAATTAAAATTTCATGACAAATTTTCTATTTTTCATCACTTGCTTTGTCTGAAGATATTACCTGTTTATTAAATCACGAACTTAACTATGATTCCTATAAGTAAAGAGTAAATATATGATTAATTAACCGAATCCTGTATTAATTAACGAAAAATTAGCTCTGATAAATTTCCCATTAAAGAAGAGGAGCCTGGAGGGGATAATGAAAACTAAAATAGAGCATTCTTCGGCAACGAACCCAAACCCCGTTCTCAGTGTAGCAAAGGATGGGACTGTTCTTTACTCAAATAAAGCGGATGATCCCTTATTGCATGAGTGGGGTGTGGAAGTAGGTGAAAAACTGCCTTCGAGTATCGGAGATATTGTGCAAAGGGTAATTTTCCAGAATAGCCCGGAAAAAATGGAAGTTAAAGTGGGAAAAAGAGTATACTTGGTTGTGTTTCATCCCTTACCCGAACAAGAATGCGTAAACATCTCTGGATTTGATATAAGTGATCAGAAAGAGCTTGAAGGAAAACTTCGAGAGAGCGAGAATAAGTATCGAAATATTGTAGAGACATCAATTGAAGGTATTTGGATATTTAATTCAGTATCTGAAACCACCTACGTTAATGAAAAAATGGCTGAGATGTTGGGATATAAATCAGAAGAGATGATTGGTAGGTTCATTTGGGACTTTGCATATGAAGAAGATAAGGACATTTTTCAAATAAAACTAGCTAATAGGAAGCAGGGTACAGATGAGGTTTATGAGCTTAAATTAATCCGTAAAGACGGATCATCCTTATGGGCATCTGTGAGTGCGAAAGGATTTTTTGATGGTGCTGGTAAATTTGAAGGTTCAGTAGGCATGTTTACTGACATCACCGACCGCAAGAGGGCTGAGGAGGCTTTGCGGGAGAGCAAGGCGAGGGTCGAAAGTATCTTCCGAAGCTCCCCCGTCGGCATTGGTGTCGTAGTCGACCGCATGATCAAGGAAGCTAATGAGCGGCTCTGCGAGATGACGGGCTACTCGAGGGAGGAGCTGCTGGGCAAGAGCGCTCTGATGCTGTATCCGACAGCGGAGGAGTATGAACGTGCGGGCTTGGTCAAGTATGGCATGATTACGGAGCGCGATACGGGCTACGTGGAGACCCACTGGCAGCGCAAGGACAGCTCCGTTGTTGATATCCTCCTGAGCTCGTCACCCATCATCCCTGGCGATCTGTCTGGAGAAATAACGTTCACTGCTCTGGATGTCACCGAGCGTAAGCATGCCGAAGAAGCCCTTAAAAAAGCACATGATACTTTAGAAGAGAAAGTTAAAGAGCGTACAGCCGAACTTGAGAAAGCATATAATTCGTTGAAAGAAAGTGAAAAAAGTCTAGCGAATATCCAAATTGTTCGTCAGAAGGAAATTCACCATAGAATCAAGAATAATCTACAGGTAATTTCATCATTACTAGACCTTCAGTCTGAAAAGTTCAGGAACAGAGAATGCGTTGAGGAAGCGGAAGTTCTTAAAGCTTTCAGGGAAAGTCAGGATAGAGTAATGTCGATTGCCCTGATCCATGAGGAACTGCACGAAGGCAGAGGAACTGATACACTGAACTTTTCATTATACTTAAAGAGGCTTGTAAATAATCTTTTCCAGACTTACAAGCTTGGAAATGTCAATACCTGCTTGAATATTGAGTTGAAAGAAGACATTTTCTTTGACATGGATATTGCAGTTCCATTGGGCATAATTATTAACGAACTTGTTTCAAACTCCCTCAAATATGCATTTGCCGGCAGAGATAAAGGGTTGATTCAAATCAAACTTTTTGGGGAAGAATGCGCAAACAAGGGACAGAGAAGCAAAAAAGATGGTTATAATGGCACTAATTTTACTTTAACAGTTTTGGATAACGGGATTGGTATTCCTGAGGATTTTAATTCGGAAGATTCCGGCTCTCTCGGCTTACAGCTCGTGGCGATCCTGGTAGATCAGTTAGGGGGTGAACTTGAACTGAATAGGAATAATGGGACTGAATTCACTATAAGGTTCACTATAACAGAAAAAAATGAACAAATTGAGCCGAATAAAAATTAGATTGCAAAAATCTAGCCACTGAATCTGTGACCCTTG
>MCHG01000220.1_pt1 | contig 25784 bp, 24 predicted proteins | sample 787351 | NCBI WGS metagenome assembly MCHG01 (sample SAMN05430296, study PRJNA330682) | permafrost metagenome | biome: Cold desert; feature: permafrost; material: soil; isolation source: enrichment culture inoculated with soil incubated with H2/CO2 at 20 degrees... ... | reverse complement strand
GGAACCACATTAGGTGAAGTAGTATTTGGTATAGGCGGAGGAGTAAAAGATGGAAAAGCTTTTAAAGCCGTTCAAATTGGAGGACCATCTGGAGGTTGTTTAACAGAAGAGCATTTAGATTTACCACTAGATTTTACTTCCTTAAAGAAAGCGGGTGCCATGGTTGGATCCGGTGGACTAGTTGTAATGGATGAAGATACTTGTATGGTGGAAATTGCTCGTTTCTTTATGAATTTTACACAAAATGAATCTTGTGGAAAATGTGTTCCTTGTAGAGAAGGAACAAAAAGAATGCTAGACATATTAGAGAAGATTGTTGCAGGTAAGGGTACAGTAAAAGATTTAGATATCTTGCAAGAGTTGGGAACGAATATTAAAAGCACGTCTTTATGTGGATTGGGTAAAACAGCACCTTCTCCAGTACTATCCACATTGAAATATTTTAGGGATGAGTATCTTGCTCATGTTGTAGATAAGAAATGTCCAACAGGAACATGTGTACAATTAAGAAATTATGTGATTGATCCTGAACTTTGTATAGGTTGTACGAAATGTGCCAAAGTATGCCCAGTAGAGGCAATTACCGGTGAAGTGAAAAAACCATTTACAATTGATAAAAATAAATGTATTAAATGTGGGGCTTGCATAGATTCTTGCAATAAGAAAAAAGCCATAAGAATAGAATAAATAATTATAACATTAAAATATATTGAGGTGAATTTGAGTGGATATGTTAAAAATATCAATTGATGGACGATTACTTGAAGTTAATAAAGGTGCGACTATACTTGAGGCAGCTAGAACTATAGGAATAGAAATCCCTACATTTTGCCACCATGATCTATTAAGTAAAGTAGATGGAGGAGCTTGTAGAATTTGCCTAGTTGAAATTGAAGGAGCAAGAGGTTTAGAAGCTTCATGTTCTATGCCAGTTTCCGAAGGTATGGTTATTCGCACGGATAGTGAAAGCGTAAGAAAAGCTAGAAGGACTGTATTAGAATTACTCGTTTCTAAACATCCTTTGGACTGTATGACTTGTGCTCAAGCTGGAAATTGTAAGTTACAAGATTACTGCTATGAATACGGTGTCACTAGTGGTATTTACAGAGACGAAGATGAAAAACTAGATAAGCCACTTGATCATAGTAATGCATTTTACTATTTCGATGAAAATAAATGTATTATGTGTGGTAAATGCGTTCGGGTATGTTCACAACTTCAACAAAGAGAAGCAATAGGTTTAAGCGGTAGAGGTTATGACGCTCATGTTTCAGCTCCTTTTGAATCAAGTCTAAGTGAATCTACCTGTGTATCTTGTGGTAACTGCGTATCTAACTGTCCAGTTGGGGCATTAGTACCAAAAAGAAAAGAGAAGTTTAGATATTGGGATACAAAAAAAGTGAAAACTACTTGTTCTTATTGTGGAGTAGGTTGCCAAATGGATTTATTAGTTAAAGGCGACAGAGTAGTTGAAGTTCAACCAGAAATGGGTGCAGCAAATAATGGATTACTATGTGTGAAAGGTAAATTTGGATTTAATTTTATTAATCACAAGGATAGATTAACAACTCCATTGATTAAGAAAAATGGCGAATTTCAAGAAGCTACTTGGGAAGAAGCAAATAAATTAATTGCATCCAAGATAAAATCAGCAAAAGAAGAGTTTGGACCTGATTCACTGGCTGGATTCTCATCAGCGAGATGTACCAATGAAGAAAACTATTTATTCCAAAAATTATTTAGAGGTGTAGTAGGTACAAATAATATGGATCATTGTGCTAGATTATGTCATGCTTCTACAGTTGCTGGATTGGCAACAACTTTAGGTAGTGGTGCTATGACAAATAGTAATACAGAAGTACTTGATTCCGAAGTAATATTTGTAATTGGATCAAATACCACTGAAACTCATCCAGTAATTGGATCTCATATGTTACAAGCGGTAAAAAGAGGTGCAAAATTAATTGTAGTAGAACCAAGAAAAATTGAACTTGCAGTACATTCTGATGTTTTCTTACAAATTAAGCCAGGAACAAATGTAGCATTACTTAATGGTTTGATGAATGTAATTATTGAAGAAGGCTTACAAGATAAAGAGTATATAGAAAAGAACACTGAAAATTACGATGAATTAGTCTCAGTTATAAAAGATTATACACCTGAGGTAGTAGCAGAAATTTGTCGTGTTGATCCAGAAGATATTAGAAAAGCTGCAAGATTATACGCAAGTGTTGATAAAGCTGCTATCTACTATTCTATGGGAGTAACTCAGCATAGTACAGGTACTCAAGGTGTTATGAGTGTTTCTAATCTAGCATTACTTTGTGGCAATATTGGAAAGGTATCAGCAGGTGTTAATCCACTTAGAGGACAAAATAATGTACAAGGTGCTTGTGATATGGGCGCTCTACCAGGAGATCTTCCAGGATACCAAAAAGTAGCAAATCCAGAAGTAATTGATAAGTTTGAAAAAGCTTGGGGTGTAAAACTTTCTGATAAAGTGGGTCTTACCGTAACAGAAGTTATGAATAAAGGTGCTAAAGGTGACCTTAAATTGCTATATATAATGGGTGAAAATCCAATGATGTCTGACCCTGATATTAATCATGTTAAGGAAGCACTAGAGAAGATTGATTTTGTCGTAGTTCAAGACATTTTCTTAACTGAAACTGCTGAATTAGCTGATGTAATCTTACCAGCTGCAAGCTTCGCTGAAAAAGATGGAACATTTACCAATTCAGAAAGAAGAATTCAAAGAGTAAGAAAAGCAATTGAACCAATTGGAGACTGTAAAGCCGATTGGGAAATATTAATGGATATAATGAATGAACTTGGATATGATAAAGAATATTCAAACCCGTCAGAAATTTTGGATGAAATAGCTTCGGTTACTCCTTCCTACGGTGGGATTTCATTTGAAAGAATTGAAGAAGAAGGCTTACAATGGCCTTGTCCAGATAAAAATCATGCAGGAACTAAATTCTTACATGAGGGTGGTAAGTTTACTAGAGGTAAAGGTCTGTTTAAACCAGCAGATTATATAAAAAGTGCTGAACTTCCAGACAAAGACTACCCATATCTATTAACAACGGGAAGAATGTTGTATCACTACCATACTGCAACAATGACTAAGAGAGTACCAGGTATCAATAGATTATTTCCACATTCTTATATGGAAATGCATCCAACTACAGCAAACCGATTAGGTTTACTTAATGGAGATAAGGCAAAAGTAACCTCTAGAAGAGGTGAAATCATTACAACGATTACAGTTACTGATATAGTAGATGAAGATGTTGTATTCATGCCATTCCATTTTGCAGATGGTGCTGTAAATTACTTGACCAATTCAGTAATAGATCCAATAGCTAAGATTCCAGAACTTAAAGTATCAGCAGTGAAGATAGAAAAAGTATAGGCGTATAGCCTAGGGTAACACTTGAGTGTACGGATGATCCGTAATCAGATATAAAGACTATAGAATGTAAATTATCCGTGATATTATGTCACGGATAATTCTATATTCAAAGTTGGAAAGCGAAAGTAGAAAGTTGGACAGTTGGACAGCCAAAAGCCAAAAGCCAAGATAATGGCAAGCAGCACAGTCATCTTGAGCGCAGTCGAAAGATCTCCGCATTTACTAAGAACTAACAACTAACAACCAAGACCTAAGAACTCGCGCCAGCGGCGCGCAGGGGGGTAATTTATGAAAATATTTGGAACAGCGGTTATACTTGCTGGTGGGAAGAGCCGTAGAATGGGTTTTGATAAGCAACAATTAAATGTTGATAATAATCGATTAATCATTCATTTGATTGATACTTTGTCTAAGAAATTCGATGAAATTATTGTAGTTACTAATAAACCAACTTACTATTCAGATTTGCCCTGTATTACCGTAGAAGATCAAATTGCTAATCTAGGACCTCTAAGTGGCATTCACGCTGGACTCAAAAGTTCAAGCAGTAAATATGCATATTTAGTAGCCTGTGATATGCCAAATATTCACTTAGAATATATTGATTATATGATACAGAGAATACAAGTACATGGTTGTGATGCATGTGTGACGATGTTTAATGATGAATGGATAGAGCCGTTTAATGCATTTTATTCAAGATCTATGTTATCAGATATAGAAAAATACTTACTAGAGGGTAGAAAATCTGTTTTTCACTTGCTAGAGGAGTTAAATACGATCTATATAGATAAACTGATTGCTAGAGAATACAGCCCTAATTGGGACATGTTTTTGAATATAAATACAAAAGAAGATTTAGAAGATTTCGTAAATACTACGATCAATAAATCTATAGGGTAGGTGTAACTGAAGGTGAAAGAAACAAAAGACTATATAATAAGTAAAGTTCAATATGATGAAAAAGTTAGTATGGAAGATATGGTAGCAGTAGAGTATTCGCTAGCAATCTATATTAATAATACTTATTTCGTAAATTTATTATGCACACCTAGCTCCTTAAAAGCTTTAATTGTAGGTTTTTTGCATTCTGAAGGTATAATTACAGTTAGCAGTGACATAGCTGATATTATGATAGATGAAGACGCTGGAAAAGCATATATTCGATTAAACGCAGATAATATATTTGGGTACAATGGTGATCATGTAATCTCCCAAAGAACGATCACTACAGCTTGTGGAAAAGGTAGGACAGTTTCCTTTCCAGTACCAGTAGCTCAAGATCCTATAAAAAATTCTATGGAAATTGACGAACAAAGGATATTTGATCTAGTAAGAGACTTTAGTCGTGGTTCTGATTTATTCAAGTCCACAGGTGGGGTTCATAGCTGTGCCATCTGCACATACAAAGAGATTATATACTTTGAAGAAGATATAGGTAGACATAATGCATTAGAGAAAGTATTTGGTCAAGCTTTTCTAGATAATATAGATCTTAAAGATAAGATCGTTCTTACAACAGGAAGAATGACATCAGAAATAGTCAATAAAGTAATAAGACGTGGAGTTCCCATACTTGTATCGAGATCAGCACCGTCAGATCAAGCAATCAATATAGCTAAAAAGGAAAATTTAACGCTAATCGGATTTGTCCGGGGAAATAGAATGAATATTTATAACGATGGTGGTACCCGATCTTGAGAAAGGGAGTTAGTTGCTAGTTGCTAGTTCTTAGTTCTTAGTTCTTAGTTCTTAGTTCTTAGTTCTTAGTTCTCAGATTTTGGTTTTTAATTGTCAATTGTCAATTGTAAACTGTTAATTAAAGTAGTTCTTACGTAAAAAAAAAGTCGGTTTAAAATCCGACTTTTTTTAATGATAGGTAAATTCGACTAGCTTACTAGATTTTAAATTTTCCTATCAACTTTGAATAAAGCGTCTAAGATTCAATTATTTTACAAATTCACGAAAGACTCCGAATAGATTGTCGCTTTTCTTTGTAGACATTCCCAATACATAATATAATGGACAAAATCCTGTAATGCCTTCTGCGGTTTTCATAGCGCCAAGAGAAATCATAAATTTTGATTTCCTCGTTATGCCCATCCCAAACATGGTTAATCCACAAGATATTCGCGCATAAGCATCAATAATCCCAATATTTTTCTTCACCATAATACCCCTCCATTTAATTGTGTTAGGTACTATTGTTTGTAGAAAAAAGAAAAATATGCATTTAGCTGTTGGCTGTTGGCGATTGGTTGATGGGAAAGGTCTTAGGATAATACTAGTTGGAAAGTAGAAAGTAGGAATATTACTACAAGCTCACTTGGAACTGAATAAGGTTTCCAACTTTCCAACTTTCTACTTTCCAACTAATTCCTAATACTAAAGAGCAATGCAAAGTTCAAAGTCTTTTTAATGAGGATTACAATGTAATCCATAACCCACCAATAGCTAACAGCCAATAGCCAATAGCTACTCAATTGCTATTAGCTTGGTGGATGCTACTCCAGTTAAACTAGATAAGTCTGTAATCATTTGTTCTAGAGAAATGGACATATCTAGTACGTCTAGTGTGATGGTGACGATGGCGTTGCCATTGATGGGGATATCTTGGTTTATGGTTAGGATATTTCCATTACTTTCTGCAATAATATTTAGGATATTAGAAAGGACTCCTTTGTGATGCTCAAGGATAAAGGATAGAGTAGCTTTCCTTCCTAAACTAGTAGATGGGACAAATATATAATCTTTATATTTATAATAAGTACTCCTGCTAATCCCAACTTTTTTTACTGCTTCACTGACTCCTTTGACTTTCCTACTGTCAATTAGATTTCTAGCCTCTATTACCTTATCATAGTAGTCAGGGAGAATTTCTTTACTTACTATTAAATATTTTGTTAACATGCTACACCACCTTTATATTTCTGTCCAGGTTACACCGTCATTATCCACATCTACCTGTTTGAGTACCCAATTATGAGGGCCACTACGAAAGAAATTGGTCATCTCTATTCCAAATTTTTGTAAATCTTCAACAATACAGAGTAAGCTAGGGCCTGCACCACTTAAAAAACAAGCTATTCCGCCATGAGTTAATGCATATTCCTTTATATCATCAAAGCCTGGGATCAGGCTTTTTCTGTAGGGCTCATGTAGCTTATCATCAGAAACAGATTTAAGTAACTCCACATCTCCATCAATCAACGACAAAACCATTAAGGCAGCGTTAGCTATATTGGCAACTGCGTCCTTAAAGTTAACCTTTGTAGGGAGAACAAATCTTGATTTACTTGTGGATAAGTTAAAATCAGGGATAAGGACAAAAAAATGGTACTTAGGTGATACGATTACTTTTTTATGAATAACCTTATCTTCTTGTTTGGTAGAAATATTTAGACCACCATAAAAGGCAGGTGCTACATTATCGGGATGTCCTTCAATAGATACTGCAATTTCAAATAATTCATCGGTACTGTAAGGCTGTCCTAGAAGTAAATTTGCTCCTATAACTCCTGCAGTGATACAAGTGGCGCTACTACCTAATCCTCTACTTAAAGGGATATTTGTATCAAATTTTATATATATGCCCTTAGGATAACTTTGAGTACCATAGTAGTTTTCAAATATCTTCATTGCAGAAGTATAAACTAGATTGTCAGTACGATTATTTATTTCACAATTCTCTAAAACTAATTTCTCACAGGAATCAATGGTAAAATGGTTGTACATTTTTAATGCTAAACCAAAAGAATCAAAGCCAGGTCCAATATTTGCAGTTGTGGCAGGTACGCTAATTTTATACACGATTTTTACGAAAGAATCTTTGCTATGGCGTCCTTCATAGTAGATGAAGGTATTATGTTTTTGTGTAATGTAGGGGATTCCTTTAAGTGTAAAATTGGTTGAGGTATAGACAAGTTAGTTTTATCTGCTAGTTGGTCAATGAGAGCATATTCATCTTGGTCACTTTCTCCAAAAATTGCTTCATATACTGATTTCGTAAATTTAAAGGGGCTAGCAGTAGACAGTATAATATTAGCAGCGTGGTCACCAGTCTCAAGGATATAATCTTGGCAAGCTTTGTAGGCAACTGCAGTATGTGTATCTAAGACATAACTATATTTGTTGTATACTTCACTTATGGTATCTTTGGTAGATTTTTCATCACAATAACTACCGTAAAAAAGATTGTCTATCTTAGTCTTTATTTCTTTTGGGATGGTATAGCTACCCTTTGTATTTAGTTCAGTCATTAAACTGGAAATTAGTTTCTCATCCTTATTACTCATATGATAGAGAAGTCTTTCAAAATTACTTGAGATCAATATATCCATGGATGGTGAAATTGTTTTAATAAATTCTCGATTTTTATCATAAGAACCTGTTTTAAAGAAATCATATAATACGTTATTTGCATTAGAGGCACAGATTAGTTTACCAATAGGTAATCCCATTTCTTTTGCATAGTATCCTGCTAAAATATCACCGAAATTACCTGTAGGCACAGTAAAATTAATGGATTCGTTCATTTTTATAGTTCCTTTTTTTACTAATTCTATATAAGAAGTAAAATAATATACGATCTGTGGCAATAATCTTCCTATATTAATGGAATTTGCTGAGGACAAAATAATGTCTTTTGCCTTTAGTTCTTCTTTAAATTTCTGATCGCTGAAGATTTGTTTTACTCCATTTTGTGCATCGTCAAAATTACCTTCAATCCCAATTACATATACATTATCTCCTTCTTGAGAAGTCATTTGTTTTTTCTGAATTTCACTGACTCCCTCAGATGGATAGAATACAACAATTTTGGTATTTGCTACATTGGAGAATCCTTCTAATGCAGCTTTACCTGTATCACCAGAGGTAGCTGCTAAAATAACTATTTCATCAGTTACGTTCTCAATTCTTGCTGACTCGGTAATTAAATGAGGCAGGATGCTAAGGGCAACATCTTTAAAAGCTAAGGTAGGACCATGAAAAAGTTCTAAAATATGATGATGATCTAAACTTACTAATGGCGCTACCTTTTCTATTGAAAACTTTGCGTAGGATTTTTGAATAATTTCTTTTAAGGAATTAGGTTCAAATTCACCTAAAAATTTTGATAATACAGAAAAACAAATCTCTTGATAATTTTTTGTAACGAGTTCCTCTATAGTTAGAATAGGAATAGAGTTAGGTACAAATAAACCTCCATCATCTGAAATTCCTTTTAAAATTGCTTGAGATGCAGTAACGGTTTGTTTTGAACGTGTGCTTGTAAATGTACTATTCATTAATTTAATAACCTCCGATAAAATATTATTGTTTTATACTATGTTATATGATAAGATGTTTTCATATTAAAAACAAGTGTTTTTGTGACAAAAACAAAATATTTAGGTGGTGTAGGCTTGAAAATTGGTTTATTAGGAATAGGAACGGTTGGATCAGGAGTTTATGAGATCATTAATCATCAAACAGGAAATTATTTTGCTTCTTCTAAGGAAAAAGCACAAATTACCAAAGTAATGGTTAGAGATATCAACAAAAAGAGAAATATTGATATTCCAGAAGAATTATTAGTAACAAATTTTGATGAGATAGTAAATGATGATGAAATACAAGTAGTGATTTGTTTAATGGGAGGTATGGAACCAGAATATAGTTACATAATGCAAGCTATGAAAAAGGGCAAGCACGTTATTACTGCAAATAAGGCAGTTGTATCTGAATACATGGACATACTTTTTAAAACGGCTAAGGACAATAACGTAAGCTTTCTATATGAAGCTAGCGTTGGTGGTGGCATACCCATAATCACTTCTTTAATTCAAGCACTTAGAATCAATCAAATTGATGAAATAAAAGGGATATTAAATGGTACCACGAATTTTATGTTAAGTAAGATGTCTGATGAAGGATCCGATTTTGATGACATATTAAAAAAAGCACAAGAATTAGGTTTTGCAGAAGCAGATCCTACTGCAGATATAGAAGGATTTGATGTTTCTCGAAAATTATCAATTTTATCATCAATGGCTTTTGGTAGCCATATAAAAGATGAAAGCATATATAAAAGAGGTATAAAAGAAGTTACTGCAGCAGATATGGATATGTTTAAGGATTTAGGATATGTTCTAAAATATCTTGCTCACTCAAAATTACAAGGGGATACATACTTTGCAACTGTAGAGCCTGTATTATTACCTACAAAAAACATCATGAGTAATGTCAATGAAGAATATAACATTGTTTCCCTAAACGGAAATATTATTGGAGAGTTGCAATTTTATGGAAAAGGAGCAGGGAAAAATGCTACTGCCAACGCGGTTGTAGGAGATTTGCTCTATATCATTAACAGTGATTTTAAAAAGCAAGAGATAACTTTAGAGAAAGAATTACAAGATGGGGGTACAAAGGCTTTTACAGGAAAGTACTATTTAAGAGCTGAAACAAGTGAACATACTGATTTTGCAACGATTATTGATTTAGTAGATCAATACTCAAAGAAAAAGAAGATTACATTTAATAGCAGTAAAGTATTTGTTCTTACTGAAGAGATTGCAGCAGATGTATTTAATGAACTAGTAGATAAAATCAAATTAGCAGGAATACAAGTCTTTTATGCAAGAATTTATTCATAACATGGGGGAAACGATGAAAGGGCTAATAGTACAAAAGTACGGTGGTACTAGTGTAGGAAGTATTGAAAGAATTAAAAATGTAGCTAGCCGCGTAATAAAAACCAAGGAATCAGGAAAAGACGTAATTGTGGTTGTATCTGCAATGGGAGATAGTACGGATGATTTGCTACAAATGGCATATACTATTAGTAAAAAGCCCAAAAAAAGAGAAATGGATATGCTATTATCTACTGGAGAACAGGTATCAATCGCGCTACTTGCTATTGCTATTCAAGAAATGGGCCACGATGTAATTTCATTGACTGGTCTTCAATGTGGGATACATACTTCAAATCGACATAGAAAAGCTCGGATTGACAAGATAAACACCACGCGTATTTTGTGTGAGTTAGGTTTAGGAAAAATAATCATTGTTGCAGGATTTCAGGGAATTAATGAGGAAAAAGATATCACTACATTGGGAAGAGGAGGTTCTGATACTTCTGCAGTAGCATTAGCTGCAGCATTAAAAGCAGAAAAATGCCAGATTTTTACTGATGTAGATGGAGTATATACAGCTGATCCTAGGATTGTGCCTGATGCAAAACTTATCCCTGTTATCTCTTATGATGAGGTATTAGAATTAGCCAGCTTAGGAGCACAGGTTCTTCATCCAAGAGCTGTAGAATTGGCAGGTAAGTTCAATGTGCATCTTGAAGTAAAATCAAGTTTTAATGATAATGATGGAACGATTATTGAGGAGGGTACAAATATGGAAAAAGTATTAATTAGAGGAATATCATTAGATGAGAATATTGCAAAAATCTCAGTATTAGAGGTTCCTGACAAACCAGGTATCGCATTTAAGTTATTTAGCTCTTTAGCTCGTGCAGATATTCATGTAGATATGATTGTACAAAATGTAACAAGAGTAGCAGTCAATGACATAACATTCACTGTGGCTATGGATGAATTGCAAAATGCAGTAGACATCGCACAAAAGTTTGCTTTTGAAGTAGATGCACAAAAAGTAGCATATGATAAGGGCGTTGCAAAACTTTCTGTAGTAGGTACTGGCGTAGTGGCCAATGCTGAAGTAGCATCTAAGTTTTTTGAAGCATTATATGAAATGGAAATTAATATCCAAATGATTAGTACTTCTGAAATCAAGATTTCTTGTATTATTGATAAGGAAAAAGGAAAAGAAGCGATGAAGTATATGCATAAGAAATTTGATATGTAATTCTATTAATGAACAATTGACAATTTACAGTTGACAATTAAAGTGAAAAGAGGGTCCTGAGGGACCCTTTGTTTTTTAATAGGAAAGTGATACTATTCCACTGTCATCCTCAGCTTGTCGAAGGATCCCCTAGGTAGAAGTAGTTATCTTGTCTGCTTATTGTGAGGTAGTTGATAGGGATACTTTATAAATCCTTCAGTGATTTGAGTAGTTCTAGCTCTTCAGTGATTTCTTTTACAAATTCAGAATCTGTTATAAAGACTAGATTGAATTTTATATGATAGATCAAGGATTGCATGGTGGATTTTGCTATTAGGTAAGCAGCTACTCCATCGCTTAAATAGTTTTCATTTCCTTTGTCTATTATAGTTTCAATAACTTCTGTTAATTGTTGCACTTTATACGTGATTTCAAGTGGAATATTGACAGCTTCTTTATAGTAATGTTGAAGTTTATGTTGTTTTTCATTTTTCTCCTCTTCTGTAGTTTCTTCTATTTTAATGATATCAATAAGATTACAGTAGTATTTGGTATCCCTATCCATATCTAGTAAGAATTCATTTCGATAATAAGAACAGATGGTCAAAGATTTGTTTAATTCAGCCTTAAGTTCAGGATCTTTAACTTTGTCTAGGGTATGTCTAATTGCCATTTCTGTCATAGCTGCTGCCGATGCAGCGCATAATGCTGCAATACTCCCCCCAGCAGGTGTTCCAGGTTTGGCAGCAATTTCATTTAAAAAGAGTCTAATTGTTTTGTCAGCAATCTTCATATTGTTATCTCCCTAATAAATATTATGTATTTAGTATTTGCATGGAGAAGAAATTTATTCTAGTAGTTCTGTTAGTATGTTTAATAACTCAAATACTAGTGACTAATTTAGAAGGAATTGCTAAGACCTTTTATTTTATCCCGCATTAACAGGCACTAAGACTCCCACTTCAAGATTTCAAGATAAAAAGAAAGATAAGTGGGAGATTAAGTGCCTGTAAATGCCCGATTGGTTCAACTAATATTCAGTAGGGGATGAAGAAAACCCCTACTGAATAAAGTTTCACTTTATCTTTGGTAATTGGATATATACCAAATTATTTTCATAATAGGCATAGATTGCTTTGGCATTGATACCTTGCAAAGAGAAGCTCCTTTGACAATAAGCGTAATTGTGTTCTTGTAAGGTGTAGTCTTCATTTTCCTCATCTATGATATCTTGTCTATTTGCTTCTACATATAGTATATTATTTTCTATAAAAATAACTATCTCATCTTTATCAAAACCAATTAATTGTATTTCAACGATGTATTCAGTTTCATGCTCCTTAATTTCTGTATCCAATCGTCTCTCATCTAGTTCATTATTTTCTAGTTTTGTCAGGTTACCTATTTTGTACACTCGATTATGTTCAAAATCCATGTTCTTCAACCTCCAATGATATAATTTAATGCAAGAATTGTTAAATTTTTTCACTACGAGCGTATCTAAAAGCTAGTAGTAATATAAGGATAATGCCTACATATCCAAAGAATGGATAGACTATTGTTATTAATTGAGAGAAGCCAACATAGGTTAATCTAAGTGTAAAGGATAAATAAATAAAGATGATTAGTACACGAGGTAGTTTGATTTTTGAGACCATAATATTTATACAACCTAGGGCACTTGATACAGCAGTTGTAAGCATGGATAAAAATAAAATAATAGACCAAGTGTAAAATATTTCTTGATTACATAATTTTGCTAAGACCAACATAGGGAGCTCCTCGTAAATGATCAAAGAATAATATTTCAAGAGTACTAAATTGATTAAATACGATGTGGAAAACAAACCAATACCTCCAAGTATGGAAGATAATATCGTAATGTTACGTGAAGTAAGAAGATATTTTGCATCTATTAAAACCACAACTGTAATAAGAATATTGTAAGCGATATAGATTATTGCTGAAATCCCCCAGTGATAAGTAATTGTTGAGCTTGTGTGAATGGCAGCCGTTGGAGCGGTTTTTAATAATAATATAGAAAGAAATGTAATTCCTATTATTAACAATGGGGTAACTATTTCGCTTAAAGTTACAATGGCTTTTATACCGAATATTAGTATTACAAAGCATAGTAGAGTAACCAAGATACCGCTAATATGATAGCTAATTTCAAAGATTTCCATAACTATATTTGCCATACCAGATAACATGATACTTAAAACTCCTACCAAAAAGAGGGAAATCAGTAGACTAAAAATAATGGAAAGTTTTTTCCCCACTAATCCAGTGAATAAATCATTCATATTATCAGGTTTATGTATTCGAATATAGTCTAATATCACGAATCCAATAAGTATAAATAATAATCCCGTAAATGTAATTGCGTATTTACTTGAATCTTCATATTTGGTAAAGAACAGGAAAATTTCTTTTCCTGATGCAAAACCAGCGCCTATGGTGGCAGCAATATACAATGAGGCAATCTTTAAAGCATTTCTAAATTGTTTAATATTCATTATTACCCCCACTACTCTTTTGTATAATGCTATGAAAAGGTTAAGGGTTTTAGAACGACAGTTAGTACATCTATGTGTGAGTTATTTCAATCCAATTTTGCACTTAGAGATAAAATATGAAGGGGGGAGTGTATGTAGAGATCTAGTTATCAAATTAAAGGCTTGTAGATACAAAGAAGGATCCTCTATGGGATCCTTCTTTGTAAGAATTATTTTACACGTTCAAATCTATATGACAATACCCATTAGGATTATTCTTTAAGTAATCTTGGTGGTATTCATCTGCTTCGAAGAATTTTTCTAGAGGCATAATTTCTGTAACTATGGGCGTAGAGAGAGTTTCTTGAAGTTCATCTTTGGAACGGATAATTATATCTAGATCTTCTTCATTTACATAGTAAATCCCTGTACGGTATTGTGTACCTTTGTCATTGCCTTGTCTATTCAGAGCTGTAGGATCTACAATTTTCCAGTATCTTTCAAGTAAAGTTTTAAGAGATACTTTATTTTCGTCATACTGTAATATAATCGCTTCAGCATGATTTGTTTTTCCAGTACATACTTCTTCATAAGTTGGGTTAATTGTTGTTCCATTTGCATATCCAGTTATGGTAGATTCCACACCTTCAATTTTTTGAAAATAAGCTTGTACCCCCCAAAAACAACCACCTGCTAGTACGATGCTTTTCATTTTTCATCATCCTTTAGACTTAGGGGCGACCTTTACAGCGGCTCCAGATTTTTATTTTATTCATAATGTTTAACGTAATATAGGGACAGAAATAAACATTGTCTCTATCGTAGAAATTGTTAGCTTGGATAATTCAGATTTGCTTCAGTACTATTTTGAAGCAATTCCAAATACAATTTACTTTCAAATTTTGCCATATTCAAGTTCATATCTTGGAAATTTCCACATTCTATAGCGCTAGTTCCTGGGACTATGTCATCATAATTGGATATAAATTCAAACATTTCTTTGATTAAAGGCAAGATGGTGGATGAATCAATATCTTCAGCAACGATTAAGTAAAAACCTGTCCTACAACCCATAGGACCGAAGTAAATGATATGTTCTTTGTATTTTTTATGGTTTCTTAAAAATGTTGCACCTAAATGTTCAATGGAATGCATTTCAGCAGGATTCATAACGGGCTCTTTATTTGGTTGTTTCATTCTTATATCAAAAGTAGTCAGGGTACAGCCTTTAATGGAATCTTTCCTTGATACATATACTCCCTTAAGTAATTTTTCGTGATTTATAGTAAAGCTAGTGATTTTATTCATATGAAACCTCCTCTTCAACCAAATTATAACATTTATAAGCAGAAAATAAAGGCGTTTTTCCTGTTTTTTTCGAGAATATATATGTTTTAATAAAAGGAAGTGTCATCTACTATATTTTATACAAATATAGTAAATTAATGAGAATAACTTAGGAAGGGTTGCACGAATTAATATGTAATAGATGATTTGTCGATCTTTACTTGTTAAGGTCTTCATTGGGTAGTAAAGACTGGGGTCTAATTGTTTGATATAATCACGTATGCTTATAACAATTTGAAATAAAACGATCATAAGGATCATGACTATTTTCGTAGGTTCACCTAAACCAAATAACAGCATAAAGACGAGGAGTAATGCAATTTTTGGGATAGGATAGAGCAGGTGAATTATAGGTGAAAGATAATCATCTATAATCCTGTAAATCTTTATATGCCATAAGCTATTCCTTCCATATTCATCAATATTCTCTTATTAATAATTTGTCTACAATATATTTTAAGGTTTCCTTACTTTCACAATCAGGTAGTTTATTTAATGAGTCATAAGCTTTATTGGTATATTTTACTGCCAACTCTCTCGCCTTTTTTAATCCATCATTGGCTACAATTAATGCATGTATTTTATCAGTTTCTACTTTGTTAAACGTACTATTTTTAAGTAAATTGCTTAAATCTCCGTTATGATCATTTTGTAGTGCATAAATCACTGGCAGTGTAAGATAACCTTGTTTTAAATCATTCATTGTACTCTTTTTAATCATACTTTTACTAGAGTAGTCCAAACAGTCGTCAATTATTTGAAAGGCCATTCCTATACGATAACCAGTTTTGGCTAGATTTCTTTTTACTTTTTCTTCTGCATTGGATTCTTCTGCTCCAATAAATAGGCTAATAGAAAACAAAGATGCGGTCTTACCTGTGATGATTTTTAAATAGTGCATAATGCTAGAATTATATTTATATCGAAAACTATACTGTATTAATTCGCCTTGACATATTTTCATGATGACCTTGGATAATTCAACCATAGTCTCCTTATGGTAATCTTTGTTAATCAAAGTAAAGATTTTTGCAAATAAATAATCACCGATAAAAACGGCACAATCTTTCCCATACTTGCTTTGTACGCTTTCGATGCCTCGTCTAAGTTTTGCTTCGTCAACAATATCATCATGAATTAAAGTTGCTATATGAAGCATTTCAACGATAGCTGCTATAGTTGTTATATTACTATTGTTTGATTTATCTCCAAATTTAGATCCCAATAACACAAAGGCGGGTCTTAGCATTTTTCCACCTGAGTGAATCGTATCTAAAACTGCGTTTACTATGAATTCGTGTGAACCAATTACGGACTTTTCAATGATTTGTGTTACTTCATCTAATTCTAATTGCAAATGTGGGTATCTATTCCAGAAACTATTCATTTTAATCACCTATTATCTTTAAAGTTAAAGTTGTTTTTTTGTAAATATTTCAATAAATAAGTTGAAACCAATCCCACAAATAATCCAGTAGGGATAGCTAGTAGCAGTAAGTATGGCCATAGTAAATAGATCTTTATATTTTGCAACACCAATACTGCGACGGATAATTGTCCAGCATTATGAAATATGGCACCGATGATACTTACTCCAATATAACTAATTGAAGACTTAGGTAATTTTAATATAAGATACATAGCGAATAAACTGAGAATTCCTCCGGTCAATGAATAAATGAGCACAGTCATATTACCGAACATAAAGGAGCTTAAAACTGTTCTAGCAATGACGATTAAAAGGCTTTCTTTTAAATTAAGGGTAGATAAAGCTAATAAAGTTGCAATATTAGCTAAACCCAACTTTGCACCTTGAATAGGGATAGCTGGTAATAAGGACTCAATATAACTCAAAATCATGGCTTGTGCAACTAGCATAGATATAAATACTAATTTTCTTGTTTTAATTTTCATAGTCGTCACCTTTGATTTGTTGAAACTACTTCAACAATTACTTGATTGGGCAAACATACGATCATTTGACCAACTTCGTCAATAGGCGTATTATGCACACATATTTGATCAGGACAATCTGCTTCGACCATGTTAATGACTCCAGCATTAATTTTTATCTTATTCAATCCTTTATCAGTCTCTACAGTAATGATCCTAGAAGTTTTCTTTGTTAAAGGAATCTCTTTATAAACTTTGCCCATTGTACTTATGACGAGTTTCGTTTCTGTTTGTGGTTGTTTATTAGAATGAATAAAATATATTCCGATGAGAGCTATAGCTATGACGATAACGATAATCCATGTATCACTTTTTTTCATGGTTCGCTCCTAAAATATTCATATAGTTTAATGATTAAAAATATCCTTCTTCATAAAGAAGAAGGATATTTTATTTTAAGTGAATAACTGTTGTAAAACCAGCTAATCAACTTATCAATTTGACTAGTCTAACTTTCTTCAAAATTATCGAAGTATAAGTAAGACTTTTTCACAATGCCAAGTTTTGACCAACAACGTTTCACTGCAGGAATTACATAGTAATCAAGTCCCAGTGCGCTACCAGCACCCTGGATTAATGCGATTGCACTTACAATATACCACATCATACTTGCATCAGCCATCCCAGTGAGAATTATTCCAAATCCAATTCCTACACTTACTAATGAAGAAATAAAGGTGAATAAGCCAAATATTAGAGATAAACCAATTAAGATTTCTGTAATGACCATAATTGACTGAACAGGTACTTCGATAGGTGCAACAAATTTATTCATCATGTTAATAACAAAATCAGGAGCTTGCATTAAAGGTTCACCGAATCCTGATGGCTTTTTATCTACACCCCATTGAAATATAGGATGTAATGTATGCTGAGCTACTTGAGCACCACCTTCAGCAACGCCAGTAGCTGCACTACCTGTATCAGCAGTAATAGTCGGTGTAGGTACACCTGCTATAGTATTTATAGTATTTACTACTTTTGGACTATCTAACCAGCCTTCACTTACTTTTACTAAACCTTCAACTAGCCACATATAACCTAACCATACTCTTAATGGCAATTTCCATATGTTTTTTGATGATGTGGAGAAAAGACCACCAAATACACTTCTCCTGTTTTTTACATGGAAGAATTCGTGTCTAAAATAATTCCATACTTGCCTTAAACCACCAACCATAAATTGGTAATAAATATTAATAAGATGTTTGATTAATACCGCAATAAATCCTGATGAATTAAATCCTGTTTCTGCTACTGCATATTTAGAACCAACGGATACCATAAAACCATGATAGTTTTGTTCGTGCTGATGGAGAGATTCACCTTTTATTAATGCCGACACGTTCATCGCTGCAGTATGTCCAGATTGTTCCGCAGCTTCAACAATTTGTGGCATCGGACCCTTGTCATCTTGATAAGCAGCACTATCACCAACGATAAATAAGTTGCTTACGACTTTTCCTTCCTTAGAAGGTTGCATAAATTCATTTACAGTAATTCTTCCACCTCGTCCAAGATCAAAACCTAAACCAGCAGCTTTAGCATTGTTTTGGATACCTGCGGTCCAAACCAACGTATAAGAAGGGATTACTGTACCATTTTTTAATGTGAAGGAATCTTTAGCAATCTTAATGATTGGCGAATCTTTTAATAATACTATACCAAGTTTTTGGTATCTCTTTTCTACCTTTTTCACTTGCTTTTCATTTTTTAGCATATTGAGTATTCTACTCATTGCCTCAATGTTGTAAATAGTTACTTCTTTTACATTGATGCCATATTTCTTAGCAAGATGATGTTTGGCTTCTCCAAGCTCACCAACCATCTCAACACCAGTAAATCCACCACCACATACTGCAAAAGTAAGTAATTTTTTTCTTTCTTTTACGTTTTTTTCTCCAGCAGCTTTTTCAAACATAGCTTCAACATGATGTCTTAATTTTACAGCATCTTCGTATGCCCATAGCGTATGCGCATTTTCTTTTGCACCTTCAGTTCCAAAGAAATTAGGTTCATTACCAGTACCCATAATAAGGTAATCGTAGGAATATGTTGTATTATTAGACATAAGTTCTTTTTTATCAAAATCAAATCCAATGATATGATCCACAACTACTTTAACTTTTCTACCAGCAAAGATCTTAACCAAATCAATTTTAATTGAATCGGGTTCTGTTCTGTGACCGGCTACTTCATGTAATTCTGTCATAAGAGTATGAAAGTTGTGTTTATCAATTAAGGTAATTTCAACATTTTCATCTTTCTTAAAGGCTTTATGAAGTGTTTTTGCTGCTTTTACACCTGCATAACTACCGCCAAGTATAACTACTTTTTTTGTCATTTCAATCCTCCTATAGTTAGTTGCTATTACATAGTGTACCCTATCTTAAAAAAAATAAATTCAAAAACATTTCAGATAGTTATGAAATAAGAGCACAATACGTAAGTTGACGCTTCTATCTTAATATATTTCTCATTATATTATAACAAATAATAGAAATAATAGATAATTATTTTGTATTGGTAATACGTAAAGGTAAATGTTGAAATATAGAAAAGTAAACTGATTTAATTAAGCATTAAGCCAAGATGGAAATTACATAAAATCATTGTATATCTTGGGATAAACAAGCTTAGAAAGTAAATGCTTTTGTTATAAAAAATAAAGAGCTTAATATTGATGACCAAGATAAACAAGGTTATTATGATACCGTAGATGAAATAGCGTTAATCAATTTGATGAATTATTTAAAGCATTTAGGTAATAAGTGATTTAAAAGGCTATAATATAAAAAATTAAGGCTTCAAAATAATTATAAAACTTTAATAATGTGTAAGCTCGATTTAGCTTGCTAAAGTGTAACCTTTTATATCATACTTGTATAAAGCGTCCAAGACGCTATTCTTGTTCGAAAGTGGTGTATATAGCTTGAAAAAATTTACTTGTTTAATTGTAATTATCATTATACTCATGACCCTTAGTAGTTGCTCGAATATAAAGGGAGAGGGAAAAAACCTGGGAGAGTTTGTTTCAAAGAGCGATTTTTATTTAGATACATTAGTGGATATTAAAATATACGAACCCAATGAGAAGAGTGAAGCAATTATTGACAAAGCTATGGGTAGAATCCAAGAACTAGAAAAATTACTAAGCGTTCATATAAAGAATAGTGATCTCTCCAATATAAAGGAAAATGCGGGACTAAAACCTGTTAAAGTATCTGATGAAACTTTATTTGTACTAAAAAAAAGTATGAAGTATGCAAAATTATCTAATGGAATTTTTGATATTACAACAGGGCCACTAATAGACTTATGGGCAATTGATCCTCCTTATGGACATGTTCCTACAGAAGAAGAACTAAAGGTAACTCTACCAAAGATAGATTATAGAAAAATAATTATTGACGAACAAAATAAAACAGTGATGTTAAAAGACAAAGGTATGATCGTAAACCTTGGAGCTATTGCAAAGGGATATATTGCAGATGAGGTTAAAACAGTGTTGTTAGATCACGGCGTAAAACACGCAATTATTAATTTAGGTGGAAATGTTCTTTTGGTAAATGATAAGTCCAATAATGTGGACTTTAAAATCGGAATTCAAGATCCTTCTTCTGACCGTGGCGCCTACTTAGGCGTAGTAAATGGAAAAGATATATCCATAGTATCTTCAGGAAATTACGAAAGATATTTTAAAGTTGATGGCAAGAAGTATCATCACATATTAGATCCCTTTACTGGGTTTCCAGCAGAAAATGAGATCCAACAAGTTACCATTATTTCTAAAAAATCAATAGATGGAGATGGACTTTCTACAACAACATTTTTATTAGGTTTAGAAGGGGCCATAAATCTAATTGAAAGTCTTAAAGATGTAGAAGCAATTTTTATTACGAAAGACAATAAGATTTATCTGACATCAGGAGTTGGAGAAAAATTCGTATTTGATCACACTAAATATAGTGATAAATATGAAGTGATTAAGTAAAAAAGTCTATTTACTAAGCTTTGATAGATTCTTGTGTAATGTTTCATAATAAAGCGCACATATAATGAATATAAAAGAAAAAGATTTAAACAATTATAGGATCTGCCCACAATTATAGTATAATGAAAGCTATATAATCTTTAGGCAATAGTTTGACTAATTACAGATATGTGAATCAACTGTTTGTGTGGGATATATATTGATAAATACATCGGTTTAGATAAATGTAGTATAATAGATCAAAAAATGGGAATTGAGATACAGGAGGGGTATAGTTGAAAAATTTTAACATGGTAGCAGATCATGCAGTAAGACAAGTAGACGAAGATACTATTTTTGGTGCAAATATACAGGCGCAAAAGTCAATTGCACAATATGGTTTTGAAAATGTGATTAACTCCACAATTGGTGCACTTTTAGATGATCATGGGAAATTGATTACTTTTGATACGGTTTTTGAAACTCTTAGGAAATTAAGTGATGTAAGCTTTGCAGCTTATGCACCTTTAAGTGGCATAAGTGAGTACTTAGATACAACTATAGTGAGCGCTTTTGGTAATTATAAACCAGATGGTTTTATAGAGGCAGTGGCTACTCCAGGCGGGTCTGGGGCAATAAGACATGCCATATGGAATTATTCAAATTGGGGAGATGAAATATTAACTTCAGATTGGTATTGGGACCCTTACAATACGATTGCGACTGAACATGGCAGGAAAATTTCAGTATATAAATTATTTGATGATCACATGAACTTTAACTTTGTAGACTTTGAAGCAAAAGTGGATGAATTATTAGAAAAACAAAAGAGAGTCTTGGTGCTCATAAACTCACCTGCCCATAATCCAACAGGTTATAGTTTAAGCTATGAAGAATGGGTAAACCTTATTAATATGATAAAAATTAAAGCAAGTAATAGTGAGAATAAGATTGTTTTATTTATTGATATTGCTTATTTAGATTTCTGTGAAGATGACTCTCGTAGATTTTTCTCCCTATTAGGTGGATTGCCCAAAAACATTCTAAGCCTAGTGTCTTTTAGTATGTCAAAAGGTTATACCTTTTATGGACTTAGAAGCGGATCAATTATTGGAATCTCTTCAGATAAAGATGTAGCTAAAGAATTTAAAGATGTATGCTCTCATTCTAATAGGGGTGTATGGTCTAATGGAACAAGAAGCGCAATGGAAGTGCTAATCAATATTTACAAAGATAAAGAGTTATTAAAAAGGGTAGAAGATGAAAGAAATGATTATAGGCGACTATTAAAAAAGAGAGCACAAGCTTTCATTGAGGCATCTAAAGAAGAAGGTCTAGAAATTTGTCCATATAAAGATGGGTTTTTTATTTCTATTCCCACTACAGATCCTGTAGGGTTATCTAATAAATTAAACAAAGACAACGTTTTTTTAGTCCCTTTAGAGATGGGACTTAGATTTGCTGTATGTGCTGTTTCCGAGGAAAAGTGTCGTATTACACCTAGATTAATAAAACAGGCAATGAATACATGAAAAAATGTATTGTCTTAGTCATTTTACTTCTACTCCTAGCTCCTAATACATGCTTAGCTGGAGAAGTGCTGTATGATCAGTATAAAACTGATTTAGGATTTACAATAAATAGTTATAGTAAGAATTGGACAGGAAATAAGCTGGTTGATGTATATGAAGAATTAAAAATGAATACGTATGGAGAAGAGATAAAATACTTAAAAGAAATCAATCTTTATAGTGATAATCCAACAGGTGGAAAGGAAGAAGGGGTTTACAATGCTTCTTATAATCAGTTACAAATTTTAGGAAGTGAAAAAATTCTTCTAAGCAAAAACAACGCTATTGACTTATATAATTTAGAAAATAAGAATAGTGTAGAAGACTTTGCAAAAACCCTCTCTCACGAGTATGGACATCACTTTACTTTATATTATTTAATCAATTACGAAGATAAAACCTTTGAAGATTGGAAAAAGTCAAAAATGTTTAAGGCTAGAGGACTAGCAGAAAATGAAAAGGTGACTAATGATTATATAAATGGACACGAATGGAGCATAATTGAAATATGTGCAGAAGATTATGTACAGTTATATGGTTCTCCTACAGCTAGAAGTGTACATTTGTTTAATGATATTAAAGGCAGGTACCATTCAGGTGCAATTAATACGAGCACAAGTTACAGTTATTCCATTTTTAATATTAATCCACAAGAGAATAATCAGATACCACTTGCGCTAGAGTTACCAACAGTCAGAAAATATTGGGAGGAAGCTTCTGGTATAACGAGTGTAGCCAAAGCCACGGCGAAACCAAATCTAGCCCTTGTTGATGCTAAAAACTTAGGTTATGATAAAAAACAATATAAGTTTAAGTGGACGAAAAGTGTGGATCATAATAATGAAGAAGCAAAGTACTATGCTTTAGTAGCCACAAATTTAGAGGGAAACCAAATTGTACCTATTAAAACAGTAAAGCAAGGAGAACCATTAGAAGCAATAGTAGGTAGCATTAGAGTATCCGAAGGTAACAACATTATGTTTTATACAGATAGCTTTGTAAATAGTCCAAAGATATTAAAGGTTTATGCAATTAGCTCTTCAGGAGGGATTGTTTCATCTGAGTCGTTGAAGGTGGATTTTGATAACCCAGAAGTAACAATGTTGAAGACACAAACTAACGCTATGATGTCTTATGAGGAACAAGAAGTAAATAACACACAACAAGTTACCCCAGATACCACAGGGAATAAATATATAGACAAAGTCTTAGATAAGCTCTTTTTATTTTTAGACAAGATAATGAATAACTAAGTAGTGAATGAAGAACAGATGTTTGGAGGAAGGTAATGAACGTAAAAATAAAAGATGTTGCTAGAGTAGCAAATGTTTCTGTTGCTACAGTATCAAGGGTGTTAAATGATATTCCTTTAGTAAACGAAGAGACGAGGAAAAGAGTACAAAAGGCTATAGATGATACAGGTTACAAGCCTAATGCTATTGCCAGAAGCTTAAAGATGCAAAAAACAAATACTATAGGGATTATGATTCCCGACATTTCTCAAGCATACTATACGCAAGTAGTTCGCGGGGTAGAGGATGTTTGCAATATTTATGATTACCATATCATCTTATGTAATACAGATTCAGATCCTAACAAAGAGTTAACATATCTTAATGTGTTTTTAGAGAAACAATGTGATGGAATACTTTATATTGGGAAATCATTAAATGAAGAATTAATTAATACCATTTGTCATAGTAGAGTCCCAATTGTCCTAGGAGCTGTTTCAGATAGCCAAGAGAGAATTTTAAGTGTATCGATTAATAACGATGAAGCTGCTTTTGATATGACAAAGTATCTAATGAAAAAAGGTCATAAAAAAATCGCATTTTTAAGAGATGAGAATGAAAATTCATATTCAGGAATTGAAAGGAAAAAAGGATATGTACGAGCGTTAGAATCAGAGGGCATCGTTGTAAATAGTGATTACGAGCGTAAAGGTAAATACTCAATTAAGGGTGGTTATGATTTAATGGAAGAGATCCTTCAATTAGAGGATAAACCTACAGCTGTGGTAGCGTTAAATGACGAAATGGCTCTAGGGGCTATACGAAAAATAGAAGATGCAGGTTTTAAAGTACCTAATGATATCAGTGTTGTTGGATTTAATAACTTTGAAATATCAGAGTGGGTGACACCTTCCATCACAACAATTTCACAACCTATGTACGATATAGGAGCCATTAGTGCTAGAATGTTAATAAAAACCATTAAGAATAAAGAAGATAAAAATAAAAGTATTGTTGTTCCTCATGAACTAATTATAAGAGATTCTGTGAAAAGTATTTAAATGATCATGAACAATTGAGTTATATCTCATTCAGCATTTGTTACAATTATAAAAAATACTCATTAAAAATTAAGATTATATATTATGGGGAAATGGTTAGAGATATGAATCTTTCAGGTATTATCCTATATTCTCTTATGGAAAGATTATTATGAAGAGTTGGAAAATTGTATTTGTAACAATTAAGGACTAAGGACCAAAATAATTGTGTAGTGATAGAAAGAATAATAGTTATCATCAATTGAGATTTATCAAAAAAATCAAAGGAATTTACAAATTATTTTTGTAGCTAGCGTATAAACAGTTATACCGAAATGTAAACATAGATGAATTGTCCTGTAAGATTAGTAACGTTTTAAAAGATATGGTACAAGAATTTGATGGTGGTATAGCAATCGTATGTAAAAAAACATCAAAAGACTTTTGACAATAATAATAGTAAAGGAATGCTCGCTGAAACAAGGGTGGGCCTTGGATCAGGCGAGTATAATTGAAAATTATGGTGCCTCATTAGTAAGTGAATAATACGATGAATGAACATTTAATCATTATTTTGAAAAAGGTTGTTGACAAAAGTCGCAATAGTATCTATAATAGAAAAAGTCGAAACAAGACATGTAAAGACAACAAATGAGAAGTAAGTGTCATAACTAAAGGTAATGCAAATATTAAGTATAAAGAAATAAAAAAACTTTTAAATTATACTTGACAAAACAAACAAGATCCGCTAGAATAGTAAGAGTCGCTTCGAGAGAAGCATTTAAGACAATTGCTAGATTCTACACACTAGACACTAGCTAAAAATGAGAAGCGAGAAGCCAAAAGCGAGAAGCCAATCACAAAGAGGTATTTGAAAATAGAATAGTGCACACAACCCAAGCAAAAAGAAAAT
>MCHG01000219.1_pt1 | contig 26040 bp, 17 predicted proteins | sample 787351 | NCBI WGS metagenome assembly MCHG01 (sample SAMN05430296, study PRJNA330682) | permafrost metagenome | biome: Cold desert; feature: permafrost; material: soil; isolation source: enrichment culture inoculated with soil incubated with H2/CO2 at 20 degrees... ... | reverse complement strand
GCCTCGGGAGTACGCGGTCAGTTTCACTCGCTTCGCTCGCTCAAGCGGACTAATTTACAATAATTATGTTGCGAACCGCTTAAAAACACGGAATAAAGGAGGCACAGGCACAATCCTTCCGTGCTTTCCGTGTCTTCCGTGGTTATCGCGTCTTGATTGGGTTTTTCCGTGCCTGCTCTGATACAGAGCATTAGTGAGTTAGAACCACGGAAAGCACGGAAAACACGGAAGATAGGAAGCACAGGCACAGTTCTTTCCGTGCTTTCCGTGTCTTCCGTGGTTATCGCTTATTGATTGGGTTTTTCCGTGCCTGCTATGATACAGAGCATTAGTGAGTTAGAACCACGGAAAGCACGGAAAACACGGAAGAAAGGAGGCACGGGCAAAACCTTTCCTTGCTTTCCGTCCCGAATTACGCCTCGGGAGTACTCTGGCCTTTTCATTTAGGCCTCGAGGTATCTAAGGTCTCATTTGTTTCTGTTGTGTTTACATCTATCCAGAGATGCAGATCTCTGTAGGGTACAGTTCTGTCGGTTTCGTTGAAGAGCAGGAACTCAAGTTTCATATTATGTCCCTCGAAGGGAGGGGTATATGCAACGGGTTCTTGCCAGGTTTCGTTATGTGCAAGGCTTATTTGTCTTTGGTTTTCCGGAAGAGGGAGGGACTTGTTTTCAAGCCTTATTTCCATTGTGTAGTTTATGGGCCTGTACTCATGGTTTACTATTCCTACTATTACGGTACCGCTCTCTCCGAGAACATAATTTGTGGTGTAGTTGTCGGCTTTTCCATCGGGCCCGAGAATGTAGAATTCGGTGAAGTGTTCACCTTCTTTCGGGGTTGCAATTACATAAATAAGGGTTGCGACAGAGAGGAGAATTGAGAGGACCAGGACGACAGTAAGGGCCTGATCCAGTTTTGACTTCGGCTTTTCCAGGACTTCGGCTTTAAGAGAAAGTGCCGTTTCCCTGAAGGGCACTTCGAAAGCTTCGGTTTCCGGAAGTTTTGCCCGCCTAAGGTACGCAAGCCCGCACATGACAACGGTGAAAACTGACAGGCTTATTAGGATTGGTAGAAGCCTTATCCCCCAGGGGGTGTAATTAAGGCCAAGTCCTATCAGGGGCACGACTGCAATGCTCAGCCCGAAGGAAAGAGCTGTTCTTTCGATCCCGTCAAGGTCGGATTTTGCGGGAAAGAGTGCGGCAATCAGAGCATAGCCTGGCAGAAAAAGCACGAGCGGCAGGCCAAGTATATTCCGAATCGAGGTTTCACTTAATCCGGGTGTGAGCACAAAGATATCTGTAAGGAGCACGAGCCCTATAACGATCAAGAGGTCTGAGGGAACTTTTTTTCCGGTCATTCAGGTCACCCGGTCATAGTTAAAAAATAATTTATTTTTCTTTTTTCAGGAAAGCAGTTTGAATTCAACGGACCGATTATCGGCTCCGGGCTAGATTTTTTGAATATCTGATTACGGTCCAGGTATGGCCGTTTCAATCAATCTAAGGTCTGATTCTGGTAATGGAAGAATAAATATGTTTCACTACGTTTCTTCGCATTAAATGCTCCCAAAACATAACACCGACCCAAATAAAAAAAAGAACCACTATAAGTATTAGAGAAAGAAATGTGGATTTTAATGCCTCTATAGCACGTTTAAGCCCTCCGGATAAATAAAATCTATCAGGATCATCTTCATCTAATTCCAATAAAACATTCATGTCCAGAGTTTAACCCCCTTATTCTTATAAATAAATCCAGGTTTGAATAATTGATAAATATTTCAATCCCTTTATGGACCTATTTGGTCTTCTTAAAGCTGTCTATTTAATTCTCCATGACTTCAGCACCTGAGGCGCAAAATAAAGCGCAAGCAGTCCTTCCGTAACTATAATTATCACAGTAAAAATTAACACTTAGCAAAAGGAGAATATAAATTTATCATCAAGTACCAAAATTTCGCCTCCCGAATTGCGCCTCGGGAGTACGCGGTCAGTTTCACTCGCTTCGCTCAAGAAGGCTAATTGAAAGATAAGTTCCAAAATTACAGTTTTTTTCCGCCTCCCGAATTTTATCCTTTCGCTTAAACTGTAGTCAATGGATGAATTATGGTGCTCACAGTAAAAATCAACAATTCACAAACTGGCAGATTAATTTATCATCGAGCCTATCCCAAAACACAAAATTGCTTCTTTGAATCTATATTCAGAGTAATCAATCGAGTTAATAATCATGGAAAATAGCTCTGAAGCTTTACTGATTTGAGAATAAAACTGTTTTTGGGATGAGCTCAATTTTAACCTAATATTACTTTTGGGATAGGCTCATCAAGTACCAAAATTTCGCTACTCATTTTAAATGTAAAGTTGAACCGTGGAAAACACGGAAAAAAGGAAGCACAGGCTTAACATTCCCATAATTACCTCATTGTAGGTGGTTATCGCGTATTGATTGGGGTTTTCAGCGCCTGCTATGATATAGAGCATTAGTGAGTTAGAACCACGGAAAGCACGGAAAACACGGAAAAAAGGAGGTGCAGGCTCAACATTTCCAGCTTTCCGCATCTTCCGTGGTTATCGCTTATTGATTGAGTTCTTCCGTGCCTGCTATAATACAGAGCATTAGTGAGTTAGAACCACTGAAAGCACGGAAAACACGGAAGAAAGGAGGCACAGGCACAATCCTTCCGTGCTTTCCGTGTTTTCCGTGGTTATCGCTTCTTGATTGAGTTCTTCCGTGCCTGCTATAATACAGAGCATTAGTGAGTTAGAACCACGGAAAGCACGGAAAACACGGAATAAAGGAGGCACAGGCACAATCCTTCCGTGCTTTCCGTGTTTTCAGTGGTTATCGCTTCTTGATTGAGTTCTTCCGTGCCTGTTATGATACAGAGCATTAGTGAGTTAGAACCACGGAAAGCACGGAAGACACGGAAGAAAGGAGGCACGGGAACAGTTCTTTCCGTCCCGAATTGCGCCTCGGGAGTACGCGGTCAGTTTCACTCGCTTCGCTCGCTCAAGCGGACTAATTTACAATAATTATGTTGCGAACCGCTTAAAAACACGGAATAAAGGAGGCACAGGCACAATCCTTCCGTGCTTTCCGTGTTTTCCGTGGTTATCGCGTATTGATTGAATTCTTCCGTGCCTGTTATGATACAGAGCATTAGTGAGTTAGAACCACTGAAAGCACGGAAAACACGGAAGAAAGGAGGCACGGGCACAATCCTTCCGTGCTTTCCGTGATATAGAGTTTTGATTAAGTTGAAAATATTGAATGATCATAATTGTTTTTTGAAAGTACAAAAATAACAGATGAAATATAAAAATAAATCACTGAAATCACGGAAAACACGGAATAAAGGAGGCACAGGCACAATCCTTCCGTGCTTTCCGTGTTTTCCGTGGTTATCGCTTCTTGATTGAGTTCTTCCGTGCCTGTTATGATACAGAGCATTAGTGAGTTAGAACCACGGAAAGCACGGAAGACACGGAAGAAAGGAGGCACGGGAACAGTTCTTTCCGTCCCGAATTGCGCCTCGGGAGTACGCGGTCCGTTTCACTCGCTCCGCTCGCTCAAGCGGACTAATTTACAATAATTATGTTGCGAACCGCTTAAAAACACAGAAGATAGGAAGCACAGGCACAGCTCTTTCCGTGCTTTCCGTGTCTTCCGTGGTTATCGCGTCTTGATTGGGTTTTTCCGTGCCTGCTATGATACAGAGCATTAGTGAGTTAGAACCACGGAAAGCACGGAAAACACGGAAGAAAGGAGGCACGGGCACAACCTTTCCGTGCTTTCCGTGTTTTCCGTGGTTATCGCGTCTTGATTGGGTTTTTCCCTGCCCGTCTGTGTTTTCCGTGGTTATAGAGTCCGGAGTGACTTAAGTGTAAATAGTTACGTTCTAAACTAAAATTGGTTTTTAAAAGTGGAATTAATTCGTGAGTTTACTTATTATGATGATTTAGGTAGTTTGAATTCTCTGCGACTGGTTTCCCAGTTCAACTGCGTAAATGTTTTTTCCTTATGCATTTCATTCTTTCGCTTTATTTTTGCCTTTGTGCGCATTTATTCTGGAAAATTCAGTAAGTTGTCCCTTATTTCTGCCTCTCATCCCTGCTTTTTTTCATTTCCTTTCACTTTACTAAACACCCGTCTTTGTCCTTCATTTTCTTTGGGGAATGTGGCAAGTGGTATGGAGGCAGGTACATGGCAAAAGATTCAGGTCTGCAGGAAGAAATTCTGGAGAAGGTGTGGCGTCCCGCGGACCGGGGGTGGAAAAAATATTGAGCTCCCATGATGTTGTTTTTTGCGTAAGTTATTTTGTTCGTTTGAATTCCGATTCTTTCCAGTGTTCTCGTATACAGGATATTTTTTTTCAGAAGCATGCTCAATAGTACATTCTTATACTTTTTTACTAACCACTTACCTCAATACCATTATCTTTTCATTTATTATCATGCTTCGTCATTAATTCGCTAATTTTATATATCATTAATATTGTTTGATATTTGTTCACTAAGATTATATCACCTGTATAGTCGTCCCCCATAGTTTAAAACCTGATAAATTATACTTGTGTTCCAATAGAAATCCAAATGAGAGCATGCAGCATTTAGCGGATGCTTTCTTCCGGTTTTAAGTGTAATTATTTGTGCGTTGAACTGTAGCCGACTATCGAATATATATTTATAATGTAATGTAATTCAGCTCAAATTTGTATTCAGGATTCCTACTGCCGATAAAATTTCATAATGTTTGAGGCAGCATTCGTAAAATTTCCCCCAACGAATTTTATAATTGATTTCAAAAGAGGTCATAAAGATGAATAGCAAGCTGGGTATTGTTAACAGCCCCCAGTGTATATCCCAGAATGAATATTTACTTTCGAAGAGCACATCCCCCCAACACATCACAGTGATTCTTCCTGCGTATAATGAAGAAGTATCGATCGGAAGTGTAGTCCTCCTTACCAGATTCTACGCAGACAAAGTAATCGTTGTTGATGACGGCAGCTCAGACCGGACAGCTGAAATCGCCAGGAAAGCCGGAGCCGAAGTAATTATTCACGAGGTAAACACAGGAAAGGGAGGTGCCCTCAAGACCGGCTTTGAAGCCGCAGCCGGCATGGGCGCCGATGTAGTTGTAACAATGGACTCAGACGGCCAGCACAACCCTTCCGAGATCCCAAAGCTAGTAGCTCCAATCATTGAAGGAGACGCCGAGATGGTCAACGGCAGCCGATACTTAAACGGCCTTGACAAGAACACTCCTGCCTACCGCCGCGTCGGCCAGACAGTTCTGGACGGGTTCACCAACATAAACTCAGGCCTCAAGATTACTGATTCCCAGAGCGGTTTCCGCGCCTTTGCAGCCTCCACAATGGATATTTTCCGCTTCAAAGCACAGGGCATGGCAATCGAAAGCGAAATGCTTGCAGATGCAGGAAGAGCCGGCCTCCGCATAGAAGAAGTTGACATTGGAATCCGTTACGACGTTGACGGTTCTACCAAAAAACCGATTCAGCACGGCCTCGAAGTCCTTATCCTTATTTTAAAAGACATGGAGTTCAACAAGCCCCTTTTCTACTTCACATTCCCTGGCATGTTTCTTGGAATAGGCGGCCTCTATATGGGTACACTTTTCCTGCAAACCTTTTTTACGGGTGGAAGACTGAACTTTGGACCTACCATGCTCATGGTTATGTTAATTGTTGTAGGGAGTTTTATGTCTCTAACAGGCATATTGCTGCATTCGCTGTCTACAATCCTGAGGGATGTTAAGCCGACTTGATTACAGTTTTACGGAAAATATTTACACTTTATAAATCTGTCCATTCTAAGAATGAAATTCAAAAGTGTACTTACTCCATTCATCGACTATATTCAAACGAAAAAATGAACCACTGAAAGCACGGAAAACACGGAAGAAGGAAGTACGGGCATAAATTTTCCGTGCTTTCCGTGTTTTCCGTGGTTAAAGAGGGTCTTGATTGGGTTTTTCCATGCCCGTTGTAAGCCAAAATTTGTACTAAAAAATGCACTTAATTCGTGAGTTGACTATAGATATTTTGTAGAACGTTGATGTTGGTGGGGTCAATTGCGTCAAAATCTATAGTGATAAACTAACTAAAATCGTTAAAGGTGTTAATAGCAATGATCGTTATTATTCTCGGTACTTGTCAAGAATTTATCAAAATGCCCGCCGTTACAAGAGAATGTGTAAAACTAAATCTTAACTGTTTTATACTACATATTTTATAATGACGGAGGATGCGTTATGGAAACTCATAGAATATTAGTTACCGGTGGAGCAGGTTTCATAGGTACAAATCTTGTCAATGAATTAGAAAGTAGAGGTCACGAAGTAATCGCAGCTGATCTCTATAATACTAGACGTGAGAATTACATTAGAGCAGATGTTAGAAATTATAGACAGCTTGAAAGAATTTTTGAGCAATCAAAATTCGATTATGTATACCATTTAGCGGCTGAATATGGTCGATGGAATGGAGAAGATTACTACGAAAATCTCTGGCAGACCAATGTGATCGGTACCAAAAATATGCTTCGACTTCAGGAAAAACTGAACTTTCGTATGATTTTCTATTCCAGCGCAGAAGTGTATGGTGATTATGATGGAGTCATGACAGAAGATGTGATGGTAAATAACCCCATTAAAGATACCTATCAGATGAATGACTATGCCATCACTAAATGGGCTGGAGAACTCATGTGCATGAATTCTGCAAAGATGTTCGGGACAGAGACTGTACGAGTTCGCCCTGTAAACTGTTACGGTCCCCATGAACATTATACACCATATAGAGGTTTTATTCCCAAATTTATCTATCTCGCTCTCCACAATAAACCATATACGGTGTTTAAAGGCCATAAACGGATAATCGACTTCGTTGAAGATTCCTGTAGCACCTGGGCAAATATTGTTGACAATTTTATTCCCGGAGAGGCCTATAACGTAGCTGGAAGGCCTGAGTGGGAGAAAGAAATTAAGGAATATTCTGATCTTGTTTTGAAAGCTGTAGATGTAGACGATTCACTTGTTACTTATGAAGGGGCGGAAGCATTTACAACAAGAGTAAAAACGATTGATTGTTCTAAAGCAATCAAAGATCTTAAACATGATCCAAAAGTTTCTCCAGAAGCTGGAATAAACAGAACAGTAGACTGGATGAGAAAATACTACAGAGTTGGTGAATAAATTGAGAGATTATACAAGTGACTATGAAGGAAAAACTATACTGGTTACTGGAGGAGCTGGTGCAATTGGCGGAAATCTCTGCCGAAAACTTTCTGAGATGAATGCACAGAAAGTTATCATATTAGATGACCTCTCCTCTTCTTATGAGTGGAATATACCAAAGGCAGATAATATCTTTTTTGTTAAAGGGAGCATCCTGAATGATGAAATGCTCAAGCGAGTCTTCAAGGAAAAACCTGATTATGTCTTCCATCTCGCCGCTCATTTTGCAAACCAGAATTCTGTTGATAATCCTGAGAAAGATCTAATGATCAATGGTATTGGGATTCTCAAAGTCCTTCAGTACGCTCAACTTGTTAATGTAAAGCGTTTTGTTTATTCGTCATCCGGATGCGGAGTATACGGCCTTGATTCAAAAATGCCATTCGAAGAACATGATATCTCAATTAGTCTTCACACACCTTACCAGGTAACTAAACTACTTGGTGAATTATATACTAATTATTTCTATAATTTATATAATATGCCAGTTGCAAACGCCCGCTTCTTCAACTCCTATGGGCCAGGAGAAGTTCCCGGAAAGTACCGGAATGTAATCCCCAACTTTTTCTACTGGGCAATGAAAGGAATCCCACTTCCAATTACCGGTGAAGGCACGGAAACAAGAGACTGGACTTATGTGGGTGACATTGTCAATGGTCTGGTTGCCATGGGTATAGAAGAAGAAGCTATCGGTGAAGCTTTCAACCTTGGCTCAGGGACCGATCACCAGGTCATTGAAATGGCAACAATTATCAACGAGTTGACGAATAACAAATCTTCGATCACTTTCAAAGAACGCAGAGATTGGGATGTAAAGACAAAACTTCTTTCCTGTGTAGATAAAGCGAATAAAGTACTTGGTTACAAACCTCAGACGAAATTTGAAGACGGTTTAAAGCATGTACACCTCTGGTTTGAAGAATATTGGGAAAATATTGATAAGAGTGCCGAATTTTGATGTGATGTTGAATGAAAATTTTACTGCTTCAGGAAACCGATTGGATTAAAAGAGGGCCTCATCAACAACACCATTTAATGGACAGAATGGCATTGAGGGGCCATCAAATAAGAGTAATTGATTATGAGTATCTCTGGAAAGAGGACAAAAATAGAAAAATAATTACGCGTCGGAAGGAAATCAACGGAGCGTATAAAATATTCAAGGAAGCTAACATAACTCTCATCAGGCCCGGGATGATTAAACTTCCCATTCTTGATATGGCATCTATTGTTTACTACCATGGTAAAGAAATTAATAGGCAAATTCAAGAGTTTAACCCAGACATAATAATAGCATTTGGTATTCTTAATGCATATATCGGCATGCAACAGGCCAAGAATCACGGTATTCCTTTTGTGTATTATCTTATAGACCATTTACACACATTGCTTCCAAACAAATTCGCACAGAAAATTGCAGCGCAATTTGAAAAACGGACTTTAAAAAACGCAGATAAAATATTCGTCATAAATAAAGGGTTAAAAGATTATGCTGTGGAAATGGGTGGAAATCTAAACAAAATATCTATAATACCTGCGGGTGTAGATTTTGAAAAGTTTAATCCCAATGTAGACGGCTCATTAATCAGAGAAAAATACGGGATTAAAAAAGACGATCTCTTATTATTCTTCATGGGATGGATATACGAATTCTCAGGAATGAAGGAAGTTGCAGAAAGTCTTTCTACTACTGACAATGAAAACATCAAATTAATGATAGTCGGTGAGGGGGATCTTTACAAACCGTTACTCAAAATGAAATCTGAAGATAACCTGGATGGTAAATTAATACTAACTGGAAAAATCCCATTTGAAGAAATCCCGGAGCACATTGCTGCTGCCGATATATGCCTTTTGCCAGCTTACAAAAATGAAATTATGATGAATATTGTTCCTATTAAGATCTACGAGTATATGGCGATGGGAAAGCCAGTAATAGCCACAAACCTTCCTGGCATACTAAAGGAGTTTGGATTAGATAGTGGGATCAATTATATTGAAAATTCAGATGACACTTTAGGAAAATCAAGATCTCTTAAAGATGCCAAAAGAATCGATGCTGAAGGTGAAAAAGCATATTCTTATGTGCAAAATTTGAAATGGGATAATAATACTGAAGAATTTGAGAATTATTTAAAGTCTTTGTTATAAAATACTACTATGGTTTACGCTTGACATTAACATACAACTGCCAATGAGGCGATTGGAAGCAACAGTATGAGTTACCTGGAGAGGAATATGAGCTTGGAAAAGAATCTCGCTCTGTACAGAAGAGATTTTTCGCGCCCTTGCCGAGACGTGTCTTGGCAAAGAGGCCGTTTCCTTCGGGGAACAAGGATGCACCGGGTGTTTGGCATCATGGATTGTAGCCGGGAAATATGCCTGTAAGGGAGAAAGCTTCCATTGCGATGTCCGCGTCTGTGGTGACGCGGAGAACCCATTCCTTCCGCGAATTTTCCGGCCCTAGTGCCGGAATTCGGTGAGGAGAAGACAGAACAGGCCAGAGGGTTTGAAACTGGAAATGATGTTAAACTCCGGAGTTGGGCCCGCACCACAACTGAACTTCCAAGAACAACTATACAGAGAGGCTAATGGATGAAGATTCTTCAGGTTATACCATATTTTGCTCAAAAATGGGGAGGAGACGTCAATGTCTGTTATAACCTCTCTAAGGAGTTAAACAACCTTGGGCATGATGTGACAATTATCACTACGGATTTTGAGTACGACTTGGATTACGCTCAATCCCTTGAAAATGTTGAAGTGATACCTTTCAGGCGGGTTGCCAACCTGGGATTGTTTCTCTACTCTCCGGGGATGAAAGGCTGGTTAAGATCGAACATTTCAAACTACGATATCGTCCACCTGCATAGTTTTAGGTCCTATCAGAATAATACCATCTCCAGATACGCAAAGGAGTTTGATGTTCCTTATATCGTCCAACCACATGGATCATTGCCCCGAATAGTCAAGAAAAAAGGTCTGAAGCAACTCTATGATATGGTATGGGGGAATAAAATACTTCAAAATGCTGAAGGAATCATCGCACTGACCTCTATGGAAGCGGAACAAGCCATAAAAATGGGAGTGAACGAAAATAAAATTCATATCATTGCCAACGGTATTGATCTATCACAGTGGGGGGGTATCCCCCCACAGGGGAAGTTCAGGGCACTATATAATATCCCATCTAGTATGCACGTGATCCTTTTCCTCGGAAGATTACACCCAATCAAAGGCGTAGACCTGTTGATCCGTGCCTTTGGGATTGTTTCGAAGAAGCGAGAAAATTGCATGTTGGTAGTTGTAGGTCCTGATAATGGGTCATTATCTAAATTAAAAAAAATCGTAGAAGAACTTAACCTCCGCAACAAAGTGCTATTTACTGGTCCACTTTACGGTAAGGATAAGTCTACAGTTTATTGTGACTCTGACATCTATGTGCTACCTTCACACTATGAGGCTTTTCCTATGACCGTACTTGAGGCATGGGCATTTAAAAAGCCTGTTATAATAACTGAGAATTGCGGGATAAAGGATCTTGTACAAGACTCAGGACTGGTAGTAAAGTCAAATCCATACGATCTAGCAACTGCATTACAGGAATACCTACAACAAGATTCCTTACGTCATTGTCATGGCCAGAATGGATATAATAAACTCCATGAGGGACTATCTATCCAGACTAAAGTAAAAAATGTTGAAAGCCTTTATAGAGAAGTGATAAAATCGAATGATGGAAAGCGTTCACCATAGAACCATCAGTATCTGGGTTTGCTGAAAGAGATCATCGCCTGACAGACAAAACTGGAAATAAACGATGAGTGGTAAAATTGAAGATAGTACATGTTATGAATTGGTATATTCCTAAAATGGGATACCAAGAAAATTATCTTCCATCGGAACAGAAAAAACTGGGATATGACGTTGAAATTATTACATCAGACAGAATCCCCTCCTTCAAGGAATTTCGCGGAGAATTTCACGATGAGGAAAGAATAATCGGGGAGGGACTATTTGAAGAAAACAACATAACAATTCATCGGTTGCCTGTGCTCCTAGAATATAAGGGAAGTAATCAAGTTATCATAATGGGGCTTAAATCAAAATTGAGAGAATTAAAGCCGGACATAGTCCATGTGCATGGAGAAATAAACCCTGTAACATTACAAACAATTATATGCTCCAAAAGGCTTAGGTTTAAGGTATTCGTCGATAGTCATTCTAATAGTGACAATTTTATACTCAATTCCCCATTAAAGCGGCTATATTATAGACTCGCAAAGGCGTTTTATATCATTTTTGGAGAACGAGTTCAATGCTGGTTGCCTGTTACTAACGCTTCTAAAGACTTACTAACAGAATATTTTGGCGTAAGTGAAAAACATATGGAGCTCCTGCCATTAGGGGTCAATACCAACAGGTTCTTTAAATCTAAGGAGTTCCGAGAGGCCTATAGAATTAAATTAGGCTATAGCGAGGATGAACTTGTAATCGTATCCTCAGGAAAGTTCGATCCTTCAAAAAAAGTTGATACTTTGATCAAAGCTTTTTCAATAGTTGTGAAGGAGTGCTCTAAACTACGTTTATTATTGATCGGCAGAGGCTCGAGCGAATACATGAACTATTTAATCTCGATAATTGAGAGTGATAACTTAAATGAACATATCCGTATCCTAAATTTTGTAGACAACTCAGAATTAGGGATATATTATAATTTAGCAGATGTGGGAGTTTGGCCTGGCACCAGTTCAATCTCTGTTATTGAAGCCCTGGGTACTGAATTGCCACTTATCTTACCAAAGAGGAATGATGATTACAAAGTTGTATTTGACGCTAGTGCAGCGATTGGTTTCGAAAAAAATGACATATATTCATTAGCAGCGGCTTTGGGCGACTTGATTCGATCTCCAGAGATGAGACTGAAGCTAAGTAATAATGCTAGAATCCTTGTAAAAGAGGAACTCTCTTGGGAAAAAGTGGCTGAAAAGAGTATTGAAATATATTGTGGTGGTCGTCCCAAGGTTCATGGGAACTAGAGGGGGGTGCTCCCGATCCCTTCCCAACGAGGTGATAGCCCGGATATCACCAAGTGAGGACTTGGTCGATAATTTGGGATAAGCTGAGGATAATAGGTTTTAGTGCTCAGACTCGAATGGATGCCTGAATTTTAGATTCAGACCTTTGTGAAATGAGTTCGTGAATAAACTGAGGTGATAATATGAAATCCTGCCTAATCTATCCAGGAATTGAAAACTATCGGTCGAGGCAAAAGATGTTTGAATGTCTTGGCAACACTATTGAAAAGGAGTTCATTATTACTGATTATATTGGTAATAAAAATAAGCCTCTGACAAATGAAAACGAGAGAGTTGCATATATTGGATTATATGAGCACCAAAAACTAAAACCAATATTTATGTATGATATTTATAAAAAACTAGATGAGTTGCTTCGTTACAATGATATTGACATTATTCACGATTATTTCTATAATTCGATTTTAAGTAACGCATTGCACAGAAGGCTACATAGCCACGAACATGAATACCCTAAAGTAGTCACGTCAATTGTAAGTCGAAATATTGGATGGTATAAGGAGATTAGTAAACTGGAGCCGTATCCCAGTGTACGATATTCATATTTACGGTGGGTCAATATTTTTCTCGAGTATATCTCTTGCAAGCAAGCGGATGGTATAATGGTAAATTCAGAAGAAATTAAACAAGATCTTATAAAATACTCTAAGATAAATCCTGATATCATTAGGGTAATACCGAATTCTGTCGATGTTGACTATTTCCGACCAAACTGTGTTAAAAAAGACCAACTGGGATTGAATCCTGAAGAAAACATATTGTTATTTGTTGGCAATGTTTTTAGACTCAAGGGAATTTATGATCTCCTTGATGCCTTGCCAAAGGTGCTAATACAGGAGCCAAATACCCGTTTAATTATAATTGGTTCGATCCACAAAGATGAACTGCAATATTTATCCAACTACATAAAAGAGAGAAAAATCGAGAGTAACATACTGTTCTTAAACCACATGTCACAAGATGAGTTGATTAAATATTACTCTGTTGCAGATGTGTTTGTATTTCCATCACTCTATGAAGGATCTCCGCGAGCTGTGCAGGAAGCAATTGCTTGTGGGTGTCCTGTAGTAGCAACAAATATTGGAGGTATAAACATTTTAGATGAAAACCATGAATATATATCATTCGTTAATATAAAAAGTCCCGATATGATCTCCAAGAAAGTACTGGAACTATTAAAGGATTCGAACTTGGCAAAGGCGAAGGCCAAAAAAGGAATCCATCATATTCAACAAGAATTTAGCAACAAGAATGTTGCAGGTCAAATAGTTGAATTTTATAATCATCTAGTGGGATAACTGGTGGTGAGCTTATCTTCTCTCATAGATATGGGATATTTGTATATTCTTCGGAGGGATCGAGATTAGTTTAAAAGAAGATCGTGAAGGCGAGCCATCTATCAGATACGAAAAAAAGAGCACATATTCAACATTTTGGACAAATATAGAGAGATTCATATACCCACGGTTTTCAGCAACTTTCTCTCGCTTTCTAAAAAATAATATTTTTCATTTTTGTTTGTTGTTTATTCTTATAGGGGTTATTTGTCTCATAATTAATTCCAATCAATATGCCTCGTTTCCTGGATTACTTTTATTTAGTCTTTTTTTTATTATCTTCCCGACAAACATAATTTTTACTAAAAATTCCTGTTACTTGACTAAATCTAAGTCAATTCTTTTAGTTTTCATCCCCTTAATTTTTTTAAATTACCTCTATTTTATAAAGTGGGGGTCACCAGTAGGTTTTGAAGATGTTCATTATCATATCTTTGAATTCAATCAACTGTTTGACCAAAGTGGGAAAATATCGTTTTCAAACGCCCAACAACTGTCTTTTAATTTTGTGGGTTTATATGTAATATTTCAATTTTTAGCAAATATTTGTAATGTCAATGTTATTTTTCTGGCTTCTTTAGTTCCTCCTATTTTTAATTTAATTGCAATAATTTTTGTATATGTGATTGCTAATAGGCTTCATTCTCATGAAATTGGTTTAGCATCGATGTTGTTTTTTGGCTGGGAAAATCAGGTTCTTATTTTTGGTCAAGAAATGAGAACACAGACATTAGGTACACTGCTAATGTTTTCTTTATTTGCTTTCATATTCATTTCAACAAAAAATAAAAGAAAATCCCCTTCTGAAGTCATAGTTTTAATTTTATTGTTATTTGGGATTGTAACTGCATCTTTTGTTTCTATATTTTATACATTTCTTATTCTCTTATCTACATTAATCACTCCGATTATTATTTCAAAAATTTACAGATCTTCTAAAGCTGGATTTATATTTTCATGGAAGATCTTTTCTCTGTTTATAGTCTTTTTTATTTTCTACCTCCTTTATATAGGATTCTCATTCTCAGATACATTTTCTTGTATCTTAAAATTAATTTATGAAATGGTACAGGAAAAAACCTCAATTTCTTCTTCAATTTCTTCTAATACAGGACAAACAATTTATGGAATCTTTGTCCAAAAATTCACATACTTTTTTTGGAGTGTTTCTTTATTATCGGCATTATTTTACACTTCATTTTCATATACTCAGAAAAAAACACTAAGTTTATTATTTATAGGAACATTTGGATCCCTATTTGCATTTTGTCTTCTTAATGGTGTAATTGGTCTTCTTTCAGCTGGCAGAGTTTATGCAATATCTTTTATTTTTATTTCCATTGTGATTTCTTTTGGACTTTTAGAGTCTGCTAAATGTATTAAAAAACCTTCAATAAAATCATTATCCAAATTTTTTTTCCATCTTACTATGACACTTTTCATTATAGTTTCTGTTTCAAAAATTCCAAATTATGTTATTGGGAATACAGAACCTTTAAGGTCAGAAGAACCAATAGATCTTGTAACATATTGGGATTCTGATTTGCCCCAACACTCTTTAGTTTCTTATATATCCTCTTATATGAATGATAACCAAATAATAAAATCTTCAATGCTGATTCATAGATATGAATTTATGCAAGTATCAAGTTCAAAAAAATTCAAAAAAAGTCAAATGGTAGATAATTATTCTAAGAATTTTATTGAGCCAACAGGATTTTGGATACTCCACGATTCTTTTCATGGTCGTGATTATACTAATAGAAATCTTCTACCTCCTAGTTATTTATTACAAGATTTCAATAAAATATATAACTCTCAGGATTATGCTATTGCCTATAGAGAATCATGATTCTAGTGTCGCGTCAACGATAAAATGTCGTAAGAATTATGTTGTATAGTATTTATATAGAATCCTAGAAGATACTTATGAATATATACACTGTGACACTTACCGAAAATGAACGTGAATCCCTTTGCGAACTTGCCTCAAAGGGTAAACATAATTCAAAAAAAATTCTCAATGTTCTGATATTACTTAATTATTATAAAGGTGAATGGAGTGTTAACCATTCAACTAATGAAGAAATCTCACATGTCCTGAATATTAGTATGAGAAAATTGACCGCGTTAAGAAGCGATTCGTTGAAGAAGGCCCTGAAGTTGCCCTCAACTGGGAAAAAAGAGATCGCGTTTATGCCAAAAAAGTTGATGGTGATTTAGAAGCTCACTTAGTCGCCCTTTAGTTGCAGTGAACCCCATGAGGGTTTTGCAAGATGGTCTTTGAGATTGTTAGCTGATAAAGTTGTAGAGCTTGGCTATATCGAGAATATTTCTCATGAAACAGTACGCTGCACTTTAAAAAAACGAAATCAAACCCTGGCAAAGGATGGATGGGTAATTCCTCCGGAACAAAACAGTAGCTTTGTTGCAAATATGGAAATGGTTCTGGATGTTTATAAGCGTCCATTTGATCCACGAAATCCTGTTATATGTATGGACGAATCCCCAAAACAACTGATTGCAGAAACCAGGATTCCTGTCCCCTGTTCACTTGGGAAACCAGCCAAGTATGATTATGAATGCAAACATTGTGGAATGTGCAATATATTCCTTGCCTGTGAACCATTATCAGGAAAACGGAACATATATATCCTTGTTAGGAATAGTTGGGAATGGTCTTATTTTTGTTTTTATATTCATTGGACCGAATACAGTACTTCACCAACTGGATCGAGAAATCATTTAGCTTCATTCCGATTTCAAAATACTTTTCGGTGAATGTTTGAAATCGTAATGGGGAGAGATGATTTTCTGATCCAGTTGGTGAAGTACTGGAATAAAAAAAATAAAGAGCACTTATTTTTAGGTCGTGTCCGTGAGTCATTGATCAAATCTGAAAAACAAGTATACCTTCCATTTTTGGGAAAATGTAGAAAGAGTCTTGGGTCTACGATTTTCAACAACTCACGGACACGACCTATTTTTATCTTACTGTCAAACTCAGGTAATAATCCTAAAAAGCGACCATCACCACAACCCACATTCAAAATTGATGCAGGATGACATATCTCAACCAACTTTACAATATGCAGTTGATAACATAAGTACTCCAAACCCCATCCCATAATCCTGATTCTTGTCCCATAACCTTCCTAATCAAAATGAGGAAATAATGATATGGGTATCTATATTGTAGATCTTGCCTTTGAAATTTCTCGTCTTTCTTTTATATAAATCCTACATTCGGCAGCAAGCACATCCAAAAATATAGATATTTTTAATCGTTGTTTTTCGTAGATTCAATTGAAAATCAGTTTCATACGAACTATGTATCGAATTATATTTGTCTTTTCTCCCGTTTGCAATAAATATATATTAATAATGACATGGTTAACATTTAGAATTTTTTAATTTAAATCAAATTTCAAAATTTCTGAAAAAATCGATATCAATAGAGAAATTGAATGAATTTTTATGTCGACCTGCCGAAAGCAGGATAAATCAATTAATCGCACCTAATTTTGTTTTCACACCAACACTGTCAAACTATTAAATTGACCCCTCTAGGGTTACTAACGTCTTTTCTTTCAAGAACTTACGCTCTAAACCTATCATTATGCACGTCCATAATAGATAATAACACACATAAGCAATACCTGCACCAATCAACCCCATCCATTTGACAAATATGAATAACAATGGAAAGTAAGCGATTGCACTACAAAGGTGTACCCAGAATGTTGCTTTGGGGTGGCCCATTGATAATATAGCCGGTTGTAAAGGAAAACCATAGATAGCTATAACCATCGCCAACATGTACCATACAAGAACTGGTTGAGCAGCAGTGAACTCTGCTCCGAAGACAAGCTGGATAAAGAAGGACCCAAATAGAATAACACCCAGCCAGATTATTGTAGCCCCTCCCCCTGCAACAAGACCCGAACGAACAATGAGTTTCTTAAAGTTTTTAATATTTCCTCTTGCCCATAGTCTAGACAGTTCTGGATAGATAACCTGATATAAGGGATCTGAAATCATGGCCGGAATCGCTGCAATCTGCTTTGCAATTTTAAACATACCAGCTCCCTCGACCCCCGCAATACTTCCAACGATTATGGTATCAAGCTCTCTAACAGTCATTTTAATTGAACTGTTCAGATTTGTTGTCAGTACAAATCCCCAGATTCTAGGATACTGAGTTGAAATGCCTCTTATAGGTACTTTATGTATTTCTTCGAAACCTTGTTTATGAAGCTCACGCCAGCCTAGACCAAGCAGTAACAATTGGCTTATAATTGTCGTTGCCATCCAGAGGATAAGAACAGACCACATGTCTGCACCAATAAACAACAGAATTAAAATCCCTATGAACTTTATCGTTGCAGTTATAATGTTTTGAACTGCAAACAATCGAAAGCGATTGAATAGCCGAAGTATTCCGGTCGGAGTGCCATTTATGTTGAACAGAATAACGAAGCTATAGAGAGCTGCCATCAGGACTGTCTCGCTCTCCCACGCTAGCCATCGGCCAACCCATGAGACAGCCACGATAGCAACGACGGTCCCGAGAATTGCTGTGGCTACATCTATCAGTGTGCAAAATTTCACAATGGTCTTAAAATCGTCATCGCTTTTCCTCGCCAATGCTTCGGCTCCGTACTTGATCAAGGCCTGCCAGGACTGGAAATGTAACAACTGGTCCACAATGGTGACATATGTAGTAATCAGCACAAGTATGCCAAACTGTGTTGGTCCCAGAATTCGAGCTGTGATTGCAAAAGTAGCTAGCCCCAATATCCATGCAACCATATTTCCACTCAAAAGAGTACCAGCGTTCTTAAAAATTAGCCTAAAAGAATCTTCTTTGCACCATTGATAAAGCGTATTAAGAGAAATGTGCCTAACCATATCTAAAAAAGAACTAAGTCTCATACCCGATGCCTCTATTATTTCAGCTGAATACCCAGCAGTTTTGATTTGTGATGGAAAATGAAACAAAATATAAAATACATTATTATAAACTTAACAATTTTGTACTTTCACTACGCTGCAATTTCAATCATGATTACAGTAGGATTCGAGAAGTTCAAGATATATTGTTTCAACTTGGCGAGCCATACATTCATAGGATCTATTTATTATAACCCACTTATACCCATTTTCTCCCATTACTTGTGATGACTTAGGATCATTTAATAACTCAAGTATACCATAAGCAAATGATTGAGGTTGAAACTTAACCAAAACTCCAGCCCCACTTTCTTCAATAACTTCTTTTTGCTCTGGAATTTCTTCATTTGCTACAACCGGCTTACCCATTACCATGTATTCAAATAGCTTTGTAGGGGAACTTACTTTATAAATTTTGATTGGGGATATAGGAGACAAACAAATATTTGAAGCAGAAATGAAATAAGGTATGTCAAAATATGAAACTTGTCCTGTAAAAATTATATCTTTGCTAATTCCTAGTTCTGCAGATAATTCTTCGAGATGCAATCTGTCATTCCCATCACCGACCATTAACAATTTTGTATTTGGATTTGTTTCATGGACGTGTGAAAAGGCATGAATAATTGGATCAAGCGATCTCAATTTATCCATAGATCCTACATAGAGAAGAACTGTGGAGTCAGTTAAGCAATATCTTTCTCGTATCTTTGAACTATCTATACAAATATTGAATAGTTCTGGGTTTACACCCATTGGAAGTGGCATCATCTTCGATTTAGAATATCCATCTTCTATTAACTCGGATTCCATCCATTTACTTATTGGAAATACAAAGTCTGCTTTTTTTAAGACATATTTTTGAATAGAAACCTGAATCAACCCAAATAAGTAACCGAATAAGTAACGATGGTCTTTTCTAATTATTTCGAATTTAAATACTTCTTTTGGAAATGAGTATTGAAAAACAAATGGGATATTATATTTTTTCTTGAGGTATATGGCTATTAGAGCAGCGAATACATCGTTTCTTACTTGGATAAGATCGTACTTTTCATTGTTGCATATTTTTAATAAAAGATTATATTCATTCATATAAAATCTGACAAAATTAACTATTTTCCCGAAGATGGAAGAATGTATATAGTAAGGAACCAGATGTATTGTAACTTGATTTAACTTTATTCTTTTAATTTCCTTAGTTTCAAGATATGGAGAGATCCATATAACTTCATGACCTAAAGATGGCAGATATTTGCCATATATTTCTATAACTTCTGGTCTTGCTGGCATTTCTGGACTATAAAAACTTGAAGATATCAAGCATAACCTTAATTTTCTGTAACTCATCCTAACATCCTTATATAGAGTCCATCCCAAAACCATTTTTATTTCAACGTATGTAAAAGTCTCAGAGCTATTTCCTTAATCCTAGAATAATATTTTTCCAAACTGAGAAATGGAGACTTAATTCTGAATTTTGGGATTAATTCACATATATTCTTTTCTCTTGACGAATCTATTATTTTATTGTCAAGTCCTTTATATATAAGAAAATTATGAAGGTTGTTGAAATGATTCTCATTCATTCAATTTTTCCCTAGCCACTTTACTACGTCGGATAATTCATGTTTAAAGTTACTTTTTGGATTATATCCAAAATCCCCAGCTCTTGAAATGTCTGCAAGGGAATGTTTGATATCTCCAGATCTTGGGTCTGCATAGACTGATTTTATTTCCTTTCCTGTGATTTCATTTATATAATCTACCAGTTGATTAATCGTAATTCTCCTCCCACATGCAATATTGAAAATTCCTGTTATATCGGATTCACACGACAGTATATTCGCATCAACAACATTTTTGACAAAAGTAAAATCTCTACTCTGTTCTCCATCTCCATAAATTACAGGATTTTCATCGTTCAAAATTGCCGTTATAAATTTTGGGATTACAGCTGCATACTGAGAATTTGGATCCTGTCGTGGACCAAAAACATTAAAGTATCTCAGGCAAACTGTTGGAATCCCGTAGAGTTCTTCAAAAACCCTACAGTACATTTCTCCAGTAGCTTTTGTAATTGCATAAGGGGATTGGGGATTTACTGGCATTTCTTCTCTTTTAGGAAGAGTCGGAGTGTCACCGTAAACCGAAGAGGAAGAAGAAAACACTATTTTTTTAATTCCGCTCTCTTTTGCAGCTATAAGAACATTCAATGTTCCCGTAACGTTGGCTTCGTTCGAACTGAAAGGATCTTTTACACTTCGTGGGACGCTTGGAATGGCTGCAAGATGGAAGACATAATCTTTTCCTTGAAATATTTCAGTCAAATTCAGGTCCACTATGCTGCCTTTAATCAGGGTGAGGTTTCTATGATCTAACAAGTGATTGATATTTTCAATCCGACCTGTAACACCGTTGTCTATTACAGTTACTTTGTTATCCTCAAGCAGTCTTTCAGTAAGATGAGAGCCAATGAACCCCATTCCACCGGTAACTATTACATTTTTATTTTTCAAATAATCCCCTCGTAAAATTGTGAAATTATGAAAGTTGTTGAAGTTTTCTTTTCTGCACTTCTTTTTTAATCTTCTGAATGTGGCCTCTACCGAGCGCTTTGACTTCACATCCAAGTTCGAAATATCTTCTAATATTCTCATCGGATAATATTCCGAAACAGTCAATCACTGCTATAGGTCCGCCTGCCATCTCTACAATAGCTTCCGGTTCAAAGTTGAGATAATCATTATGTGGAACTGCGAGTATAAGGGCCTCTATATCTTTAATAGCTACTGAAAAATCATTTTCTATTTTTAACTCCGTTAAATTGTCCTGATTTCTGAAAAAACGCTTCCAGGACTGACCAGATGCTGGATATATATCCTGGTTTTCCATCTCATACCAGTGGTCGATGTAAGGATCATGTACGCGCATTTCCGCGCCCATTTCCGTAAGTTTCCTTACGACAATTTCGCTTCCACTGTACCTTGTATCTCCAACGTCCTGCCTGTAACTGGCTCCACATATCAGGACGTCTGCTCCGGCTATGTATCGGTCCATATTTCTGAGAGCATCTCTAGTAAGTTCGGCTACGTGAAGGGCTCTGGTGTCGTTGACGTCAATTGATGTGGGAGTAATTTTGAAAACTTCATCTCCATCTTCAAAACCCAGGATATGCTTATAAGCCCAGTAACCCAGACCACCATCTTTTGGAAGGCAGTAGCCTCCAATTCCAGGTCCGGGAAAGATTATATTACTGTGGGTAGGGCGCATTTTTATTGCATTAATTACTTTTATGATGTCCACACCGTTTCTTTCAGAAAAGAGGCTCCATTCATTGAGGAATGCGAGTATTGTTGCACGATATGAATTCTCAATAATTTTTGCGGTTTCGGATTCTATAGGTCTGTTCAGTACGGTCAAGGGGTATTCTTTAGTATTGATTACTTCCCTGAGGAATTTTTCAACCTTCTCTCTTGCTTCATCAGTGCAGCCAGCACAGACTCTCCAGAAATCACGTACACTTGCAACGTAGTCTTTTCCTGGCATCACTCGCTCATAACTGTGTGCAAGGAGAGGGGTCGAATCGATTCCACGCTTGTAGAATGCTTTTTTCAGCAGTGGAAGGGCAACGAATTCAGTAGTTCCGGGAGCAACGGTCGTTTCGATCAGAACAAGGCAGTCTGGACATATGTTTTCTCCGATTATTTTCATGGAAGCCTCAAGGGCTGCCATATCGGTCTCACCGGCCCTGACATTTCCAAGTTCACACTTTATATAATCGCACTGGATATCCACTACAACAACGTTAGCAAGCTTCAGACAATCGTTTGTGTATGTAGCAACAAGTGTTTTTGTTTCAAGGACACAGCGCTTTATTATCTCGTCTACTTCTTTATCTTCTGATTTTACAGGAGATTGACCTCTGTTGAGAAGGGGAATTTTCCAGTAACTGCGGGTGCTTGGCCTCTGGCAGCCGATTACAAATTTGCTGTAATTCCCGTTTTCGTCTTTTGTGTCTGCGATGATTGCAGCCATTACGGCTCCGACGAATCCCACTCCCATCACAACAACAATTTCTTTCCCTTCATTGCGGGCTTGATTTACGAGTGATTCAATTCTTTTGAATTCCTCTTCATATTCTTCATTTCTAGGGAGAGGAAATTTTTCTCCTTCTGGACTTATTGAGTAGGTCATTTCATTAGTATTTGACATTATTGTTTTTCCCCAAGAGTTTTAATCTTAATTCAGGATATTTATATGGATTTTTTGTGTGTGCCTTCGTTTGCAAAAAGAAGGGCATTTGGAAGGCCAATGTATCCCTGGCCGAGTACACATATTTTGGACATTTTATCTAACCTTTTTAAAATAATATTTCTGATTTTAATCTGGCTACTTCAGTTATGAATTTGTTCAGGATTCTGTATAATGCTGGCTTCAATGTTGCAGCCAATTACTGCATTCCGAAGGGTCAGTTCTGCAGCGTTTCCATCCCCATAAGGGTTTTCCCACTCCGAATTTGACTCCATCATTTTCCTTGCACATTCAATAATCTTTTCTGCACTTCCCGCAATTAAATTCGCGCCCACATCTACCGTCTCCGGCCTCTCAGTGTTGTATCGAAGCGTCACACAGGGGATTTTGAAGATACAGCTTTCCTCCTGTACACCTCCGCTGTCGGTAAGGATTAACCTGGCTCCGCTTTCCAGCTGCAGGAACTCCAGATAACCTAGAGGTTTTATCAGTCTTGTGCCTTCAGGTAATTTGAGGCTAAATTCTCCGATCATTTTTGCGGTTCTGGGGTGGATCGGGAAGATAATGGGAAGGCCGAACTCTTTATAGATCTGCGAAAGCCCGTTCAGAATTCCACCGAGGCGTTCTTCGCTGTCCACATTTTCAGCACGGTGAACTGTAGCTAAAAAATACTTTTTTTCCTCTAAACCCAATTTTTTAAGGATATCAGTTCCGTATTTAGAGATTTCAAGGTTCTGGTAAGCTGCATCAACAACCGTATTTCCTGTAACGAAGATTCTTTCTGTGGGGATGCCTTCGTTTAGCAGGTGCGTTTTTGAAGTTTCGGTTGGGGCGAAGAGATAATCTGAAGTGTGATCTGCAATAATTCTGTTAGTTTCTTCAGGCATTTTCCTGTCAAAAGACCTGAGACCAGCTTCAACGTGCCCAATTTTGATTTGAAGTTTAGAAGCCGCAAGGACGCCTGCAATTACTGTGTTTGTGTCTCCCTGGACAAGGACAACATCAGGCCTGTCTGTTATCAGGATTTCTTCAATTCCGGCAAGCATTTTTGCAGTCTGCTCTCCATGTTTGCCAGAGCCTACGTCAAGGTTGTATTTCGCCTGTGGGAGTTTCAGCTGTTCAAAAAAGATTTTGTCCATCTCATGGCTGTAATGCTGTCCAGTGTGAAGTATATAATAGTCTATTCCCTGTTTTTCACATTCCCTTATTATTGGGCTCATTTTTATAATCTCTGGCCTGGTGCCGAGAATAATTGCAATCTTCATGCTTTTATCGCTTCCTAATTGGGGGAACTTTTTTCCGGAACTATGTTAAGCTTGAATAAGCTAATCTGTCCCATTACTTAAATGATTTGTTTTATATCGACATTCCTCTGCATAACATTTTTTCTTCTTCTTTTTTATGTATGTTCTGGGTTTTATCTTAGGAAACTAACTTTTTTTCCACTGTATTTTGTAGTAAACTCAAAAATTAATTACACTATTGAAAATCAGTTATATTTTTGAATTCAGATATTTACGCTTAAGCTACTCCTGAATTTATAACCACAGAAAACCCGGAAGGGCACGAAAGAAGTCAATCAATACGCGTTAACCACGGAAAACACGGAAAGCACGGAAAAACTGTGCCCTTATCTCAGTTATTCTATGCTTTCCGTGCTAGCGGTGGTTCTAACTGACCTAATAGTTCTGTAATAGCAGGCACGGAAAAAGTCAATCAAGAAACGATAACCACAGAAAACGCGGAAAGCGCGGAAGGATTGTGCCTGTGCTTCCTTTCTTCCGTGTTTTCCGTGCTTTCAGTGGTTTATTTTTGTATTTTATTTATTATCATAACCCCTTTTGAAAAACGACTATAATTATTCAATATTTTAACTCAATCTGTACCATATAACCGCTAAAAACACTGAAGGGCATGGAAAAACTCAATCAAGAAACGATAACCACGGAAAACACGGAAAGCACGGAAGGATTGTGCCCTTATCTCCGTTATTCCATTTTTTCCGTGCTTTCAGTGGTTTATTATATTTCATCTGTCATTGGAGTTCGTTTTGAAAAACAATTATAATTGTTCGCTATTTCATCTCAATCAATTACACACCCATTAAAACACAGACGGGCAGGGAAAAACCCAATCAATAAGCGATAACCACGGAAAACACGGAAAGCACGGAAAGGTTGTGCCCGTGCCTCCTTTCTTCCGTGTTTTCCGTGCTTTCAGTGGTTCTAACTAACTTCAATTCTATATCCCGGCGGGTGTGGATAATTAACTCTATATTTTAGAACCACGGAAGATGCGGAAAGCCGGAAAGATTGTGCACGTGCCTCCTTTCTTCCGTGTTTTCCGTGCTTTCAGTGTTCTAACTCACTAATGCTCTGTATCATAGCAGGCACAGAAAAACCCAATCAAGAAACGATAACCACGGAAAACACGGAAAGCACGGAAAAACTGTGCCTGTGCTTCCTATCTTCCGTGTTTTTATGTGGCTCTCAACATAACTGTCATAAATTAGTCAGCTTGGGCGAGAGAAGCGAGTGAAACGGACAGCGTACTCCTGAGGCTTCCATGCTTTCAGTGTTTATTATTATATTTTAGTTGTTATAGTGGGCAATTTTGAAAAACAATTATGATTATTCAATATTTTCAACTCAATCAAGACTCTATAACACGGGAATCACAGAAAGGTTGTGCACGTGCCTCCTTTCTTCCGTGTTTTCCGTGCTTTCCGTGGTTCTAACTCACTAATGCTCTGTATCATAGCAGGCACGGAAAAACCCAATCAATAAGCGTTAACCACGGAAGACACGGAAAGCACGGAAAGAACTGTGCCTGTGCTTCCTTTATTCCGTGTTTTCCGTGCTTTCAGTGGTTCTAACTCACTAATGCTCTGTATCATAGCAGGCACGGAAAAACCTAATCAAGAAGCGATAACCACGGAAAACACGGAAAGCACGGAAAAACTGTGCATGTGCCTCTTTTCTTCCGTGTTTTCCGTGCTTTCAGTGGTTCGCAAACCAGACTTCCGAAAATCAATTTTGAATTTCGGAACCGCTTTTCAATAAATTTAGTTCCCGGATAGATTCGATGGATATTTATATTTTGAAATCTCTTACTCGCAAAAAATTAGTCAAATTATA
>MCHG01000218.1_pt1 | contig 26185 bp, 21 predicted proteins | sample 787351 | NCBI WGS metagenome assembly MCHG01 (sample SAMN05430296, study PRJNA330682) | permafrost metagenome | biome: Cold desert; feature: permafrost; material: soil; isolation source: enrichment culture inoculated with soil incubated with H2/CO2 at 20 degrees... ... | reverse complement strand
TTTCACCTCCGCTTACAGCGGATAGTCAATAGTTTAAAAATAAGACTGTATATAACTCTTTGATTAAAAACAGAAATTAGTTTTTAATAACAGATTATACGCCTCTTTATTTTTAACGTCGTTACTATACAGTCAAATTATATAAGTCTTACTCATAAAATTAAGAATCGCGCGAAAAACGGTTTATACTCTCAGAGAGAGGCTGTCTTAAAATTAAAACCATTATCTACAATTGGATAATAGGCAGTGTTAACTTCAAATTCCGATATTGAATTTTTACTAAATTCAGTACACATTGACCATATAAGATAATATTTAGGATAGTATTTTATCCCAATTGTAGAATCAAATTTAATTTTAAATCATCCTCTTAGACTACTTATAACACTCCCTCCCCCTATCTTTTTATGCATATCTCCAGGCATCCCTGATATGCATTGCATTCATCCCAAGGCTTTGAGGAGGATAAATATCATTTTCCGGCGTATCCCCAATTGAGAGCACTTCCCATGGCTCAAACCCAAGGCGGTCGAGGGCCATGCTGAAAAGTCGGGTGTCAGGTTTCTTGATACGGTGGTCCGAAGATATGATTACAAAGTTAAAGCGATCATATAATCCCAGGAAGCGGAGCTCCTGTTCCGTAAAAACTCTCTGTGCATTGGAGACGATACATTTAGGAACATCTCTGTATTTTTCAAGCAGACGCAGACTCTTTGGATAGGCTTCCAGTTTCCTTAAAGACGAGATTCTGAATACTTTGGCAGTTTCAATCCCAAGCCAGTAAGGATCGATTTCCCTAAAAGCATTTTCTGCACAGATCTCGGCAAAAATTTCTTCTATACGGATATCCGGATATTGTTGGCCCGAATTGCCCAGCCTGCCTATAATTTTCCACCTGTATTCTTCTCTTAGCCTGTCAGGTTCGATCCGCACTCCCTGATAGAGTAACCATTTGCTTACCCTTTCGTTTGTCTCCCTGCTTCCCTCATCGGTCTTGATGTCAATGAGGGTTTTATAACAGTCAAAGATTAAGCCTTTAATTTTTCCGTTTTGGAGCATAGGGATTCTCCTTTTTAATTTATTATAAACACTTAAGGATTTTGGATTTGTCTATGATATTTCTCAGTTACTAATTAGATTAGTCTTCTATTATATAGATATTGTGGCAATAACCATATTAGTAATAAATATGAGTATATAGTTTTTTATTTCTATATAATACCCATTTAATATAATTAGAACTCATTTGTATTCGGTTAAGAGATAAAATGCATGAAAGTGTTATTTTTTATGCTAAAATCTCAACATTCAAGTCGGAAAATCACTATACGTGGTATTCGAAGTTGTGCATAAAATTCGTTAACCGATGACAAATGAATTAGAACTGAATGCATCGATTCCAAAATAGACGCATAATTCTGTAGATAATTTCGATTTTGAACGGAAATATCTACATTAAAATTACTCGAGATAAGCACCGTCATCAAGAGCGGGCACAGAAAAGCTCGCTTCACACTCTATAACCACTGAAAATGAGGAAAGCATGGGAAAAAACTATAAAGCTGTAATTATTCCCCTTGGGCGAAGCGAAAAGGACCTATGATGATCAGAACTCAGAACCATTAATTATTCTGGGAAAACTCCAAAAATTTGAGAATGTTTAAATACTCTTCAAGAAATAACCCACAAATATCCTGAGACTCGCGTTCGTAACACAAAAAGAAGAAATTTCAGGTCTTTTGGAAATCAGTCTGTCAGACCGAAATGTTTCCATGCTTCTTCGATATGCATGGAGCGCATTCCCAGCTTTCTGGCAGGTATTAATTCATTTTCGTAAGAATCTCCTATAGATATGACACATTTGGGCTCGAGTTCAAGCCCCATTCTTTTGAGGGCAGTCATAAAAAGCCTGAGGTCAGGTTTCTTGTACCCTAGATCCGATGAGAAGATAACGAAATCGAAGTAATCGTAGAGTCCCAGGAACCTGAGTTCCAGTTCGGAAAAAACTCTCTGCCCATTGGATACTATGCATTTGGGAACATTTATACAATGTTCTATTAGTTTTACGCTCTGAGGGAAGGGATGGAGTTTCCGTATAGAAGCTGCTCGAAAGACTCTTGAAGTCTCTACTCCAAGGCTTTTTTCATCGATTTTCCAGAAAGAATTTTCCCTGCAAATCTCGGCAAAGATTTCTTCTACCCTGACTTCAGGGTATATTTCCTCGGAATGCATCATTCTATCCTTTACTTTAAACATGTAAGTAGCCCAGAGCTTTTCCGGCTTTATTTTTACACCCTGATAGGCAAGCCACGAGCTTACGACCTGATATGTTTCCAGACTATGTTCTTCAGAATGGATATCGATGAGTGTCTGGTAGCAGTCAAATATAATCCCTTTTACTTGACAGCTTTCAAATTTGTCTCCTTCTTCTCCAGCAGGATAATTCAGAATTGTGACCTTACTTTCACCTGTCTCAGATTCGTGATTTGAAATGCTCTTACCTCCCGTATCCCCTTTATTAATTGCATTTAACCTTTATTAATTGCCTTCAAACACTCAAATGCTTCTTTGATTAGATAATTCCTATAGCTGCCCTGGTGAATCCGTGCCGAACGAAGTAACCCTATACTCATGAAAAAAGGCAAAACTCTGGTAATGCTCGTGAAGTCCTTTTCATCCTTGCTATATTCCCATAGGAAATTTCCTATGTACGGTTCGGCTTTCCAGCCTCCACCTTTATGCAGTTCGAACTCATTCTTAAGTTCTGCAGTGAGGATCCCGAGATCTCTTACAGGGTGCGCCTGGAACCAGGAGCTTTCAAAATCAAGTGCATAGGGCTTCCCTTTAGAAAATATATAATTGGAAGGAGTAACATCCCTGTGAACCATACAGCCGTGCTCCCTGTCGAGCCACGAGCTATACCACCATTCTCCAAGTAATTTATTGAAACTCTCTCTGGTATCATGGTCCAGCTTCAGATGATCCAGCACTTCGTGGTAGTTTCCGAATTCGTTTTCCTTTTTGTAGGAGGATTGGGTATTTTCGTGAAGCTGCCTGAGCATATGCGCCACAGCAGCAAGCCGTTCGTAGAGCCCTTCTTCACGCTTGATATACCAGCGCAGAGATTTCCCGGGTATGTGTTCGGTCACAAGGACACAATTGAACCTTTTATTGACTGCAAGTGGCTTTGCAACATTTATTATGGAAGCGGCTTTCTTCAGGTTCCTGTATTCATTCATCATGCCTTTGTAAGCGTTGTAATCTTTCATGCGTCCGGTGGGTTCGGAAAAAAACTTTGCCATTACACCTAAGTGTTCGCCCCTGAATTGATACCTGCAGACAGTATGGGATGAATTATATTTAAAGACGTCAACCAAACAATGCTTATTCCTGAGCCGGTGCCCCACAACTTCTTCAACGAGCCAGTCCCTGAAAGGGTCCTCAGGGCTTAAAGTATTAACATGGTAATATGCCATCTCAAACTACCCTCATTTCCCAGGAACATTCCCACAATCTTATCTTTTGTCCAGCAGTCATATTTTTCATTTTGAGACCTTTATTATCATAAAAGAGCTGAGTTCACTTTTTATTCCTCAATACTGGTAGCAGTATACTATATCTTGGATATATTATATTGTTATTGGTGTTTAACTTTAGGCCCTTTCTCAAATTCTCTCGAACTCAAGCCCACCAACGTCAGCTGTATTATTATATCCTCTCTGCTCCCAGTATCCCCTATAAGGCGAGTCGCTCAGTTCGATTCTGACGACCCACTTTGCCCATTTGTACCCGTATTTGCTTTCGGCTACGAGCTGGAGAGGAAAACCTCTATCATGAGGCAGGGTTACATCATTGAGCCTGTATGCAAGGATAATGTTGTTTTTTAACAGATAATCCAGATCAATAGAAGTGGAATACCCATCAGCGCTGTAAAAGATGACAGTTGTGGAATTTTCAAGAGTTCCTGTTTTATTAAAAAGGTCAGCTATTTTCACTCCTGTCCACTTTGCAGTAAAACTCCAGCCTTCTACGCAGTTCAGATCCACGATTTTCGAAGTCTCAGGTAATTTGAGTATTTCTTCATAGGTGAAGTTTAGGGGAGTCTCGACAAGGCCGTCAATCTGCAGCCTGTAACTCTCCCTGTCAATATACTGTGCCCCCTTGATATCTCTACTGCGCTGCTCTGAAATGGGAGTTAGTGATTTCCCCTGGTAGGAAATATTTTCGGTCTGGTTGTCATAGACCCCTGGTCCCTTCTTCTCTGAAACGCAACCTGAAGGAATTACAAAAATCACTGAAATAATCAGGAATAAATGGATTAGTTTCATGTATTTATTCTGCCCCCTCACTCTTCCCACTCTTATTATTACTATCAAATCTTTTTCTTATTGCTTTTAGATCTGTAGTTCTTCAGTGCTTTTAGATATGCAGTTCGTCCATTGTTATTCGGTTTATGCTTTAAAAGACTTAAATGTAAGAAATATCATAAAGTCCACTTTTTGAACTCCTGTAATTCCTTACTAAAAGTTATGTCCTATTTTACACGTAAGCTTATCGATATCTTATTTTGTTTGATATTGTTACAAAATGCTATTCTCTGAGCAATCTTCTAAATCTTTCCCTTTTCTGCCACTTTGACTACCTATGCATAGTTCGAATAGCAGAAGGAACAAGCTTTGGATTTGGTAAACTGCCCGTGTAATTTACTTAAGGTGTGGGCTGCTGACGTTAAATAAGATCTTTACGGAAAATATTACGTTGTAGAAAATAATGGTAGTAAACGTTGCATTAAGAAAATTAATAGAAGAATCATACAAATAAGAAGGAATAAATGCATTAATGCTGCAAGGACTACATCCGAATTCACATAAGGTTGATCTAAAAGTGGAACTTTTTTTTTCAACTTGGAGAGAAAATTATCAAGAAAGCCTGCCATAGTTATACAATAATTTTCCCCCATATATAGAATTATAGTTTTGAAGTTAATAGCAACTCTTAGGGGAGTGACTAATTTTGCTTCCTTTTATACCTTTGTCTTTCTTGTATTAAACTCCCTCAGTCCCCTACAAAACAGATTGCATAGGATATATATCGTTAAAACTGCAATCCCAAAAAAAAGTATGAAAAGAAGTGCAACATTGAAAGAATACTGAAAACTCCGATTTTTTTTCAATCAAGCAATATCAGGGTATAAGGCGAAGGAGCTGCATCATCCATTGGAAACTTCTGAAGCGGAGTGCCAAGTTTATCGAGGGTTTTATCCATCCTTACGCCGAGCCCCATCAGGCACGGCCTGCGGAGGGTCGGGTGATGGCAGGGTCCTCTATCCCCGGCACAGTTTACGCCGGAATAGTCGCTTGTGGCACACCAGGTGCACATGCCGGGAAAGGTAGCAAGAGCAGTATTATAACCAAGGGTCCAGGCGAGCTTTTCAAGTTCCAGAACGCCGGGCTGAATCGTTTCTTTGCGATCTTTTATTATTGTTTTAAGGTTATTCAGGAAGTGCTGTTTTACAGCTTCGTCTTTGGGAGGTTCTACACTATATTTCAAGAAATTCTCACTGACTTCCCGGGAAAAGACGTTTTCGGATTTCCATTCAACAAGAAGTGCCAACTCGTAGTCTGCAAGCATCTTTTTAAATTCTTCTACCGTAGGAATAAATGGAGGGCATACTCGGCTTCCGTAACCGTTGCATCCGAAAATGCACTTTAAAACAGTCCGGTCTTCAACCACAATATCCGCAGCATCAAAGAGCCTTAAGCTCTTTGCCCCCAGTTCTTTTGCCTTCTCTTCAAGCTTCCTGTAGTTTTCGTCGCTTATCATATCTTAATTCCATAGTTTCACAAGGAAAAATAGTTTTGCTGTATAAAGTGATTCTTCAGGTCAACTGAGATTTTTCACTTCCTAAATCAGAATACTGTTATATTTCTTGCATGAAAATTAGTAATTGGAGATTCTGCATGGGGAATGTTAATTTTAAGAAAATAATGATTGCAACCGACGGCTCTTTCTGCTCAAGGATGGCCGCAAACAAGGGAATAGAACTTGCCCGATTGAGTGGGGGGACGGTTTATGCTGTGTATGTGGTGTCCACGGAATACTTTTCTTCCATGGGTGTGGATTTTTATTGGGGAAAAATGTATGAGGCGTTAAAGAAAGAAGGACAACAGGCTGTAAATTACATAAAAGATTTAGGAGAGATGGAAAAGGTCAATGTGGAGTCCGTCCTGCTTGAAGGACACCCTGCAGATGAGCTGATCCGGTATGCTGAAGAGGAAGAAATGGATATTGCTATTATGGGCAGTCTCGGAATGACAGGACTGGACAGGCTGCTTCTGGGCAGCGTTGCGGGGAATCTGGTCAGGCACTCAAAGGTGCCTGTTATGGTTGTCAAGGAAAAGTGTCAGTCCTGAAACAAAAGAAAAATGCAAGTCATGAGACTGAACTCAAGCAAACCATGAATTGAAACCTCCGGATTTGGTCTTTTCTTCAGGTCTGCACCGTTATTCAGGTCAGCCCAGTTATTCTGGCAATTTTTCTAGAAGGATAATTCAGTCTCTCGGTTATCTTTACCTACATCTCAATTTTGCGGAATTCCTTCTTCATTTTCAGCTTCTGTATTTAAAGCTTTTACTTTCGTATCTTTTTGCCTTTGGCCTTCCATTTTCTTTTTTACGGCTGCAGCTGCGTTTTCCGGGGAGTCCGTTTCCCAGAGTTTCCTGACCTTCGCACTCTTGAGGGCTGGCATTAAGGCATTTATTTTTGCCTGCACGGCTGCAAGCATTTCTTCGTTAACGCCTGGAGGCTCTATGCCCAGGAACTTCTGACCTTTAAATGTCTCGGTTTCCCTGAATACTGCCCTATCAACCCCTTTTCGGACTCCTGTTTTCAGAGACTCGATTGCATCTCTCCATTGGGCAGCCCAGGGGGTGTCCGGAATATCTGTGTGGTGGACATCAGTCCTATCCACTTTGATAGCTGCCAGATGGCAGGCTTTTACGCAGGCTCCGCAGTAAGTGCAGAAATCCTCAGCAAAAGCAATCTTACGCGGGTCCTCTGGGTCTGTTGGGACGTACCAGAGTTTAGAGGGGCAGACATTAAAACAGCCGCGACAGCCCTGAGGATCACATTCTTTCAGGTTAACATCTATAAGGCTCAGTTTCCCTTCCATAGGTTTTTGCAGTTCCACGGCTTCATAGGGACAGACAGCCTCGCAGCGGGCACACTGCGTACACTTCAGTTCGTCTACCTTAACTTTTCCTTCAACTTTTGGGGCTTCACAGGGACGTTCCCCTTTGACTTTTATTGCTTCTTCCGGGCAGATATCCTGGCAGAGGACACAGTAGTCGCATTTATCCTCATCCACAAGGAGCTGCTCGAAGGGCACAGGGTTATCAGGTGTGGGTTCACGTTCAAGCAAGACAAAGGCGTCGCAGAAACGGGCACAGATTCCACAGAAATTGCATTTCTCAGTGTCAATTTCTATCTCTCCTTCTGCTCCCTCCTTAAATGGCGCTATCTCTTCTTTTTTCGGGAAAGTGAACTCCACTTCGATTGCATCCTGAGGGCAAGCTCCTTCACAGAGAGCGCACGGGAGGCATTTTTCGTTTATTTTAACGTATGCATCGAACTTCGGGTACTGCTTCTCATCCGGGACCTCCCCAACAGCTTCAAAAGTAATGGCATGCACAGGGCAGAGATTTGAGCACATTCTGCAGAAAGTGCACTTCTCAAGGTCTATCATCACTGGAGGAGCATCGAGCCCGGTTGCAATTTCATGTATTGGGCCTAATTCGAGGGCTTTTGTGGGGCAGATTTCTACACAAATTCCGCAGCCGTTGCAGCGCTTGTAGTCGTAATCCAGGATCTTGATTGACTTTTCGGTTGCCTGGTTATAGAGAAAATGAGTGCCCTGCAGATCCATGCTATTGGTAACTGTGATCTTTTCCTGGTTTTCACTCTCGCTGCTTTCGGGCACTGCAGGTTCCGGTTCCTCTGAGTCAAATTCTCCTGCTTCTAATTCTTCTGTTTTGGTTTCTCCAGTCTCAGATTCTTCTGTTTTGGTTTCTCCGGTTTCGAGTTCTTCAGTTTCGATTTCTCCAGCTTCGCAGCACCCGTTACAAACGTGAGCTTCCTTTTTGGGACACTCCTCGCTCACTGTGCCACCTCCTCAAGTTCGGTTCCGTTTTCATCTAGCCTGAGTTCGGTCCCTATAGGCCCGATTTCTTCGAGTTCCTTTACAAACTCGGTTATCGTGTTAGAGAAACGTTCTCCTTCGGCAGCTGAGATCCAGAGGGTTCTGAGCCTCTTCGGGTCAAGCTTTATGTCCTTTAGAACTTCCTTTAAGACGTCCATCCGCTGCTTTGCATCAAAATTCCCATGAATGTAATGACATTCATCCAACCTGCACCCTGCAACAAGTACTCCATCGGCTCCGCCTTTGAAAGCTTCAAGCACAAACTCCGGGCTAACCCTGGCAGCGCACATTGTACGGATTACTCTGATATTTGTCGGGTAATGAAGCCTGGACATCCCGGTCAGGTCTGCGCAGGCATAACTGCACCAGTTGCAGAGAAAAGCCACAATAAAGGGGCTCTGAGACTTATTCGCAGTTGCAGCCCGGATCTGTGCCAGGATCTGTTCGTTTTCGAAGTTCCGCATCTGAATTGCTCCTACAGGGCACGCAGCACTGCAGTCTCCGCAGCCGTGACACGAGACTTCATCTACTATAGCTTTTTTGTCCTTAATGCTGATTTTCCCGAACTTGCAAACTTCTACACAGGTCTTGCACCCTATGCACGTATCAGAATCGATATGAGCCCCCATTGGATCTGCTTCAAGCTCGCCTGTGCCCAGCAGTTGCATAACTTTGGAAGCGCATGCACTGCCCTGGGCAATCGATACCTGAATTTCTTTGGGTCCGGAGGCGCAGCCTGCCAGGAAAACCCCACTTACAGGCGCATCAACAGGGCGCATTTTCGGATGCGCACTTGCAAAGAATCGGTCTGGCCGTCTTGAAAGGTTTAGCATCCTTCCTATGCCTTCTGCGGCTTTGCTTGGCTCGGAACCTGTTGAAAGCACAACAAGGTCATAGGCCTCTTCCTCAGGCCGGCATTCCAGGGTGTTCTCATAACGCATCACAGGCCTGCCATCTTCGCCTGCGTAAATTTCAGCAACCTTTCCGCGGATGAAGTCCACGCCCATTTCCTGAGTCCTTATGTAATATTCCTCATACATCTCCCCTGCAGCCCTGATGTCTATGTAATAGATCGTTATATCAGTATCAGGATAGCGTTCCTTTACCATCTGGGCGTTCTTGAGTGCTGACATGCAGCAGACTCTTGAACAGTGCTCGTTGCCAACGGTTTTGTCTCTGGATCCAACACACTGGACGAATCCTACGCTTTTAGGTGGCTTGCCCGTAGATGGCACAACCACTCTTCCGCCTGTAGGCCCTGCAGAGTTCAGCATGCGCTCAAGCTGCATGTTTGTAATAACATCCGGATATTTTCCAAATCCGTATTCTTTTTTCCTGGAAGCGTCAAAAAGTTGATAACCGGTTGCAACGATTACTGCTCCTACTTCAAACTCGATCTCCTCGGCTTTCTGCTCGTAATCAACAGCATCTGCAGGGCAGGCCTGTAAACAGAGTCCACAGCCAACACAATGGTCAGGGTCGATGAGTACTACCTGAGGGACAGCCTGGGGAATTGGCATGTATATGGCTTTGCTCTTTCCTATCCCGTAGTTCATAGGGTTTTCGATTTCCACAGGACAGACAGTTGCGCAGAGATCGACACAGCCTTTGCATTTGTTTTCAAGTACAAACCTGGGTTTGCGTTTCACTGTTACGTGGAATTTTCCCACAGATCCGGAAATATCAGTAATTTCGGAATATGTATAAAGAGTGATGTTCGGGTGGTTCTGGACTTCCGTCATTTTGGGGGCAAGTACGCAGATTGAACAGTCATTGGTAGGAAAAACCTCATTCATCAGGGCCATTTTGCCACCGATTGTAGATTCTTTTTCTACCATTATTACAGGAAAACCGGTATCTGCAAGGTTCAGGGCTGCCTCGATTCCGGCAACTCCTCCACCTATAACAAGGACATTTTTGCTGGCTTTCGAGCTTATTGCGCTCAATTCCTTCAGGAACCTGGCTTTTGCAACTCCCATTCTTATCAGGTCAAAAGCCTTCTGAGTTGCCATCTGGGGGTCGTCTGCGTGCACCCAGGAGCACTGCTCCCTTATATTTACCATTTCCATAAGGTAAGGGTTTAGACCGGCTTTTTCCATTACATGCCTGAAGGTCTTTTCGTGCAGCCTGGGGGAACAAGCGGCTATAACAACCCTATCGATTTTGTTTTCTTTTATATCCTTGATGATGCCTTCTTGCCCGGAATCGGAACATAAAAACTGTATTTCCCGGGCAAGCACCACATCTTCCAGTTTAGCTGCCATTTCCTGCAGAGCCGCCACGTCTATCACTCCAGCAATATTCAATCCGCAGTGGCAAATATATACTCCGATTCGCATATTAGTGACTCCATATACCTATGTATAATGTTAACAACCATGCTCTATGTGATTTAGATGTGATTTACTATATAAATTACAAATCATAAATTGTAAAATTACAAATTATAGTTTTATATCATAATTCAGGAAGTGTATTTCCGAAACATTTCTGCTAACAGAAAAGTAAAGTTCGGTACACATTCCTAAGTAAAAGTTTTTTCAACCTGAAAATTCATTTTATTCCTAATTTGACAGAAGCATAGATATCATCAGGTATGGATAAGCTCCATGCTTGTGTTTTCCCCTTGCAATTCAAAGTTATATTTGCGTTTTTTATTTATGATACTCTTTATTTTTTCAAAAAACATTATGTTGATACGATACGTTTTTTGTAACAAAAATCTGTATCAATTAGCAGGATCTATCAAACTTAGGTTTCATCTTTTTCCAAACTTATGGATTTATTACTTTCATGTATCTCTACACTTTTCTCCTGAACTGAATAAAAATACAGACGTTTTGCACAAAATCAAAACCTTTATTTCATAACGTTTTTCTAGATTTTTATTTAAATCTAGTTTTAATACTCAGGAATGAAGATGTTTGGCTCTTCGCTATTCCTTATGGATAAGATGCTTTTTCAATTTACCCGCATTGGTTTTTGTGATGATATCCACACGAAACAGCGGAGAGCCAGATGTTTTTCTATGAATCCTGCTGCTGTTAAGTTGTACACACCTTATAGATTAATAAAACGAAATATGTGAATCAAGGCTTACTAAATAAAGTTATCAATGACATTCAATTTATATAATAGAATTTATATTTATTGATATATTAACTTTCTGATCCGTTTGACTGTCCAGTCAAATTACCAATATCTCACTTAGTAACTTGAATCTTACGTTTTGATTGCGCTTTACCCGATACCTGCTCAATTGAGGATCAACCTTCATGTCTCGAAACAGCATATTATACTGTATTTTACCAATTGATTTATAGTTTGAGAACTTAGTTCGTAATCGATAAGCCAATTTTAGACTGATATATGAAAAAGGTTACAATTGGAAAATTTTCATAAGATAGTGGACGAGATAACTCCTTAGTGGATGAGATAACTCCTACCAAAAGTTATATTTCTTGCAATTCATTAAAAAATTGAAATTTGTACTCTATTGAAATTATTCGTATAATCATTCGTATAATCATTCGTATAATCATTCGTATAATCATTCGTATAATCATTCGTATAATCATTCGTATAATTATTTGTATTATTTAACATATCCCTGTTTTATAAATGACTCGGGTATATTCTTCTCATCGGTAAGTCGGGATTATTTCAATTTGAGAGCAAAAGGAGCTTTTGCATGACTGAACATAAAGAATTAAAACAGAAAATGTATGAATGGACTGAGAAATACGCGAACAAAGCAGGCTACAGGCTTAATCCGGATAGAGAGGCTCTTGATTATGTACTTGACGGGCTTGCAATAAAGCTTGAAAAGTTTGGAAGGCGTTACTGTCCCTGCAGGATAGTCACTGGAAATGAGGACGAAGATAGGAAGATCGTTTGTCCCTGTATTTACCATAAGGAAGAAGTCGAAAGGGATGGAAACTGCCATTGCGAACTTTTCTTTAAAGCGAATTAAATCGATCTTGCTTATACTTAGCTCGCCTGTTGAGAGGCCCTATAGCATTCATTTCCAGAGATCAGGAAATTTGATCCCAAAAAATATTAATTCTCCCTTAGGTATCTCGGAGATTAAAATATCTGCATTTCAGATCCAGAGGATTTGAGGGCTGAATTTATTCAGTAGACTACGCAGAATATTTACAACTGCGACCTAAAACCAACACTAATAATTAAAAAGCGAGAGTTTAAGGGACTTAAGCAACATTACTTTAGATGCGTTTTAATTAAAAGATTGTTTGATTGGGTTCTTCATGATGTTCTCAATTTCACTTTTTAATCATATTACTTAACCGCTTCTTAATTAAGTTTGACACAAGTATAAATTTGACTCAAGGGTGACCTGGAATGACAAATGCAATGGAACTCTATCAGATGCTTCCAAAAACCAACTGCAAAAAATGCGGAAAAACCTCATGTATGGCTTTCGCAGTAGCCCTCATGGCCCGTGAGCTCAAACCCGAGGACTGCCCCCCCCTCATGGATGAGCCGAAGTACAAAGAAAATTACGAAAAGTTAAGCAGCATCTTCAAACCATCTGAAGGCGCAACCGAAACAGGCCTTATAGTGCATGAAGACCTGTGTTTCGGATGTGGAAATTGTGTGGTTGCCTGTCCTCCTAATGTAGCAAATGATCCTTATGGAGTAGGTTCGGGAAATGCTCCCACGAATATTAATAAGCTGGTCCTTACTATAGAAGACGGCATTGTAAAGGCCCAGAACTTAGGGGAATGTCGCCGTTTCGGAAAGAACAAAATTCTCTGTAATGGCTGCATAGTAACCTGCCCTGTAGAGGCAATAGAGTTTGTGTGAGGGAAGTGGATATGGAGAAGAACTATCACGTATGCACAGGCTGTAGCCTGCTCTGCGACGATATCGAGGTCGAAGCTGAAAAGAACAAAATAAATAAAGTTCATACAGCCTGCAGAATAGGGGTAGCCCACATGAAAGCAGGCAAGGAAGAAGCAATTTTCCGGGTTGATAACAAGCCTGTCGACGAGGCAACAGCAATAAGTGAGGCTGCAGCGATCCTGAAAAATGCAAAAAACCCTATGATCTTCGGTCTTGGAGCTTCCACCAATGAAGCACAGAAAACAGCAATCGAGCTTGCAAAAAAAATCAACGCTACTCTTGACGATACCTCTTCTTTTTGTCTGGGCAGTTTGGTTGAAGCCCTTATTAGTGAAAAGATTAAGACCTGTACTCTTGACGATGTAAGGAATAAAGCTGATGTTATCATATTCTGGGGGACAGACCCTTCGGATTCCCACCCTCGCCATCTTTCAAAATATTCCTACTTTCCCAGAGGAAGCGAAAAGCAGAGGGGCTGGGAAGAAGAAAGGACAGCAATTGCAATAGATGTCCGGAAGTCCCATACCGCAAAGATCTGCGGGAACTATTTCTTCCAGATTCCTCCTAAAGGAGATGCAGAATTTACCGATGCTCTAATTGCAGGACTTTCCGGAAAGCTTCCCAAAACTTCCTACAATTACCCCCCTAAGAAAATCCTTGAGCTGGCAAATATCCTTAAAGGGGCAAAGTTCGGGGTAATTTTTGTAGGACGTGGGCTTATCTACTCGCTTGAAAACCTTGAACCTCTTTTCCGGCTTATGAAAGCCCTGAACGAAAAAGCAAACTTCCACTTGATGCCAATGGTAGGAAACTATAATACAATGGGCTTTAACGAAAACCTTTTTGCAGAAACGGGATATGTGAACAGCGTAAAGTTCGAAAACGGCACTGTACTGCATGGGCCCGATTATTCAATAGTTGAAGCTCTTAAAGAAAGAACTGTGGATGCAGCTCTGATTGTAGGTTCTGACCCATTTTCAATCCTTCCCAGATCTATAGTAAAAAACCTGCTGGAAATTCCTGTCATCTCAATTGACCCTTATGAAACCCTGACCTCCAGAAACTCAAAGGTCTACATCAATACCGCGATCAGCGGGGTAGAAGCAGGAGGAAGTGCCACACGCATGGACGGGAAAAAAGTTAGCTTTGAACCTGCCATTGAGACAAATCATCCTTCGGATGAAACAATTCTCAAGAAAATAATGGAGGCTCTCTAATGGATTTCGGATCATTTCTTGCAACCCCTGAAATAAAGGTCAAAGTTATAACCTACAGGGATATCTTTCAGGATAAAGCTATGATAGAAAACCGTTTTGGCGAAGAGTACAGGAACCTATCTGCTGTCATAAAACTGGACCCAGTAGACCTCAAACAGCTAAACGTGAAAAAAGGTGACACTGTCATCCTGAAAAACTCCTTTGGAAGAATTGTGGTTAAGGTTGATGAATCTGGATACGAGACTCCTCACAGGGGCGTCGCATATATGCCCAAAAGCCCCTGGTCCAATATGCTGGTTTCGGATGAAACCGGAGGCACAGGGATACCTAAATTCAAGGATATCTCAGTAACCATTACCAGTGCAAAAGGGGAAAAAATAACCGAAATTGAGTTCTAAACCCCGAGTTTCGCTTCGGGACCAGAAAAATCTATGATTTTTCTTTTAGTTGCACTGCAAGTGCAACAGCACGAGGTCCGTTTCGCTCGCTTCGCTCTCTCAAGCGGACTAACTTACAAAATTACATTTTTTTTCCGTTTTTTGCTTGATTGTAGAGCCTAAAGTGAGTTTATCCGTGTCCTCACGTGCTTTCAGTTGTTATAGAACCTCGAATGACTTATAAGTAAATATTTACGTTCGAACTCTAACGGGATTTTAACCTTGTAATTAGTGAGTTCATTACGGATGAGAGTATGGCTGCTGTACTCCTGAAATTTACCAGAGTCTTGAAAAACGGAGCCGTTTTCTACCTTTTTGAAGGTTTTGAAAATGTTAAATACAGATGGGGGCTGCCTTGTGAGTACCTTTCAGGCTCTCATTTTGCAGCTTGGGACAGAAACCTCCTGTATTCGGACGGAAGAAACCTCTTTTCGCTTGCTCCGGGAAGTGAGATTTCAGAAGATGACTATTACAAACTTATGTATCTTGTTGAAAAAGGGAAAGAAAGGCTAAAAGAAATAAATGGCAGAAATGGTTATTAATTTTCATTTCTCAGGCTTGCAACTGGTCTTCTGGCTGAAATAACAGCAAAACTCCATATCCTGCATCCATCGAAGCTCTACACGTTTTATTTTCTCAGATATGTGTCTATTTTCTCAGATTTCTTGAATATTTGTTTGAAATTTTGATAATTCTGCTCTTTTTTGAACCCAAATTCTACAAGACATTTCGATACTTATGCTGCCGAAAATGCGTCTCTAAAGTAAATCTGCTTTCTTTTCTTTCCTCTTCTTTCCGTTTCTTTCCGCTTCGAACAACTATCCAGAGGGCCATCCCTATAAAGTATTCCTGCAATAGTCGTCGGTTGGATTTAAGACCCTTGGAACTTTCCGGAGTCCTGTTCCGTGTCTTTAAAAAGCAAATGCATTAGCAATTAAAACGAGTCAACTTCTCCTCCGCTAAAGCATCGGAGCTTGCTCTTCAATCTCCTCCCTAGATTGGAAGGCAGAGGGCATTAGGCTGGTTGATAGCAGCCCGAAACATGATATTCTTTGCAGCATTAATATCTGCATTTTCGGTATGTCCACAACTGAGACATACAAAGGAAGATTGGGTTTTTCGATTGTTCTTAGAAGTATATCCGCAAACTGAACACTGTTTAGAAGTATAATGTGGATCTACTAACTGAACAAGAACTCCTAGAAGTTTTGCTTTATACTCAACAAAGGTTCTAAGTTCAAGAAAAGCCCATTTCTCATGAGACTCCCTTTCTGCTTTCCTAACCGTTGTCCTCTCTCTAATGCCGGAAAGATCTTCGAGTGCAATAGATCGATTTGTGTCTTTAGCAGTTTGTACAATATCTTTGGAAATGCAATGATTAACATCTTTTTTGAACCTTCGTTCTCTTCCGCTAATCTTTTTGAGATGTTTCTTAGCATCCCAAGTACCAACTTTTTGAAGTTTAGCTTTGATTTTGGAATATTTTAGTCTGGTTTCAGTGCATTTCTTGCCAGAAAAGATTTTGCCATCAGAAGTTGTTGCAATATTAACTATTCCGAAATCAACACCTAACGCTTCATCAGGAAATCTTAACTCCTCTTCGGGAAGATCAATAACGATCATCAGATAGAATTTACCATTTTTATAAATTACATCAACTTGACCTTTAATACGATTAAGTTCAAGTTTTCGGTATTCTCCGTATCTGATTCCAACATTGGTTCTTCCTTCCAGAGTTAATATAGAGATTTCATCAGCAGATTTGTAGGAAAGAATACGGTCATCGTAGACAATAGCACCATGAGGTTCAAAAGCATGAAGGGTTTTCTTATCTACCTTATAACTCTCAGTTACTTTTCCAACTGCTCTAACAGTCATTTGAGCAGATAATCCAAATTTTTCCCTTATTTCATAGTAGAGATGCTTTTGGATATGAAACTTGCCGAAAATGCGATTAGAAAAAGCAAAATCTGAAATAAAGTTACATGCTTCATTGAATTTTTCCATAGTCCGAAGTAGACTGTCATGTTGTTCAGCATCAACTATTAAACGGGCTTTAACTGTAAGAAGCATAAACTTTACCATAGACTTATATGCTCTATGGGTATATATAATTAACTGAAACGTGTAGGGTTGACGGAATTCCTCCCAACGCTAAAGCATTTGGGCTTCCTTCCTTCTTCCCGTGAAAAAATATGTCCTTTAGAGCAGGGACTTAGCAACTCCACGAAACGTCTTGATATCATTTTTTTGCTATTTTTGCCATAGGCCTTGCAGGTTCAAATCCGAATCCGATCCCGAAGTGTGGTATAAAATGGGGAATTAGAGTATAGATTTCTACAATCAGAAGAAATGGTTTATGTGTTATAGAGGATTCTTGCGGTGCTAAAAGGGCGCTGCTAACCTTACAGTGAATATTTAAATAAGTATTAATAAGTGTAAAATTAACTACTGGGTATGGACATCGATATCTATGAGGACTTTGAGGAAATTCGCGTCAAAGATGTCTACATAGTCGATGTTTTTACAGACCCTACACCTGTGGTACTCCTTGAAAATTTGGAAGGAAATATGCTTCCCATATTCATAGGCCACTTGGAAGCCCTCTCAATAGGAAATGTGCTTAAAAATATTTCTCCTCCTCGTCCAATGGCCCATGACCTTATGATCAATATTTTCGAACGATTGGGAATAAAAATTGAGGGCATAATGATCGACGACAAAGTGGATAAAATCTATTACGCCCGCCTTCTTATACGAAGAGACAATACTGTTATGCAGTTCGACGCAAGACCAAGCGACTGCATTGCCCTTGCCCTCCGCGCAGGAGCCCCGATAAGGATTAGAAAAAAGGTGCTGGAAAATTCCGAAGTAGAGATGTCCAAACTTGAAGGTGCCCGTGTGATGAATATTTTCGGCTAAGGCCGGTTAAAGCACGTAGAATTATTTTTTCCGAAACTCGAACCCCCCCTACTCAAAAACTTAGAATCTTCTGTTCTAGAAAGCTATTTTTTGAATTCATCCTAACGGTCTACTGCCCTTTCTTTTAATAGGTTAAACCTGAGAGGCTGCTTTCGGCATACTTTCGATAAGCTTTTAATAGCAGTTAAATTTATTATCCCTTAGATGCTCACGAAAAGAATCATACCATGCCTTGATGTAACCCTTGACAGAGTAGGTGGCTGTGTTGTTAAGGGAGTGGAGTTTGTGGACCTTAAAGAAGCCGGAGACCCTGTGGAACTCGCCAAGCGCTACAATGAAGAGGGCGCAGACGAGCTTGTTTTCCTGGATATCACAGCTTCTACTCATGGCAGGGAAACCATGATCGATGTGATTGAAAGGACTGCAGACGAGGTTTTTATCCCTCTGACGGTTGGAGGCGGGATAAGTTCCATTGACGCCATCCGCCAGATTCTCAGAGCCGGGGCAGACAAGGTTTCTGTCAACACATCGGCAGTTAAGAATCCTGACTTTATCAAAGAGTCTTCTGACATATTCGGAGCGCAATGTATCGTCACTGCTATTGACTGCAGGCGGAACAACGAAGTTAAAAGTAACCCTGACAAGACTATTCTGGAACTTGAAGACGGGACTTCTGCCTGGTATGAAGTAGTAATTTACGGAGGCAGGCAGGCTACAGGAATCGATGCGGTACAGTGGGCCAGAAGGGCAGAAGAATTGGGCTCTGGGGAAATCCTGCTTACCAGTATGGACCGGGACGGAACCTGCTCTGGCTACGATCTACCTATCACAAAGAAGCTCTCCGAAGAACTGGATGTCCCGATCATAGCTTCAGGAGGAGTCGGAAACCCTCAGCATATCTACGAAGGTTTCTCCGAAGGAAAAGCTGATGCAGCCCTTGCAGCAAGTATTTTCCACTTCAGTGAATATTCAATAAGAGAAGTGAAAGAGTATTTAAGAGAGAGGAAAGTTCCTGTGAGGCTCTGAACTCAGAAAAAGGCCAGGAATATATTCAGGAAATCAGGAACATAATATTCGGAAAAGCAACATTACAGCGACTAAAAAAATCTTCCGGATACAGGGGAAAAAAAATGGAAATTTCCGAGTTTCAAAGATTGATGCAGGAACTCTATGCCCATAATGACAGGAGAAGAGGAGGCAAGGCTACCATGCTCTGGCTGGTTGAGGAGGTTGGGGAACTTGCCGAAGCTATCCGCAGGGAAGAACCTGAAAATATAGAAGAGGAACTTGCAGACTGCTTTGCCTGGATAGGGGCGCTTGCCAATCTGTATGGAGTGGATCTCGAAGAAGCATTCCTGAAAAAGTACCCTGGTGTATGTCCTACCTGCAGGCAAAAGCCCTGTATCTGCACTGACTGAGTACAGTAGGCACAGAATATTTCCGAGGATAATCTGTTTTTAGGCTTTCCATTTGTTCCGGCTTTCCACTTATTCAGGCTTTCCATTTGTTCCGGCTTTCATTTATTCACCGCCTTTACTCTTTCAAGAATTCCTCCTTCTTTTACAGATATATTGCAGACACCTGAGATACTTTTTTATTTATTAGAGGCAATCTCTTATCCAAAGTTTTATATGAATTCTTTATTTATCGGGGTAATTGAGAATGTCAGAAGCAGAAACTATAGAAGTTATTGAAGGTTTGCAGTTGAAGATCCTGAACGATACCGGCGAGGACCTTGTACTTCAGGCCCAGAACATAGAAAAAGGTAAATACAAGAAAGGCCACCAGGCCCCTCCGAAAATCGAATCTTATGAGGAAAAGGAGATTCAACTCGTCGCATGCGAAGGAAGTTGCGAAGGCGGAGCTGATATTGAGGGCTGGATCAAATACGGGATAGGTTGCTCAGAAGGTTACTGCAAGATGCACTTTAAATATTTGGGAAAGCAAAACAAAGTTAGCTATTCCTGTGAATGCCACATGCACGATGGGAAAATGCTTTGTGATACCTCAAAAGATGAGAAAAACGGGAGAATTGTGAACTGGGTGATAGGGCCGAAAGCATGACCAGAGAAGCATCCAGTTATGGATTTTATCCATTAACTGCTTAATTCATTTACTTTTTATTATTTTCAAAGAATTATTATTTTTAGAACAGTATATCAGCTGGTGGTCCACCAGTAGTCGATTGATATTATTCTAAAATAATCGAAATCCAGCTTCTGCTTTTTCTTTTCCCGCATTTTTGGCGCTGCTGAGGTCAGCCTGCTGTGCGAGCACATAAACGCAAACAAAAACCATGTTGGAGAGAACGTTATGAAAACATCAATCACATATCATGGACGACCTATCGGCTTACTCGGAGGATTTTATTCCTCCTGATTTATTTTTGCAATTTTTGTCTCAAATCTTGAGTTCTTCTGGCGTACCCAGAAACAATCTTGCCTCATAACTTATGGTACTTACGACTTTTAAGGTTGGAAGAAATTACCTGATAAGAACATCAGAAACTTTTAAAAGGTTGGGTATCTGAATAAAACAGAAGTAATTTTTAAAAAAGGAATTTTGCCTTTGTTTATGATTTCAAAGCATTAATTAAGAATTGGCAAAGGCTCATATTATTAGAATTTTATTGTTTTGCATGGTTTACGGGAAGAGAGAATAAAACATAGAATTTTATTGATCCTGGATTAATACATAAGAAGGGTAAAAGAAGACCATTCAAAAGGATTCGAAAAAAATGTTTAAGCAGAGATTTGTGCTGGATACTACAGCACTAACGGATTTGCAGACACGTGAAGTCATGGGTTATGCCTCCCTTTCAGAGGGAATGAAAGCAATTCTTGAGCTGATAGCCGATGCCCGACTGCATTTCGGGATAAGTTGTTACGTACCTTATCCTTCAGTATACAAAGAAATTCACGAATTTGCGAGCCGCAATGGCTGTGACAGGGAGGTTATAGCCAAGATAGATACCTGGCTTGTGAAAAAATCTCCTGACCGCTATAGAGTGGATGTAACTTCTCAGATCTTCCACGAATATGTGTCTTATATGAGGGAGAGGATTAACCGGGGGATGGGGGTTGCGGAGGATGCAGTTTGGGAGGCAGCTACTGCATGTCTATCTATTGAAAATCCGCAAAGCAAAGAAAAAGAATACAGAGAAGAGATTGAAAGAGAAGTAATTGGCGGGATCATCGGTAAATTCCGGAATAAATATCGGGCTGCCCTCAGATATGGAATTCTTGACAGTGCTCCTGATATTGATGTCCTTATTCTTGCCAAGGAGCTTGACGCAGCAGTTATTGCAAGTGATTATGGGATTGAAAAATGGGCAGAACAGCTTGGAGTCCGCTTTGTACCAGCAAATACTTTTCCTAATATGATTAAAGAGTATCTGAAGCACCTTCCGGTAAAAGAAAAAGAACCAGAGCCTGGAAGTGGAGATAAAAAGAAAAAAGGGCCTTCAGATGAAATAGAATTCATTTAACAGATTTACTGGCTTTAAAAGCCAGGATTATAATAATGGGCTTGAGGCTTAATTATCGGAGTTTATTCGTTAATTAGGATAATTGTCTTCGTTAATTAGGATAATTGTCTTCGTTAATTAGGGGGGAATTATTTTCATCAATTTGGGGGGAATTATTTTCATCAATTTGGGGGAAATTATTTTCATCAATTAGAGGAGTTATTTCCATTAATAGTGAATTACTTCATTATTAGGAAAATTGTATTCAAGATTTTCTCCTGATAAGTATACGTGCAATACTTATCATATCTTTAAGAACAACTGGGGGATCAAAAGTTGAGAAATATCGCTATAGAAGAGTTGAAAGCTACTGAAATCTACCGCCAAAAGGTTGAGGTTGTTGAGAGAAAAGGAATGGGGCATCCGGATTATATATGCGATGCAATTATGGAACAGATTTCAGTAAACCTGAGCCAGAAATACCTTGAAACTTTCGGAACCATCCTGCACCATAACATAGACAAAGGTATGCTCATTGCAGGTGAAGTAGAAGGAAAATTTGGAGGAGGACGGGTCGTAAGTCCGATGAGGCTGATTTTTGGGGATAGGGCAACCTTTGAAGCAAATGGGATTGAGATCGATGTTCCTGGCCTTGCCATCAACACCGCAAAGGAGTGGTTCTCGGATAATCTCCGTTTTGTGGATCCTGAAAGTCTCTATTACCAGGTGGAACTTAAGAGAGGTTCTGCAGAATTGACGGATATATTTACAAGGGGGGGAGAAATTCTCGGGGCAAACGATACCTCCGCAGCGGTCGGATATGCGCCTTTAAGCCCGACTGAAAGGCTTGTGTTTGAATGCGAACGCTACCTGAACTCAAGGAAATTTAAAAAGCAGTATCCAGAATCAGGGGAAGACATAAAAGTTATGGGGCTCAGGCACAGGGAGAATATGCACCTGACAGTGGCAATGCCGCTTGTGGACGTGTTTGTTGAATCTGAAGAAGATTATTTCAAAAAGAAAATAGAGCTGCATGAGCAAATAGAGGAATTTGCCGCCAGATTTGCAGAGAAGGAAAGGGGAGAATTCGAAGCCTGCATGTGTTTAAAACCTACTGCTTCCCTGAACACTCTGGACATACCGGGTAGGGGAATGAAGGGAATCTATACTACTGTAACGGGCACATCCGCAGAAGATGCAGATTCCGGACAAGTAGGGCGTGGGAACCGGGTAAACGGGATAATTCCCTTGAATCGTCCAGTTAGCAGTGAAGCTGCAGCAGGAAAAAATCCTGTAAGCCACATTGGAAAGATCTACAACCTTCTTTCCCACAGAATTGCAGCCCGGATTTACATGGAGGTGCCTGAGGTCTCCGAGGTTTACGTCTGGCTCTTGAGTGAAATCGGGTCTCCAATTGACCAGCCCCAGATTGCAACTGCCCAATTGATAATGAAAAAAGGAAATTTAAGTGACGTAGAAAAGGAAGCAGCTGAGATAGTAGAAAACGAACTTGAGAATATACATGCCTTCTCAATGGAACTTGCTGCAGGGAACTGTCCTATCTGCTGAAAGCGCGATCCTGAAAGCATATCCTGGATTATATGGGTCTGTCGATTTAAATAATCCATCCGGACAGGAATAGCCCGGATGAGAACTTTAGTGAAATGATCTGGCAGAGTTATCGGAAGAGCTTATACTCCGGCAATGAAAGCTAGGAGAGCAAAGAACATTGCGATTTTGAACATTTTAGAAGACTTCGCAGGATTATTGCGGACAATGATCTGGTGGATGGCTGCAAGGAAACCCAGGTCTGCCAGAAGGACAAGGTAGAGATAACGCAGGCCAAGTAATGACATAAGGTAAGGAAGTGGGCTTAAAAATAGGGCAAGAAACCCTATAATCACTGCAAAATAGCTTGCTTTTTTTGCTCCTATCCGGAGCGGTAGGGTATCTGCACCTTCCATTTTATCTCCTTCCATATCCTCAATGTCCTTTACAATTTCCCTGGCAGTAATCGCAAGAGCAGAAAGCACGAAAAGCACAAAAAGAGTTTCAAGCCCTTCAAATCCAAATACAGAGGCTCCGAACAAGAAGGTGGAACCCGTGAGGTAGCCTATGCTCAGGTTTCCTAAAAGAGGAGTACCTTTGAGAGTTTTTGCATAGAATATGAGAAGCAGAGAATTAAAAAGGGCAATAAACCCACAAACCGTGTTGATCGAAAAAGCCAGAAGAATACCTAGTGCAAACAGCAGATAAGAAAAATAAAGGGCTTCCTTTAATTTCACCCTGCCAGAGGGGATAGGCCTCTCAGGGCGGTTGATGGAATCTATCTTGATATCAAAATAATCATTAACGGTATTTCCTGCACCTGAAATCAGGAATACTACTAGAAATACAAGCCCTGCATCAAGAAAGGGGAAGTTTCCCGGATGATACGAGCCCAGGGCATCGGATGCCAGGATATTAAAAGCTATCAATGTTCCAATTACGGCTGCAAAACCTGCCATCAGGCAATTTTTGTATCTCATCAGTTCCAGATATGTGCGTACGTCTGAAGACATCAGAAGAAAGCAGCATTATAAAGTATTAAAAGTATCGGCTGAGTTTCGCTTCCCGAGTTTCGCTTCCCGAGTTTCGCTTCGGGAGCACGAGGTCCTTTTCGCTTCGCTCAAGAGGACTAGTGTCGAGTCAACAAAAAAATGTCGTATAAAATAGAATACGACTATTCAGAATCATTCAATCCTTGAGGATTGACTCGACACTAGTGTTATGGCAATTAATTATGAATCACCTGATAAACTCAAAATAACTTTATTACGATGAGAAATTTTCCAGACATTATGTATCATAATTAAATTGTCGTGACACGAGTGCATCGATTCCAAAACAGATGCATAATTCTGTAGTTAATTTTAGTTTTGAACTGAAATATCTACATTAAAATTACTCGAGGTTCTATAAACGCCGCCATCAAGGGCGGACACGGAAAAACTCACTTAACACCCCATAACCGCGGAAACTGTATGAGAAAGGCTGATTTAACAAGTAAGTATTCACCGAGAGACCTTATAGAGCAATTCCGCAAAGTTTACATGATGGATTTATATTGCCAGATGATTTTAACAGAAGTACAAGGAGATTGGTGAAATTGAAAAAAAGTTAAACTTGGAGTTATTCCCTAAATGAGCAGAGTTAAGGTTATAAATGAAATAATTGTCTAAATTATTTAGGAAAACAATCCTTAAAAAAATATTGAAGGATACTATAATTAAAGAATACAGAATATTTAAGCAGTCACCTAAAATGAATCAATAAATACGGCGAAGCAAGCAAAAAATATCACTTCCAATGGAAATTAAGGGGTTTGAATACACAACGTTTTTTATATATAATTTTTATTACACTAAAATGCCCGCACATTATGAAATACATAAAGAAATAGAATAAAAATAGAATTTAAAATACATCTATCGATTAAAAATTGATTTTACGTACGATTTATGTTGGCTTATAATTTTTAATCTGGCAATAATTTTCTTTATGATACAATTTTTTGAATAATTCATTTAAAATAGTTTTCGTTATTAGTAGTTATCGGGATTGGGACTTAAATAGGGGTAATCATCAAATTAAGGAATTTCCTAAGGGTTGCTGATTATTCTTCGAACAGTATGCTTGGGGGAGCAGAATATTTCGAAGAGACTGTATTGGGGGATACAGGAGCAGAGTTTCAGCACCTTTAGGATTCTCATACTGTTTTACTTCTACTTTACCTTCTATTTACCAACCTTCTTTATATATTACTCATACACTTGATGTATAAAATCAAATACAATAGATTTTGTGGTCAAAGTTGCTCCTTAGGCAGTTGAAGGCCTAATGCTACCATTTTTCAGTTCAAATGCGTATGTCTATCCCAATTGCAGAATCAAATTTAATTTTAAGACAGGCTCTTAATAAATTGGAGATGGGATGATGAGAATTTTAGGAAAATCTAGAGGCTGTCTTAAAATTCAAATTAATTCTACAATTAGATAACAAGTACGTTTTATGTTAACTTTAAGGATATCACTTTATCATATAGACCTGTGAGCTTAATTCACAAAATCAAATTCAATAGACACTATGTTTTAAATCTATTTTATAGGTAGTAAAAGATTTAATGCTACGGTTTTTTAAGTCAAATGTGTAATTCTATCCCAATTGTGAGATAAGGTTCAATTTTAAGACACGCTCAAGATTACATAACAAAAATCAAAACCAGAGATTTCATACCCTTTATAAGGTTCCCTCAATCAAAAGCGAATTTCACAAGAGAAGTAGCACACATAATCGAAACTGAGTATAATGTAAACCTTTGTATTAAATTTCCCTTGATGGCCAATTTAATGGTGAAATTAACGTTGTACAACCAGAAGTAAAATATGACCTTGAAGCAAAAGTTGAACAGCTCGAAAAGAAGGTAGATTTACCCTCAGAATTAGAAAAGAAGGAATGGGCCCGCTGAGATTCGAACTCAGGATCCCCGCCGTGTAAAGGCGATGTCATGACCGACTAGACCACGAGCCCATTATGCTGTTGCTCACATTTGCATGATTGCTCCAAATGCAAATCCAAAATGTCACTAGTTATATATATCTCTTTTGTTAGTTTCAGTATTTCCGATTTGTTGCAGTTCCGAATGATCATTCTCATTCATTTCCAATTTTTCCTCAATAGTTGTTGGAAAAAACTTCATCTCATTTATTTTAATTGGCTCTTTGACAATTTTTTGTGGCTTCTTGATTGATTTAGGATCTCATTTGATGTGCTTTAATCTCAAGAACTAACTGTAAAATTCAAAGTATTGCACATGATATATTTATGAGTTTATCCAAAAATCCATTTTATTCTTTATTATTAGGAATTTTCAGGATCGATTTCATGCTTCAGTACTTCACCAACTCGTAAGCAGTGATTATATAATCAGATTTCCAAAATAATAAAAGAGCTATATATATTGAGATAATTTTGCTCAAACTCTATGGTTAAGACAAAACACAAATCAAAAAATATTGGTTTTTGTACTTTGGATGGAGCT